>Ga0209608_1000761_pt1 | contig 29885 bp, 23 predicted proteins | sample AD_UKC130_MetaG_FD_184428 | JGI IMG/M metagenome (GOLD analysis project Ga0209608, IMG submission 184428) | Active sludge microbial communities of municipal wastewater-treating anaerobic digesters from Canada - AD_UKC130_MetaG (SPAdes) (version 2) | ecosystem: Engineered > Bioreactor > Anaerobic... | reverse complement strand
AGAAGGGTTTACACTGTTTGAGCAAGCTAAAGCTTGCGAGTTTGTAAACCCCAAGAGGTGATTGCGTAGTTTTATCAAATCATTTCCCCAGCGGAGACTTTTCTTTTGTTACTTTTCTTTGTGTGGTTGACAAAGAAAAGTAAATTAAGTAAAAATTTATTTAAACAAAATTATTGTTATATTTTTGAAATAATTTATTATTAATTAAACGCCTAATTCAATTATATTAATAGAAACCCCGTTTTTTATTAACAAAAAGTTAATTTTTTCATTTTTATAGTATATTTTGTTTTTTATCTTTTATTTTGTAAAAAATAGTTATGGAAATTAAAGAAAAATTATTAGAACGTTTCCTTCGTTACATAAAAATAGATACACAAAGTAACGAAGATAATGATACTTGCCCATCTACAGAAGGGCAAAAAGTATTAGCAAATATTTTAAAAAATGAATTAATACAAATGGGATTATCTCAAGTAGAGGTAGATGAAAATGGCTATTTGTATGCTTATATACCACCTACTAAATCGGTGGATGCACCTGCGATAGGCTTTATCGCACATCTAGATACAGCACCAGATATGAGTGGCAGAGATATTAAACCACAAATACATAAAAATTATGATGGGAGTCCGATTATTCTGAATGAAAAATTAAATATTATTCTAGATCCTAAAGATTATCCTCATTTATTAAATCATATTGGCAAAACTTTGATTACTACTGATGGCACTACGCTCTTAGGTGCTGATGACAAAGCTGGCGTTTCTGAGATAATGACTGCAGTAGAATATTTGATAAATAATCCAGATATTTCTCATGGGCCTATTTATATAGCTTTCACGCCCGATGAAGAAATAGGCAGAGGAGTAGATAAATTTAATTTAGAAAAGTTTCCAGTTAAATTTGCTTACACTATGGATGGCGGCTCAGAAGGAGAACTCGAATATGAGACTTTCAATGCTGCTTCTGCAAAAATTTTTGTTCAAGGGAATAATATACATCCTGGTGAAGCCAAAAACAAAATGCTAAATGCTATCAATCTAGCAATGGAATTTCATAACATGCTTCCTCCACAGCAGAGACCAGAACATACAGAAGGGTATGAGGGATTTTATCACCTAATGCAGTTCAATGGTAATGTAGAGAATGCTTCTCTGTCATACATTATTAGAGATCATAATAGAGATATATTTCAATCAAGAAAAAAATTTATTGAACAAGTAATTGAATTTCTTAATACTAAATACCCTTCCAGCCCTTTCAGATTAGAAATGAAAGATCAATATTACAATATGAGGGAAATCATAGAACAGCATTTCGAAGTAGTAGAAATAGCCAAACAAGCTATGGAGACACTAAACATAGAACCTAAAATAGTACCTATCAGGGGGGGTACCGATGGGGCTAGATTATCATTTATGGGGATACCATGTCCTAATATTTTTGCGGGTGGATTAAATTTTCATGGGAAGTATGAATACGTAGCCATAGAAACCATGGAAAAAGCAACTCAAGTAATACTTAGAATTATAGAACTTGTTAAAAAATAATTATGAAAAAGATTTAGGTGGGTTCTAAAAAATCATCTAATGTATTTATTAGAATTACTCGATAATTATTTATGAAAATGAATTGTTTAACATTGTTATTTATTAATTTATTCATGGCATACAATGAGTCAGACTTATCTTATTTTATTCGAATAGGAAATGTAAAAAACATGTATGATACTGAGATTGTATGTAAAAAGCCTCATACTTTGGATTCAATCCCAAATTTAGCTGCATTTACACATCCCAAATTTTTTTATTCAAATAATTGCAAATGCTGTAAATTCAATTTTAACTTTTTTCAATTAGAAATATATAATAGACCAACTGATTCTATAATTCCATATCAACGAGCGAATCATTACATAATTCCTCCTAATTATGAAGCAGGGTATTCTGTAATAATTACAGGTAAACAAGGGGATTTTTTTAGAATAAAATTTAATGAAGACGAACACCCTATTTGTTATAAATGTAATGATAGTAGTTATTATGTTAAGAAAGGGACACTGGGAACATGGATATATAATTACAATGACAGTATTGATGATTATGATTTTGTACCACTTTATGAAAAACCTTGTGCTGATTCAAAAATCATTAACAAAGTAAAAAAGGAAAACAGTGTAGTAATAATTTTAGATATAGAGGGCAGTTGGATGCTAGTAGAAACTATAAGAGGGAAAAAGCAAAAAGGGTGGTTGGATCCTCGAATGCAATGTGGAAATCCATATGGTATAGAAGCGGGTATATGTTTTTAGTTGCAATAAAACAAGCAAGCCGTGTTGGACAAGAATAAATTTTGTAGGAATTTAAAATTTTAAACCCCTAATAGCATTTCCCGAGCGGAGACTTTTCTTTGTATGGTTGACAAATAAAAGTAAATCATGTAAAAATTTATACGAAAATATTTATTAATTTTACATAATAAAATTTTATAAATGAAAATCCACTATCATTATGACAATCTCGGCTACACCTCCTTCTTAACAAATGCTGATATTTTTAAAATTAGAGGTGATGATAATGGTAAACAACTTTTTGAATTTTTTGCTGATAATACAAATGTAGAATGGGGACATGCTATGACAGGTATAGCTGGAGATAAAGGATTAAATTTTATAACAACAGGGCATGATGAAGGTTCAGAGCCAGGAATGACAGCTTTGTTGAATGGACAATTAAAATATGGTTATACAGTTAGAGAAATAAATCATAGTCATCCTAATGGAAATTATTCACCTTCAAGTAAAGATATGCTAGGGGCAGAAGAATATAAAGCTGCAAATCCTAACGTTAAACTACAAATATACACACATCCAAATAGGTGTAGCGAGTATGATGAAAAAGGCACATTGGATTTTGGTGTTTTGGGACCAAAAATAATAATAATTGAAACTAAAAATAAATAAATTATGTTAAAGGAGTATTTATTAATTTGCTTTGTCTGTTTTAATATTATGGTTGCAAAATCTGAGAATATTGGAATAAATGATTCTTTGCCTATTTTGAAAGTAGAAAATAATGAACTTTTAAACATTATAGATAGTCTTTTAGAGCATGAGAAGTTAATGGAATATTATGATTCAAATCTTGTATTTCATATTGATATTCTGAACAGAAACGGCATTACTTTAGTGTCAATTGGTTCTTCTCATAATGTTACTAAAATAGGAACCGAAATAGGATGCTTTACGTTTAAAGATCATTTTTTTATTGTATCGAGCAACATTGAAACAAATTTGTTTGAGAGAACAAAAGATAAGATAAAGTTTGATTTCTACCAGCCACAGGAAGAAATTTACGATTCTTCAGGATATGTTATAATAGATATATATGAAGATGACAGATACACCCAATGGGATTACATACTATTAAATAGAAATTTCATTAAAATACAATAAATAAAGAATCTGATAATTTTAGAATTACACAAACAGATATTAATCAAGATTGCCCTAATATGGAATATTTTAGAGATTATACTACAGATAAAGAAGCTCTAGTACAGCCGCCTTTTAAAACAGTTTATACGACATTTAAAAAATATTATATTTTATTAAACAATAAAAAATGGCTAATAACGAAGAATATAATTCATATAATGGAGAAAAAACTGGTAGAAGTGCAAGTGCTACATTTTTTCATGAAGTTTTAGATGAATTTTTTAATTATTTTACTAAAAAAACAGTAAATTATCAATCGCCACAAATAGTTAAAATACAGTACCAAAATGCTGCTTTAAGAAATTTAAGAAAAACTGAAAGAGATGGGAGCCATCATCAATAAGATATTCAACATTTAACACTTTGTCATATGAAAAAAATAGTTAACATTGTTTTGGTATTTTTTTGCCTATCAAATTATTGTGCTGGACAAGATTATGCGAGTAAAAACGACTCAATTGAAATCACTCTGAGTTTTACAAAACATCAAATTAGTAATTATAGCATTCCGATTTTCACTAATGAAAGCTTTTACTATAATTATTCTTTGTCAAATGATACATTGCTAATAAAAATTCTTCCACCAGTTGATACTATCTATGTTAAGAACGATAATTATATTTATTTCGACAATATTTCCACTAAGTCAAGAACTCAAGTCATGAAAATTCCTTTAGGGTATCTTGAACTTGAAAATGTAAGATATTTATTAATAGAATCTAAGTACATGAAACCCTACTTGTTTGTAAAAAAGCGAAAAGATAAAAATCGTTTCTTTTTAAAATACATTTATTGAAGAAGATTGCAAAAAGTCCTGAACTTCCAGGTCTTTTTTTATGTATAAGCCTGTATAGTCCTGAAATCCATTATATACGTATCAATCACATTAAAGAGTTCTATTTTTTTGTCAGTAAGCAATTTTTTTAAAATTATCATCGAAACTGTAATATTTATTGCCTGTAGAGACATCAAAAATACCATAAAAGCAATGAAAATTAAGCAATCGTAATCGTAAAGATCAATTATTTTAAAAATAGAAACAGATTTTGCTTGTTTTTTATAATCAAATCTTGTAATATTGCAGCCAAATTTTATTAGGGTAAAGTTTATTCAAAAAAAATAAAAAAAGAGGTCAAGCCGAAACTCAAACCTCTATTTTAAAAAAAAATTTATCACTTATGAAACTAGGAAAGCACTCTTCTCTCCTTAATTTTAGCTTTTTTACCTCTCAATTCACGAAAATAATAAATACGAGCTCTACGTACACGACCTTTTTTATTTAAATCTATCTGAGCGATATTAGGATTAGTAAATGGGAAAATACGCTCTACGCCGACATTATTAGAAATTTTGCGTACAGTAAAAGTTTTGTTTAGTCCCTTACCTTTTATCTGAATGACAACACCTTGAAATTGTTGTATTCTCTCTTTATTACCTTCTTTTATTTTATAGTGTACAGTTATCGTATCACCAGCTCTGAATTTGGGGTAATCAGGCTTTATATTTAACTGCTCATCTACATATCTGATAATGTCATCTCTACCCATAGCTGTATTTTTTTAAAAATTGAATGCAAAATTAAACATTTTTTTTAATATAATAAATTTATATCAAAAAAAATATTTTACAATTATTATTTTTTGACGTTGCGATCTATTTTAATATCATTAAATGATGCAGGCTCATCATTAGGTTCTATGTGAGTAGTTACATTCACTGGAGTATCAAACATCTTTTCTATATTTTGCTCTAGCTCATCGGCTAAGTCGTGAGCTTCTTTAATAGTCCAAAAATTGGGTACTAACAAATGTAAAGAAATAAATATTCTCTGTCCAGCTTGTCTAGTCATCAACGAATGATAAGAAATATTTCTATCCTTAAAACTGTCTAAATAAGCTGATACCTTCTCTAAATCTGCATCAGAAATAGATGCATCCATTAATCCACTAACAGATTTATTGATAAGTTTATAACCAGTATAAATAATATTAATAGCTACTATTATAGCAATTATAGGATCTAGAATATAAATATTTGTTAATTTGACAATTAAAATAGCAATTATTACACCTGCAGATGTTATAACATCAGTCATTAAATGTTTGCCATCAGCTTCTATAGCAATAGAATGGTGTTTTTTCCCATTTTTAATAAGTATTATTGCTACAACTAAATTAATCAATGAAGCACCTAGCGAAAATAATATACCTATATTTAAATTATCTAGAGGTCTAGGATGTATTAATCTTAATATTGCAGACCAAATAATACTGATAGCAGCTATGATAATTAATGCCCCTTCTATAGTGCTAGAAAAGTATTCTGCTTTAGTATGTCCGAAATTATGACTTTTATCAGCAGGCTTGGCAGATATTATTAACATTATCAATGCAACTACGGCGCCAGCTAAATTAACTAACGACTCTAATGCATCTGAATAAAATCCTACTGATCCAGTAATATAAAATGCATAAAACTTTAATAATATAGTAGATATAGCAGCACCAATAGATAGATATATATATCTTTTAAGTTTATTTTGCATTATAAAATAAAATTAAAATACAAAAATAAAAAATTTTTTAGAATTATTACTGGCTTTATTAATTTTCAAAATCATTTTTTGATTATTTTTGCCATAAATTAAAATTTATGTTTAGAGAAAATATTCTTTCAGTATTACTGATTATATGTTCATTAAATCTATGCGCTCAAAAAACTAATCTATTTTCTTTACCCATAGACGATGATCCTAATAAAAGTTTGACTTATGAGCAAATAATGAAGCTATCACATGATCTAGCTTTGAAATATTCAAATAATATTAAATTCACATTTTTAGGATTATCTGAGCAGAATGACACTATCCCAGCATTGATTATTTATAAAGATAATGCTAATAATCCCACAGAGATAGCTATGCAAAATAAATCTACACTCATGATACAAGCAGGCATACATGCCGGAGAACCTGACGGAATAGATGCTGGTTTTATGCTTATTAGAACACTATTATCTGATCCTAATTATTTGAATTTACTCAATAAAGTTACTATAATATTTATTCCTGTTTTTAATGTAGATGGATTGAAATTGTTAAGTCCATATCATCGTATCAATCAAAATGGTCCTGAACTACAAGGCTGGCGTGCAAATGCTCATAATCTTAATCTGAATAGAGATTTTATGAAAGCAAGCTCTGCAGAAATGAAATATTGGTTGCAATTTTACTATTATTGGAATCCTGATTTATTTATCGATTGTCATACTACTAATGGAGCAGATTATCAATATATAATGACTTTTGATATGCAATTACCACCTTTTATGAGTTCTAATTTCAATAATTTTTTTAAAACAGAATTTATCCCATATTTCACATATGAAATGGATAAAAAAGGCTTTTTATCTACTCAGTACGTAGCTTTTAGAAATTGGTTTAGCCCTGAGAGTGGATTGACCACATCTCTTTATAGTCCTATACTATCTCATGGCTATCCGCTTTTAAATAATAGACCAGCATTATTACTAGAAACACATATGCTAAAACCATATAAACAAAGAGTTTTAGCTACTCATCAGGCACTTTTGATAGTATTAGAATGGATGAATGATAATACAAATATATTAAAAAATATTTTATCAAAAGAAGATGAATTTTCTCTATCTAGAGCCAAACCCAATATGCCTTTTCCCATTAAATATAAGCTAGCCGATCATAAAAGTAAAAAAGTATTAAAAGGATATGAAATGCATAAAGTAATAAGCCCTATTACAGGTTTAGCTTACTATACCTATGATAATACTAAACCAATGGATGTAACTTTAGATTTTTGGGATTCTATAGAGGTGCCGAATAATGCTATTTTGCCTTTCGGCTATATACTTGGTCCTGAATGGAAACATCTAATAGAAATACTAAAGCTACATCAGATATCTTTTATTACTTTTTCAGAAGAAATGAATTTAAAAGTACAATATTATTACTTGACAAACCTCGAATTTGATAATACTATTTTCGAAGGCACTTTTAGACCTATATTTTCATATCAAATACGCGATACTTTATTAAAATTCCCTAGAGGTAGTTATTTTATTCCAATTCATCAAAAAGCATGGAAAAGTATAGTTTATCTTTTAGAACCTGAATCTTCAGTAGGATTTATGCAAATGGGCTATTTTAATTCTATGTTTGAAAGAAAAGAATATGGAGAAATATATGTGCTAGACACATTAGCTCAAAATATGCTAAAAGATAAAACAATAGCAGCAGCTTTTGAAGAGAAAAAAACAACAGAACCAGATTTTGCTAAAGATGGGTGGGCACAATTAATGTGGTTTTATGATAATTCACCATGGAGAGATCAGCGTAGATTCACTATTCCAGTTTTTAAAGTAATGGACGAGGCGACATTTAATAAAGTTTATAACTAATAACAATCTTCTATTTATACCAATTAAAACATTTTTCATATTTTTGAAATTAAAATTTATGAAATTATGGAAGTTTCTATTTTGACATACAATGTTAATGGCATAAGAGCTGCTATTAAAAAAGGCTTGATAGATTTTTTAAGTGAAGATAATAGTGATATAGTTTGTTTCCAAGAGCTAAAAGCTAGTGCTGATCAGATACCAGATTTATTATTCCAAGAACTTGGCTATCAAACTTATTGGCATTCTGCAGAGAAAAAAGGGTACTCGGGCACAGGGCTACTCACAAAAATAAAACCTGATAAAGTAGAAATAGGAATGGGAATACCTAAATATGATGCAGAAGGACGAATGATAAAAGCATATTATGGTTCTATAGTTTTGATAAATGTTTACCATCCTAGTGGTAGTAGCGGCGATGAGAGACAAGCTTTCAAAATGCAATGGTTGGATGATTTCAATAATTATATTCAAGATTTTAGGAAGCAACATCCTGATTTAATTATTTGTGGCGACTTTAATATTTGTCATACTGCTATAGATATACACGATCCTATTGGCAATGCTAATAATAGTGGCTTTTTACCTGAGGAACGAGCTTGGATAGATCAATTTATCAATAAAGATTTCATCGATGCATTTCGATATTTCCATCCTGATGAGCCAGGGCACTATACTTGGTGGAGCTATAGAGCAAAAAATGCTCGTGAGAGAAATATTGGTTGGCGTATAGACTATTTCATGGTTAGCAAATCACTAAAAGATAAAATGATATCTTGCGAAATTTTACCAAAAATTAATCATAGTGACCATTGTCCAGTAAAATTAAATATAGATTTATAATTTTTTTTCATTAATTTTGTTTAAAATTTTACAAAGATGTTTACAAATAAGTATAAACCAGCAATATTAATATTTTTTGTATTAACTTTATTTCTAACATCTTGTGTAGATGATAATGAAGAAGAAGATATTAGAGAATATTTCGCAGGCACCTGGAAATGTAAAGAAATAAATACTGGCTTTGCCTATAAGGTGATTATTAAAATAGATAGTACTACTCAAACTTATATAAATTTATACAATTTTCATCAATTTGGCTCTAATGAAAAAGTAAGTGCTATAGTAAGCAATTTAGCAATTGATATACCATCACAATTAGCTTGCAATAATACAATAAATGTGAGAGGTAGCGGATTAATGCAAAATAATAAAACAACTATTAATTTAGATTATTATGTAGATGATGGTAATACATTAGATACTATTACTGCAGTTTATACAAAAATATATTAAATTTGTATATTCAAAAAAATAATATATTTTTGCAAATTATTTAAAAAAAAGAGTTTTATGTATTGGACTTTAGAATTAGCTTCTAAATTAGAAGATGCACCATGGCCAGCCACAAAAGAGGAATTACTCGATTATGCATATAGAACTGGTGCACCAGCAGAATTAATCCAAAATCTACTCGAAATAGAAGATGAAGAAAAAGAATTCGATGGCATAGATGATTTGTGGCCAGATTACCCAGATTTCAAAGAATTTTTTGACGAAGAAGATCAGTAATTCTTACTTGTTATCTTTTGATTTACATTCTATAAAATTTCAAGATATATTTTATTAGGTTCTATAACGTTTTTTATAGGTAAAGATTAAAAAAGACTAATTTTATAAAAAAATTTTTTTATTATCGGACAGTTAAATATTAACCACAAAGTTCTCAAAGAAAGACACAAAGAACACAGAGAATGATAGAATTAAAAGGCTTAAAAAATGGCACTTTGTGAACTTTGTGTAATATCTTTGTGCCCTTTGTAGTAAAATAATTTACCCACAATAAACGTTATAGGAACTTTTATTATTTATTAAATTTTTTCCACAATTCTCTTTTCTAAAAATTTTTTCAAAATCGTCTTTTTAAAATTTATTATATATTTTTGCATATAAATTATTTTCTTATGAATAAACATTTTTTAATATTGTTTTTTATTTGTATAAATTTAGCTCTGTGTGGCCAAAATTATTTTTTTGAAGATTTTTCAGATGGTGATTTTGTTGCTAATCCATCGTGGAGCGGCGATATAGATAAATATATTATTTATACAGGTACAGCTGTGCCTTCTGATCTGCCCCCTACTATACGAACCAATGGTACTGGAGCTGATACTACTTTTTTGGTTTCTGCGTTTGATCAGTCTTTTGTTGATAGTTTGGAGTGGAATTTTTGGGTAAAGCTTAGTTTCAATCCTTCTACAGGTAATTTTGCTCGTATTTATATCTGTTCGGATAATAACAACCTAAAAGGTTCACTAAATGGTTACTATATTGCGTTAGGTTATAATGGTAATGATAAAATTACTTTAGTTAAACAGCAAGGAACCACTCATATACCATTATTAGAAGGTAGTGTTGCAGATTTAAATAAATCTGCAAATATTTTAAGAATTAAAGTAAAAAGATATGATGACGGTACATGGATGCTATATTCAGATGAAATAGGTAATGCAAATTATTCTTTTGAAGGGCAAACTATGGATAATTCCTTCACATCATCAAATTACTTAGGTATTTTTAATCAATATACTTCATCCAATGCTACTAATTTCTATTTTGATGAATTTTATGCTGGCCCCGTCGTTATAGATACTATTAAACCTATGATAATTTCTGCTAAAGTTATTAACAGTTTTGATTTAGCTATTACTTATTCTGAAACAATGAGTAATAATATATTTGATCATAATAATTATTTAGCAGATCATGGACTAGGGCATCCTACTTCTGTAACTGAAGATCCTAATAATAACAATACCGTTCATTTATCATGGATGCCAAATCCTATTTTAGATGACACAATTTATTCTTTACATATTAGCAATGTATCTGATATTGCAGGTAATGTTTTAGATACCTCGATTATTTTTACTCTTCATTTTCCACAAGCTTATGATGTGCTGATAAATGAAATAATGGCAGATCCTGATCCTCCAGTAGCTCTACCTCCTTATGAATATATTGAATTATATAATCCAAATCCTTTCCCAATAAATTTAGAAAATTGGAAAATCAAAATTGGTACTACTACGAGGATCATTGGCAATGTAAATATTAATCCTAATGGATATTTAATATTATGTCATCAGAATGCTACTCAAGATTTTGAAAATTTACCACAACATTGTCAAACTTTTGGTTTCTCTTCATTTTCTATTCCTAATAGTGGAGCAGATATCACTTTGTATTCTCCAGATAACAATGTAATCTCTTTCGCTGCTTTTAAAGACTCGTGGTATCAAGATCCTTTAAAAGCTCAAGGTGGTTATAGTGTAGAGATGATAGATCCAAGCAATCCTTGTGCTGGAGATGATAATTGGAGAGCTACTAATTCATTTTTTGGCGGAACGCCAGGTCAGATTAATTCTATTTATGGTAGTAATCCCGATAATATTAAGCCAGAAATCCTCAGAGCTATCATTCAAAATTCTAATACTTTATTAATATTATTTACTGAACCTTTAGATAGCATCAATGCACTCAATATGAATTATTATACTTTTGATCCTTTATTGTCAATTAGTCAAATTAAAGGGAATGAACCTTTTTATGATGAAATTACTATTATTTTTAATGAATCAATTGATAGTAATACTATTTATACTGTTTATTTTAATGATTCTATAACTGATTGTGTAGGTAATCAATTGCCTCATCAATCTTCAGCACGTTTTGCTTTTGGCAAAATACCAGAACCATATGATATTGTTATTAATGAAATACTACATGATCCTATAGGCTATAATACTCCTTTTGTAGAATTGTATAATAGAAGTAATAAAATTCTAGATTTGAAATACTGTATCCTCGCAAATCTAGATCCTATTTATCAATTAGATAATAAAAAGTCTATTGCTCCCGCAGGATTTCCTATTTTCCCGGGAGAATATATTGTTTTATCTAAAGATAAAAAAGAAGTTTTGGCTCAATATTATACTCCTAATCCTAAAAATTTCATCGATATGAGTTTGCCAAAAATTACTAAAGATTCTAATACTATAGTTTTAGCATTAACAAATGATACAATCATCGATATGGTAAAATATTATCTAACATACCATGATCCTTTATTATTATCTACTGATGGTGTGTCATTAGAGCGAGTGAATCCCAATAGACCGAGTAATGAAAGAAGTAATTGGCATAGTGCAGCAGCTAGCGTTGGTTATGCTACACCAGCTTATAAAAATAGCCAATATTCAGATGATTTATATACTGATGAGATAACTATAGAGCCAGCTTATTTTTCACCAGATAATGATGGTTTTCAAGATTTACTTGATATATGTTTTAATTTTAAAAATCCAGGTTATCATGTGAGTATAACTATTTTTAATTTAGCAGGGCAACCAGTCAGACATATATTAAGTCAAGAATATGTGGGTACGCAAGCTTGCTATAGCTGGGATGGCAAAGATGATGATAATAAACGTTGTGATTTTGGTTGGTACATTGTTTATGTTTCAGCTTTTAATACTTCTGCCGACAAGATAGAATTTAAAAAAGCTGTTTCTTTAAACATTAGAAAATAAAATGTAACAAATATTAGGTTATTGAATAGTTAAATGCTTAATCACTTTATTTAAGCACATCTATATATGTGTCCCTTAAAAAAAGCAATTTAAATAGTCGTCCCTTAAAAAGTCAATTTGAATATTTTATTTGAAAAAAAATAAAGAAAAATTGATAATATGTTCTATAACGTTTTATATGGGTAAAGATTAAAAAGACTAATTTTATAAAAATGAATTTTATTTATTATTGGACTGTTAAATATTAACCACAACCACAAAGTTCTCAAAGGGGGCACAAAGAACACAAAGAATTCTAGAATTAAAAGACTTGAAATTGGTACTTTATGAACTTTGTGTAATATCTTGGTGCCCTTTGTGGTAAAATAGTTTACCTACAATAAACGTTATAGAACCAGATAGTATAGTTTTTGAAAAGATAAAAATAACCTCTGCCCTATTTGTAAATTTGCAGCAAAAAATTTACAAATTTCTGCAATATTTTAAGTGAAAAATTATCAATAAGTTGTTAATAAACAAATACTTATAGTGTTTTTAAGGGGTGACTTTTTATTTTACTAACACTTTTATTATCTATTCCAATTTTTACTTTAGCAAAGTTAAATCATTTCTTTATTTTAGCAATAGAGAATTTTTTTCATTTATTACTGAAATATAAACAGAATTTATTGCATTACTTATTTCTTTTAAACTAAATTTATTTTTAATATCATCAGCAATTTTTTTATGATTGTAAGTAGTATTAACCAATTTTCGCAAACCTGTAAGCCAATCTTCTATGGTATTATTGCATAAAATACCATTCATTTCGTTTATATTTTCATTCAGAGGACTAACATTTGAACAAATAACAGGTGTACCACACATTAATGCTTCATATACTACAATGCCAAATGTTTCCATAGTAGTAGCATGGATGAAATAGTCAGATTCTTGTAAATATTTAGCTATAGTAATTTTATCTAATGGTCCTAAAAAAGATGCATTTAAATTAGATTTAATACATAATTCTTTTAATTCATCTAATCTATTGCCACCACCTATCATTATTAAATGAATTTTTTTATTACATTCTTTTTGAAATAATGACAAAGCTTCAATAAAAAGTTCTGGGATTTTAGTAGGATTTCTTCTATATGACCATGTAGCAACTGCACAAAAAGTTATCTCATTTTGTTTTTTTATTTTTTCTTTATAAAAAAATATATTGTTGTTAATAACATTATCTACGATTTTGAACTTACTCTTATCAAGTGTTGGTATGAATGAAATAATATTATTTTCTAAATATTCAGAAACTGGCAGTATTTTAGCAGCATTTTCATATGCTTTTTTTACATATTTACTTAATACTAAATTATTTATTACTCTTTTTATACCAGTCCAATGTTCTGTTATCACATGTGGTATTTTTAATTTTTTTGATAATTTATCACCTAATATACCCATAGGATAAATTACGTTTGAGTGAATAATTTCTGGGGTAAATCCTTGTTTATTCAATTTTTTCACAATTTTCTTCAAAAGAAAATATTGTAATGGTAGAGCATAATATAATATATTTCTAATAAACTTTATGCGACTTGTTATAATATATAACTGAGTAAGTATGTCATTTTCATCAACAATATTTGAGAAAGAAATTGAAAGAAATTTACTGCTTTTTGTAATTATAACACCAGCAACAACAATGTTATTACCACTTAAACGAATAGCATGAGCATGTTCTTTTTTAAAAATTCCATATGTTTTATCGTATTTAGTAGGATACCATGAAACTAGGAATAAAATATTCATAAAAAAATTTTTTTTACAAAAATACATATTATTTTATTTCCAATATTTTTGTAAATTTGTAAAATATATTAAAGAAAAATTAAAAATTATGTCAAGGAAAGATGAATTTTATAGTTATGCTACCAAGCATAGAGGCATAAGTAGTCAAACTCTAGATGATTATATTATTGCGTCAAATGGATATATTTCTCCTACAATTATAGAAGAGCGTCAGCTAAACGTTGCTCAGATGGATGTTTTTAGTAGATTAATGATGGATAGGATAATATTCCTAGGTGTACCTATAGATGACTATGTAGCTAATATTGTTACTGCTCAATTATTATTTTTAGAATCTACAGATCCACAAAAAGATGTTTTTCTATATATGAATACTCCTGGAGGTGGAGTTTATGCTGGATTAGGAATATATGATACAATGCAATATGTGGCACCAGATATTGCAACTATTTGCACTGGTATAGCTGCTTCTATGGGTGCTGTACTCCTTTGTGCGGGTACTAAAGGCAAACGTTCTGCTCTACCACATAGTAGAATTATGATTCATCAACCTATGGGTGGCGCTGAAGGTCAAGCTACAGATATTGAAATTATTGCAAAAGAAATTAAAAAACTCAAAAATGAATTGTATCAGATTATCTCCCTACATACTGGACAACCTATAGATAAGGTAGAGCGTGATGGTGATAGAGATTTTTGGATGCGTTCTGATGAAGCTAAAGAATATGGTATGATAGATGAAGTACTAAGTAGAACAAAATAATTTTCACTTTTTATTACTTGTAAATAATTTATACTTTTCTAATTTTTATGCTATATTTGTAAGTTTTTATTTTATTATTAAATTTTATTATTATGACTACAAAAGATTATGAAAATATAAAATGCTCATTTTGTGGGCGAAATGCAAATGAAGTAGAGTTAATGCTACGTGGTTTCAATGCTAATATTTGTAATATTTGTATCGAAGAAGCTAAAAAACAAATTGACCAACAAGGGAAAAAGTCTAAAAAAACTCCTAAATTAAAATTAAAAAAACCTTCTGAAATCTATGATTTTCTTGATCAATATATTATTGGACAAGATTATGCTAAAAAAGTTTTATCAGTAGCTGTTTATAATCATTATAAACGTATATTAAACCCTAATGTCAAAGATGTAGAATTAGAAAAATCAAATATACTCCTAATCGGTGAAACAGGTACGGGCAAAACACTATTAGCTAAAACAATTGCTAAACTTTTAGATGTACCTTTTGCTATAGCTGATGCTACTGCATTAACAGAGGCGGGATACGTTGGAGAAGATGTTGAAACTATTCTGACAAGACTTTTGCAAAATGCTAATTATGATGTGAAAGCTGCTGAAATGGGTATAGTCTATATCGATGAGATAGATAAAATAAGTAGAAAAAGTGATAATCCTAGCTTAACTAAAGATGTAGGTGGAGAAGGTGTGCAGCAAGCATTACTGAAAATCTTGGAAGGCTCCATAGTTTTTGTACCACCAGAAGGTGGGCGTAAGCATCCAGAACAAGAATTTATTCATCTAAATACTGCAAATATACTTTTCATTTGTGGTGGTGCTTTTGATGGTTTAGAAAAAATAATTGCCAATAGAGTGAAAACATCTACTATTGGATTTGGAGCTTCTCAAAATGCCATCAGAGATGATGATAAAAATATATTGCAGTATGTGGCACCTGTAGATTTACGTAAATTTGGACTTATACCAGAGTTTATTGGCCGTATTCCAGTGATAGCTACTTTAGAACCTTTAGATAATGACGTATTGAAACGCATACTTACTGAGCCAAAGAATGCATTAGTTAAGCAATATAAAGCTTTATTTGAAATCGATAATATTGAATTAGAGTTTAGTGATGATGCACTAGATGCTATTGTACAAAAAGCTAATGAGCTAAAACTCGGCGCTAGAGGTCTGAGGTCTATTATGGAAAAAATAATGATAGATCTTATGTATTACACTCCTAACCTTGATGAAACAAAAATTATTATCGATAAAAAATTTGTGGAACAACATTTGCATAAAAATGAGAATAATCAATCTCAAGTTGCATGAAATCTAATAAATTATTTTTAATTCCACTTTTTTTTTTAGTTTTTAACCTTAATGCACAAAATAATACCGATCTATTACCAATTAGAGCTATAGTTTATCATGGTGATACGTTGCCTTATATACCATTGGATACTATTACATATTATTATTATAAATTTGAAGGGTCAAATAAAGAATATATTGCTTATACAAAATTAGTACGTGACGTTAAAAAAGCATATCCTTATGCTAAATTGATTGCACATAAAGTAAATGAAATTAATAAATATCTCAATACTATTAATAATCCTAAAGAATTGGAAAAAGAAAAAGATAGATTAGAAAAAGAACTACGTGCACAATATGAAAAAGATATAAGAAATCTCACTCGCACACAAGGTAAAATATTGATAAAGTTGATTTATAGAGAAACTAAAAATACATCTTATAATTTAATTAAAGATTATCGTGGAGGTTTTCTCACTTCTATCTATCAGGGGATAGCCAGAATTTTTGGGTTAGATTTAAAAGAAACTTATGATCCTAATGGGAAAGATCGTAATATAGAAATAATCGTAACTCTCATAGAGAATGGGCAATTATGAAATAAAAGATTTAACTTTTATGTTACTAATTTTTAATAAAATCAATTAATAATCTAAACCCCTTCATCGAAAAATATTTTTATTCGTTATAAAAAGAGAATTTATCCATAGAAATAGGTTGTTTACATTGCTAGTGAAAATCTAATGCTTATACCGAAATTAGTTGATGTATTATAATATTGAGAAGCCACATGTGGATTATTAATTATTTGGTCAAAGAATGCCCTCAAAGTGATATTTTTCGAAAATTGATAGTCTGCAGACAGATTAATCGAGATTATTTTTTGTCCTGCACTTACTTGGTTTATCTCTTCTACTATGCGTCTAAGTATTGTAATATTATCTCTTATAGACACATCAGCTTTGATATTTAAATCACTTCTAATAGTTCTGGTTTGTCCTCCAGTGCGAATATCGAAACTCAAATCTTTGAATCTATAACCTATGCCTATCACCCATTCATTAGTATTAATTTCAGTTATTTGTACATTAGATGTATTTAAAGTAACATTTCGAGATTTTTTCCAATTTAAAGTAGTCACTAGGTTATTTATCCAATTTAATTGTATACCCAAGATAGGATTAAAATTTTCTGATATAGACACTTGAGAGATCTCATATTGTGGTAAGAAATTGTGTAGAGCGTCTCTCACTGTAGTATAGCCATCTTCGTCTGGATCATAAAATAATGGATTATTAGCAAAAGAGCCTACTGTATAGTTGGATGTATACCCGTGAGTAAGGGTAGCAGAAGAAAAATATTTTTTTAATAAATCAATTTTATTTAATCCAGTATAACTTATACGCCAGTTAGGCAAAGGAATAGAAGGGAAAATGGATTTAACATATTTCTCTGGATTATGTCCAGTATATGCAGCTAGAAATGCAGGAATTAACACATTCTGAGAAGTAGGTCCATAACCATCAGGATATGGTATTCCAGAAATAGAATCTGTAACAAAGCTCCCATCCCACACAGGACTACGTTGAGCTACCATTACAGCTATATCTGGACGAATATCTAGAAGCATTTGAAAATTTTTATTAGAGAAATCTTTAGTATTTTTAGCAAAAGATGTTTTAGTACTGACAATAGACATGCTGAAACTACCTGTAGTAATAGGTGTATATGATGTAAATTCGCTTCCATTATATCTAAAATATTCTCTATTGCTCCAAGTTTGGTTTTTAATAGCAGTAATATTTATAGAAAGATATTTAATAGGTTCTAATGTAGCTCTAATATTTAAATTTTCGGAGTAATTGGTAATATAAGGAGTATTCAGAGTAGTATCCTTAGTAAATAAATCATTAGCAACTAATCTGTCTCTTATATCTTCTTGCCACCCAAATACATATCCCCATCCAGGTGTCATATTTTTAAACTCCATTCCTAGAGCTTGAGGTTCACCTCTATAACCAGTAAGCATATTACCATCAGAAACAGAATAATTAATACTTATATTTTTAGTCATCATCAAGAAACGTAAAACATTATCTAAAATTTGTTTACCTATAGATGGTCCTTTTTGAATAGAATCTTCCATTTGTTGACGAGTAGGTGGTGGTGGATTCAATATATTTTTTAAATAATTAATTTTAGAGTATAATCTATTGAAATTACCATTAACATTAAAAGAAAAAGTACGACTGTTTTGTAAACTATTCCCATATGGGTACTCTGTATATTTACCTGTAGAATCTTTATATAGTGGTGCTGCTGTCCATATGTAGTTACCCGTATATTGCACAGATGCATTCATCCAATCTAAAATTGGAATATATGTGAGAGGCAAGTTATAGTTAGCTTGTACTCTTTGATTAAAATTAGTTATTCTACCAAAATTTGTAATATTTCTAATGATAGAATCTCTTTTTTCTTTATAATCGCTATCTCTTTTATCTATTCTACCTGGTGGCTCATCTATGCGTGCATTAGCATTAGCAGTATAATCTAAACGCAAATTTCTTGTTAAATCATATTTTATAGAATAATTTCTATTCCAGGTAAAATTTTTAATAAAATTTGGTTCAATAATTACTAAATTGGAGGTTTTATTTCGCCATCTATTCTCTTCATATAGTCTATACATGTCAGTAGACAGTGAAATGGATTTAGGTAAAAGATAAAAGTTAAAATTACCAATTAATTTCAGATATTTATTATTAAGGAATTTAACATTCTTGAAAGGGACATAATTTTTAGGATTAGCGTTATAATTATAAGCAATAGAGCCGGTGTATTCTTTCTTTTTATTGTATTCTATCTCTGGATTGCGAATATAAATTTGGTTGAAAGCAAAAGAAACATCAAAATTAGAAAGATCATAAATTTTAGGATTGCCTTTAGCCGTAGGTGGTCTTAGTTTTTTGACATTCATAAAGTTAATACCTTTTCTCTGCGTATAAGATTGTACGAGTCGCTTCACACTATCTACTTCTCTATCAGTGTCATATGTTTCTAAGTCATCACGTAAGTAAACATCTGGATCTAAAGGATTGTACTGTGGATTAGCTATCATTTCAGAATAGCCAACATGCATAGGAATACGCAAATAAAAATTCTCTGGTAGGAGCTTGCCAACATCCAGATTTAGAGAAAGATCATAAGAAGTAACATTATCCAGCTGACGTTCATAAACTTTCTTTTCTATAGAGCCAAAGCCAGCAGTAGATAAGGTAGTAGCAAACATTATATTACCTATATTAGCTAAACCTATGTTCATACGAGCAGTAGCTGCCCATCCACCTTTTTCGTCAAAAGTATTTACTCTCAATTCATTTATCCATACTTCAGCACATTTAGGTCTGCCATCATCATTAGGATAAGTACCAGTTTTAGGATTACGTACACCAATTAAAATTACTTTAACTTCAGCTAAATTGGGATTACCTACGATAGTATATTTACCATTCTCATCTTGACTAGAGTAAGGGGTGAAAAGTGTAATATTTGCATTATCATCACTACGTAGAATAGTATTACGTTCTAATTTTAATTGTACTAATTTATCTAATACTAGCTCAATAGAATCAGCCCAAATTCGTTTACGACTATCATTATCGGAGCCGTAATTACCCCATGGAGTAGGATGAAGAGGAATTTCAAATTCATAGTAATTTCTGTCAAAATCAGTTCCCAATCTAATAAATAGAGTTAAATCTCCATCGTTTAAAGGATAATTTAGTGGATCTACTTCCTCAGTGTGGACATTCATTTTAATTTTTTTATAATATCGAAAATCATAGTCTGTACTTTTGAAAATACCACGAGCATCACCATCTATCAAATGACAAACCTTGATAGAGAGGGCCTGTTCATTTTGTTTTTGTAGATTAGTAGTACCATAATTGATTTCTCGTTCTAATCCTGGAGGCATCACATATGGTATTGGCTTTCTGGAACCATTTTCTTCGATATTCAAGTTAGTGATATCGAATGTTGTCAGATTTTGTTCATTACCAGGTAAATATTCTCCTGGTTGCAATAAAGAATAAGAATATCTACGCCATTGACTGCGAGCTAAATCCATAGTACCGAAACGTAATACAACAGAATCGCTCCAATTTTTTAGAAATATTCTCATGAAACGTATAGAAGTAAAATCACTAATATCTCCGACAATTTTGTCTGGTCTTTTTACTGGCACTTTGAATTGATACCACTTCACTTTCTCTGTGTTGCCATTTGGCAATTTAACACTAGCAGTATAAATATCTGTAATATAATTCTCTCCGATTACCATTTCATTAGGATTCAGATTGATCTCATATTGATAATATCTTTCTAATTCGTTTAGTGTATTATCTCTATTGATATCTTCGCTATTAGGATTATTAGTAGCACTAGTAGGATAAGATTCATTACTCATATCTGGAGTAGGACTATTACCATCTGGATTTTTATAATATTTATAACGTTGTAAAATATTATAACCCAGATTATCATAATCTGTACCTCTGAAATAACGATAATTATCTGATGATGGATCATTCAAAGCTAATTGATAAGCGACAGATCCAGTGCCATATAAAGAAGCAATAGATTGTAAATAACTATTAAAATAGGTTCTCTCATTATCATCTGATAGTCCATCATAACCAACATCTTGATATTTTCTAGCATCTAAATTAGCATCAAAAGAATTGACTAAAGCTTGGTATTTGGGGACTACACCCCATTGAGTACTATCTACTCCTGTCATTTCTGGGCCAGTAGGTAAGCCATTTTCAAAAGCTTTTTTATGATCTAATAAAACATCTTCAGAAATATCGCCGAGATTAATATATAGTTTACCACCAGAGCTATTGGTATTATAAATAAATGGATCCATTAGCCAAAATTCAATATATTCTACATTAGTTTCTTCGAAATTAGAAGTTTCGATAGTTCTCATAATGCCAGCCCAACGAGTAGAAGGGTCTACCAGTTTACCTTGAGCATTTATTCCAGCAGACACCGCAGTAGGGGAAACATCAAAATTATATGGACCACGTTCTGTAGGATAATAAGCTAAATCTAACGTAGCTAAATTAGGGACAATGCCGTTGGGAAATTCTTTAGCAGGAAATAACTCAGACTCTAAAACTTCACGCATATAATGATTGCTAAGCATTTCTTTATTTACATTTGGCGGTGTAGTTGAATTATTTCTAAAAAAAACACTTGGGTCTATAGTATACCAAGATAATAAAGCTCTATTAAATCCTGAAGCAAGAGTAGAATCATCAGCTGCCTCAGGGAAAATATTTGGTTGTCCTTGAGGGATAGAAGCCAAATGCCAGGAAAAAGGATTTTTAAGTGTTATACTACTCATACTCCCTTCGAAATTATCTATAAAAGAATTACCTTCTTTGCCAATAGCTCTATTATGCCCAGGAATTAAATTTGCAAATTCAGCATCAATACTAATATTTGAAGGATCTTTAGTACTAACAAAAGGTAATTTATCTATAATTTTAGTAATCAAAGTAGACTGAGTCTGATAAGATACATTTGCTCCCCAAATGGTATTAGAAATAGGTTCATAGCCGATATTCACTTTAGTAGTAAAAGGTTTCTCTGTGAGATGTATTATAGTACCGCCGACGATGAAATTATTATTAATTTTATAATCTACATGTGCACCCAGATAAGTTTTAGTTTGGAAATTAAAGAAAGTATTATTTTCAACAGTTACATTTATAGGTACACCAGAAGAGAGTATTCCTTGATTAATAATTTTGACGCGTCCCATAGTGTAATCTACAGTATAATCTACATTCTCTTGTAAAAGGAGACCACCAGCAGTTACTTTCACAGATCCTTGTGGAATATTAATAGCATTTAAACTAATTTCACTACCCACACTAGATTTATAAGACCCCTCAATAGTAAATCTATTTTTATTAGCAATTTGCTCAGCAACAGTTTTAGTAGTAGTATATAAAGAGTCAAAGCAATATTTATTTGCTAAGTTAGGATCATCAAATTTACTTCTAAGATCTTTACCAAAAGGTTCTACAACAGGGAAATAAATACGCCCATTTTTTGAATTAATAGTTCCTCCGCCAGTAGCTGCATTATCTATAAAATCAAATAATCCGTCTGGCTCAGGATCGCCATTGATATTTAGTCTATCAAAACCTAAAACTCTAATTAGAGGAATATACTTCAGGTTAGATTCTGTCAAATAACCAGCACCTACACCGAGATTTTCACTTTTATAAATAATATTTAATCTAAAATCTTCATTACTAATCTGATAGCCACCAATAGAATAAACATTTTTCATCATTAGGTTCCAAACAGGTAATTTAGTATTTATTGAGGCAGGTTTTAATAATTTAACAACTAAACAATTAGGAGGATCTATACCATCAGTAGAAAATTCTCCCACTTGATAAACACTATCACTGCCTACAACTGTATATTGATAAGCAACAGCCAACACTTGATCTGGACGAAGTCTAATATTGAGAGAAATAAATCCTAATTGATTATTTACAGTATATTCTGATTCAGATAACTTACGTGCATTTTCTATTTTTTCATAATCAGTACCCATTTTGAAATCTCGTGAAGATAGATAAGAATTCACATCATTTAAATTTCTGATGTTTGAAGTATTAATAAGTTGAAAAAGATTATTAGATCTATTACTAGGCAAATAAGCATCTGGAGTGAAGTTTGGTAAAACATTTTGATTATAAGGATCATACTCACCGATATCTTGAAAAGCTACAATATTTCTATTTTCTTGAGTAGCTGGACCAATATTAGTAATCCAAACTTCGATTTTAGTTATATTAATAGGACTAGAAATAATAGGTAAGCGTTCTAGGTATTTATTATAATTATTGTAAAAAAATTGAGATATGAAAAAATGCTTATTTTCTTCATAATCGAGAGCATTTATTTTAAATTCGCTGACCTCTGCACCACCAGAGACTGTGATAGTACTAGTTTCACTTTCTTGCTGCGAAAGTACAGCTGTTACAGTAGCTTTGCCAAACTGTAACTGAGTTTTAAGGCCAAAAAGACTTTGACTACCACTTATCAGAGTGCTATTAAGTGGTAGAGTTACATCACCAGCTTCTATTTTTTTAATAATTTCATCCTCTTTGCCTTCATATTCTAATTTAATCTGATTATCAAAAGTAAAATTAGATTCTGTATTATACCTAACATTGAAATTAACTTTATCACCGACTTTAGCCATTAAATTTAGTTGAATTTTTTCATCAAAATTAAAATTGCCATAACGTCTTTGCTTAACGGTGAGGGCAGGATCGTCTCTGCGATAACCTTTGTATCCAAAAATAATTTCAGCAGTACCACTTGGTCTGATATCTATTAAGCCACTGCCAAAGACCCCATCATCTTTGACGTGCATCCTAAAGAGAGAATCAAAAATACTTTTACCTCGAGATTGCTGTACCAGAGATTGCTGCCATTGTCTTTGCCATGCTTTTTGGAAATCATATTCATTATACTCATCAAAAGTCATTTGATAAGGATAACGTAAATTAATATTACCTATTTTCTGTTGAAAATCATAAGTGTTACTAGCAGGATCATAAATAATTGTATCCTTGAAATTTTTGGGCATAATATCCCAGGGGGAAGAAATCAATGGAGGTGGACCTGTAATTTGCTGATCTTGTATAGGATATATGAGTGAATCTAAAGTATCAGGGGGACCAATGAAATAACTATTATGATCTAATGGAGAACTAGCAAAAAAAATAGTTGGTGAAAAGGAATAAAAAGTAAAAAAAGATAATATAGCAATAAAAAATAATTTATTAATAAACGGTGAAGTAAATCGGAATAATTTTTTCACTATTTTGCGAGTTTATAAATATTTGAATGCTAGTTTAATGAGTTTATCTAAAGAATTATATTCATCTTTAGAATGATTTTTTAATACTTTACTGAGTGCTGTCTCTGCTTCTTTCATAGAATATCCTAATTGCCTTAAAGCTAATAACGAATCATGATAAAAATTAGTATCTAAATTAGAAAAATTTTCTCCGCTTAATTCAATTTCAGGGATTTTATTTTTTAATTCCACTAATATACGTTCAGCAGATTTAGCACCAATACCTTTAACCTTTTGTAATTTATTGATATCTTTATTTTGAATAGCAGTATATAAATCTAACGGAGTAAGTGTAGAGAGTAAAGTACGAGCAGTGTTAGCACCTATGCTATTAACACTTATTAATAATCTGAAAGCTTCCCTTTCCTCTTCATCAGCAAAACCAAAAAGTATTGGACCATCTTCCTTCCATATTAAGTTTATCAATAGTGATATATTGGAAGAATCTTTTATTTTTTCATAAGTATTTAAAGTAATTTGAGCTTCATAGCCTATCCCAGCAGTTTCTATAACAACTTTTGAGGGATTTAAAAAAACGATATCACCTTTTATATAATTAAGCATAAAAATGTAAAATTTTAATAAACTTATGCCAAAATTAATAATTATAAATAAATAGAAAAAGAATGATTTTAAAGTAATGGATGAATAATTGTAAATTAGAAGCGGGATACAAAAGATAGATTGAAAAATTTTTTAGGTTTATTAAAAAAGGGGTGAGGAATTTAACAATTTAAAATTGTTAAATTTTAAGTATTACATCAATATTTCAACTTCATCAAACTCCAATACCGCACCCATGCCCATCTATCGTGTGATGACAAGTTTAATAGTCGCCCAATGTCTGATTCCACTTTATCTTTTAAATACTTATTCATCACTACAAACCACATAAGGTAGTTCTGCAAATACTTTGTGGCTATTCCTCTAAATCTCATCATCCAAACCAAAAAATTGTTTATCTTTTTTTCTACTATGTTTACACTATAAACTGCTAATCCTTTTGTTTTACGTCTTACTAATACCTTTTTGCTTGGTGATTCTAATACTGCTTGGGTGAACTCTTCGTTTGGCTTAAAACATATCAAATTTTTCTCTGATACTCTGCGCCTCAACTCTTCTTTTATCTGACTATTCTGGACTCTATTCTCTCCAGTGTGTTTGAAAAGCAAATTACCCTCTCTATCTGTCATCACTAATACAGCTACATTGGGATGAACTGTATTCATAGCTTGCTCTTTTTCTTCTAAACTTTTATATTTGCGTCCTTTTTCTGAATATTGCATTAATAGTTCATCAGCTTCTGTTATTCCAGAGAAACTAATTCCTCCCTCTAATCCTTGTATAGCAGAGAGAATCTTATGTCTCCATCTAAAACTTGTTGGTAAACTTATGCCAACTTCTTTAGCACAAGCTCTGAGACTTTTGCCCTCAAGCATACATTTTATATAATTTATTAAAAGATAGTATTTATGCATATGATAGACAAAAGATTTAGCAGTTTCTCGAAATTGATATTTACAATTTTTACATTTATAGACCTGTCTACCATTGTGAACACCTGCTTTAGTAACATACTCACACTTACATCTGGGACAAATTGGAGCAGTTGATAAAATCTTAATTCTTTGATAATCTAATGCTGTCAATCTATTCTCATTGAGGAATTCATGGAGATTGTCTAAAAATTCACGCTTGCCCTCTTTGGTCAGAGCCAGCATTTCTTCTATTACTTCGGCTGTATATTCCATAAAATTATGTTTTTTGCAAAATTAAGAAAAATAATAATACTTAATTTTAAACAAAAATGTTTTTAGTAAATAACTTGCCAATAATTGCTTCAATCCTCATAATTTCATTATTTTACTAGTTCAACAATTTTATTATTATGATTAATATACCTTCTAATTTATAATATTTATTTTGTATATTAATATTATAATAAACTTTTTGATTTTTTTTTTGTCTAATTAAAAAAGTTAATATAATGTATCAATTAGTAATTCAAAAAAGAATCACAAAAAGAGAAAATGAAGTTTTAGCTGAATATTTAGAAGATGTGTCTCAAGAGCCTTTATTGTCTCCAGATGAGGAAGTTGAGTTAGCTAAGAGGATAAAAGAAGGTGATGAAATAGCAAGAGATAAATTAATAAGAGCCAATCTACGTTTTGTGATTTCTGTAGCTAAGCAATTTTCTCAAAGTGGTTTACCACTGACAGATTTAATAAATGAAGGGAATATTGGATTGATAAAAGCTGCTGAAAAATTTGACGAAACTAAAGGTTTTAAATTTATTTCTTATGCTGTGTGGTGGATCAGACAAAGTATAATTCAAGCTATTTCTGAAAATTGTAGAATGATTAGATTACCAGGTAATAAAATCGCTTCTGCCAATAAAATCAAAAATGCTTATTCACTATTAGAACAAATTAAATTACGTCCCCCTACATTTGAAGAGCTTTCTGATATGATTAATATACCTGTGCAACAGATTAAGGAATTAATGAAGTATGTAGATAATAATGTGGATTCTTTAGATGTATCTATAAATGATGAGGGCGAAACTACAATGCTAGATTTTATACCTAATATAAGCTCTATTTCTCCAGATTCAGATTTAGAAAAAGAATCTCTCAAAATTGAGATTAATAGAATTATTGAAACTTTATCTAATAATGAAAAAATGGTAATTAAATATTATTACGGTCTCGAGCATACTCATGCTTTGAGTATAGAGGAGATATCTAATAGGATGAATATGTCACCTGAAAGAGTAAGAAAAATTAGAGACAAAGCTATTAAAAAGTTAAAAAATAATAAGGACATTAAATTTTTAAATCAATTTTTTAATTAATTATTTATTTTTCACTTAATTTTACAATTATTTGTAAATTATTGTTCTTAGATGATTAATAATGATGAATATTTTATGAAGGTAGCACTCCAAGAGGCTCAATTGGCTTATGATACAGGGGAGATACCAGTGGGTGCTGTTATAGTTGCTAATAATAAAATTATTTGTAAAGCTCATAATGAAGTAGAAAGATTAAAGGATCCTTTGGCTCATGCAGAAATTATAGCTATTACTGCAGCATTAGAATACTTTGATACAAAATATTTAGATTCTTGCAGCATATATGTTAGTTTAGAACCTTGTCCTTTATGTGCAAGCGCAATGCAATTAACTAGAATTGGTAAGTTAATATATAGTGCATCAGATCCTAAAAATGGATATTCTATGTATAATCCAACGTTATTGCATCGTAAAACTATAGTTAAAAGTGGTATCATGGAAGCTAAATCAATAGAATGTTTAAAAAATTTTTTTGAAAGTAAAAGATAATTTATTTTTTTTATTAATGATATTACTAATAAAATATTAAACATTAAAACAAAAAACATATATATTTGTAATTATTTTAAAAAATTAACATTAAAATTATGTATACTTTTGATTTCCTAGTAATTGGTAGTGGAGCAGCAGGATTAAATTTCGCTTTAAATGCTTCTAAATTAGGTAGTGTAGCTATTGTTACTAAAGAAGAAATATTTAATACATCAACATATTATGCACAAGGTGGTATAGTAGGAGTTATGTTTCCTCCAGATAATTTTGAGAAACATATTAAAGACACTTTAGAGGCAGGTTCATATTTAAATGATAGAATAGCAGTAGAGATCACATCTAAAGAAAGTCCTGATAGGATAAAAGATCTTATAGAATTAGGTGTGAGGTTTGATAAAAAAGAAACAGGTATTTATGATCTCGCTAGAGAAGGAGGTCATAGTGAATCAAGAATATTCCATTTTAAAGATAAAACGGGTTATGAAATTGAAAGAGTTTTATCAAATAAAGTATTAGAAAATCCCAACATTACTATTTTTGATCATCATTTTGCTATAGAGTTAATCACTCAACATCATATTGGGATAAATGTAGAAGATCAAGTAGACAATATAGATTGTTTTGGTGCATATGTATTAACACCACAGGGGAAAGTAGAGAGATTTTTGTCCAAATTTACTGTTTTGGCTACTGGTGGTAGTGGTAATGTTTATTTGACAACTACAAATCCTACAGTAGCTACTGGTGATGGTGTAGCAATGGCATATCGTGCAAAAGCTCAAATAATGGATATGGAATTTTTTCAATTTCATCCAACAGCTCTTTTTAATCCTAAAGAAAGGCCTGCGTTTCTTATTACCGAGGCACTTAGAGGGTATGGAGCTGTCTTAAAAGATATTAATGGTAAAGAATTTATGCATAAATATGATCCACGAAAATCTTTGGCTCCTAGAGATATAGTAGCTAGAGCTATAGATAATGAAATGAAATTGAGTGGTTCAGAACATGTATATTTAGATTGTAGGCATATTAATAAAGATGAATTGTTAGAACATTTCCCTACGATTTATGCGAAATGTTTAAGCATAGGAATAGATATGACAAAAGAGATGATCCCAGTCGTACCGGCTGCTCATTATCAAGTGGGAGGTGTGGTTGTAGATTATTCTGCTAGAACAAAAATAAATAGATTATATGCATGTGGCGAGGTTTCGCGTACAGGCTTGCACGGTGCCAATAGATTGGGGTCTAATTCTCTATTAGAAGCTCTAGTTTTTAGCTATAGAGCAGCTAAAGATGCAGAAATTTATTTTAATGATTATTCTATAAATAAAAATATTCCTGAGTGGAATGATGAAGGAGTGAAACTCAATGAAGAGCTGGTTTTAATAACTCAAGAAGTAAAAGAGCTCAATCAAACAATGACTGCTTATGTAGGTATCGTAAGGTCAAATTTGAGATTAAATAGAGCTCTGAAAAGAATACAAATGCTACATGAAGAAACCGAAGAATTATATAAAAAATCAGTTGTTAATAGGCAAATATGTGAATTAAGAAATATGATTCTAGTAGGTTATTTAATTACTACTATGGCTATATCACGTAAAGAAAGTATAGGGCTGCATTACAACATTGATTATCCTTTTAAAACTAAACCACAATAGTCTTTTGAATTATTATTATAAAAATAAGAAGAAAAGTGGAAGACAACGTTTAAGTTTTATAAACAATTGATAAAGGAAATCAATAATAGAGGTTTAAAGTTTAATGAAAATTCAATCAAGTTACATATAAGTTTTATTTTATTATTGTTATGGTACCGTGATATTCTACTATTTTGCCACGACCATAGTTTAATCTAAATATGTAGAAGTAGGTACCCTCTGAGTGATTGTCACCATCCCAATCACCTTGATAATTTTCACTTTCATAAATTCTTTTTCCCCAACGATTGTAAATTTTAATTTCACTATTAGGATAATATTCAATATTAGTAATATAGAAGTGATCATTAATGCCATCACCATTAGGAGTTATGACATTGGGAATCTCAATGTGGCAATCATTTACTAGTACTATAGTACTGTCTGTTAGGGTATCGCAACCTATCACTTTCACTCCAATATGATAAGTACCAGGAGCTAATCCATCAAGAATGTAATTAGCGGAGGTATTGCCATCAGACCA
>Ga0209608_1000756_pt1 | contig 29926 bp, 26 predicted proteins | sample AD_UKC130_MetaG_FD_184428 | JGI IMG/M metagenome (GOLD analysis project Ga0209608, IMG submission 184428) | Active sludge microbial communities of municipal wastewater-treating anaerobic digesters from Canada - AD_UKC130_MetaG (SPAdes) (version 2) | ecosystem: Engineered > Bioreactor > Anaerobic... | reverse complement strand
TCGATGTACAGCGCGTAGTCGCCTTCCTCAAAGAAGACGCAACTTCTTCGGTTACCTCGCTGCGTCACGTGGTGAGGGTAACCGGGAACAACAAGTCTTGGTAGGCGAGCCATGCCGCAACCATGGACTAATTCGGTAATTTAGTAAACTGTCACCGTAATTCCCGGCTTGCTATTCGTGGTCTGTCCCCTGTTGTTCACAAGCTGGACCCTTATCGTTTTATCGTCATCAAGAAACTGATTTCACCCAAGCCCGGAAGTCTTGTAATCCCCGACCACCACCATCTGCATAAACAAGGTAGTGCGCTTGGCTCACAGGACATTCAACTCCAGACAAATGGATGCCCGGTCTCCAGTCATTTGGAATGGCTCGTAGCGTTGTACTGCAAACAGGGCAAGACAACTCCTGTCCTTGCTCAAAAAGCTGAAGAGCTTGGACCCCTGTCAGGCTCTTAATATCAATAGCACTCACCTTGAACCTCCACTAGGTGCACGACCCTGCGGCAAGGTCGGATACATCTCCTGTGTTTTCTGCCAAATTATCTGGCGCTCAGGGATGGTTGGCCTTCGTCCTGCGCCATACAAGAACTCGTTCCGCAACGACAAGTATTCCTCGTACTGGGTACCGAGGCTATTTCCATTAAACCACCGGTTTTGATGAGTGGCTTCGTGAACGATGGTTGAGGCCACATCGTCAGCTGATGAATGGCGCAGCAGATTGACCGTAACTGAATTCTTACTACCATTAAAAAGCGCAGCGTCTCCCATTAATGTATCGCGTACAAAACGTACATCCGTTCCTTGGTTCAGCAAACGCTGATAGGAAGCTGCCGACACAGGATTGGCGGATATTGCGTCCCCTGCATTAAGCCCCAGCGCCCTGTCAGCAGCATTCAGAGAACTTTCAAACGATACCTTGGAAGCAGTTGATCCCGTGTTTGCCCCCCCGATTTCCCCGAACGCTGTGCCAGTAAGATTGTACGCTTTGCCTAGCAAGCCATACGCCCCGAGTATTGTCGAGGCCACGTCAAACCCCCTCTGACCGAGCCGCTGGGCGTCATTTCGTGGCTCGATCATCTGGAAATCCGCGTAGCCGCGCATTTGACGGGCGAAAGCCAAGGCCTCCGGGGAGCGTGGAACCCGATTCACGATACCGGTGTCGAGATCGATCGTCTCGCTTGCCGGCATCTCCGAGGTCAACGGCGACAACGCCATTCTTGTAATATCGGCTACTGTTCTATTCCAGCCCCCTTCAATCACACCGAGCAAGGTGTGGCCCGTGCGTGACATGGCCTGGGCAAAGGGTTCGGTTTCTTTTGGCGCATTGTCGATGGGGCTGTCTGGCAGAACCAATACGTCGGCCGCTTGCGACATCTGCCAGTAAGACGACGTGTCTGCCAAAACGATTCCCCTTTGAAGCATATTTGAAACATTGGGCGCCAAGCTGGCTCCACTGTTTCGCGCACGCGCAACGGCCTCGGCATTTTGCTTTTCAATCTCTGCGGCAAAGGTATGGAGAGGAAATAGATCCAGCAGCGGATCGTCATCAACTGTCGAACCGCCGTCATTATTTGCCTTCGGGTTACTCGCCAGTTTTACCATTGCTTCTTCAGTCGGAGTCAAGACGGCATCCGACATCATGTCGCCACTATCAGCCAGCGTGATACGCTGACTCCAATCGGCCGACTGACCGAAATTACGACTTATGGTGCCCAAGCCACCGGTTTTCGCCCGCGCCTCTTCCTGAGTAGCCTCGTCCTTCGGCTGGGTCGCCGCGGTGGTCTGGTTCTGGCTGTCGTAGTAGCCGCAGGCCGCCCCGGACAGCGCATCGGCGGCGATCGCCTCCTACTGCAACTTTCCGCCCTGGATGGCGAGGTGGGTGACGGCGGAGACCAGGGCGGAAGTGGTGCTTTTCACCAGGGCCTGGAGCGCTGGATCCGACTTGGCGAAGACCCCGCCCTCGCCGGTCAGCTTGCCGCCGACCGCCTGCGCGATCGGCGCGCTGATCGCGCTGACGGCAAGGCGGGTCCAGCTGAACTGCTTTTGCTGGCCAATGACCATGTTGATGCCCTGGCCGGCGACGTTGCTGGCGGCGGCGGAGAGCATTGCCCCGGTGGGCCCCGCGCCAAATACACCGCTACCGCCAATGTAACCGCCGGCAGCCTCGATATCCTGCCCGAGCAGCGTGCCGCCGATATCGCCCACAAAATCGGCGTCATCAATATCGACAAACGCTGGGCCGAGATCAACTGGATCACCTTTGAGTCGGCGGCCGTTGCCAAGGCGCACGTGATAGGCGATGTGCTCCCGGCGGCGCCGTTGATGCCGAAATCCGCGCACATGGCCAACCAGCATGGCAAGGCTGTTGTCGCCGCGCTCGTCGAAATCTTTTCCGGGCGCGACCCGCAAGCCACGCTGATGGCCAATGCCTGCTATTCGGTGGTGGATAAGAACCGGGGCATCCATGTCGATTCGGACCATCGCTACAACGCCGAGAAGGGCGTGTCGCTCGTCGTGGATGGTTCCGGCGGGGTATCGAGCGCGGCGTCGGAGCTCGAAGGTCATTATGCCCACGCCTGGGCCGAACGCATCTGGAACGACAGTCTGGGCGGAGTTCAGTCTTGGCCGGGACGCGGCGCATCGTCGGGGGCGCGCGCGCATCGAGCGCGCGGCGGCAATTTTTCTAGAAGGGTCTTTGTCGGCGGCACGGCTTCGGTTACTCTTCGCCCCTTGCGATTTAAAGGGAAAAAGATGGAACGGAAGCTGTTCGGGTGTTTCGCCTTGTCCGTGGCGGCGACGGGCGCGGTCGTCGCGCAGGAGGCGCCGTCGTTATCGGCGACCGAGAAAGAGACCGCCAGGAAAATCTACTTTGAGCGTTGCGCGGGTTGTCACGGCGTGTTGCGCAAGGGCGCGACGGGCAAGAATCTCGAACCGCACTGGCTGAAGACGGCGGTCGACGGCACGAAGACGGAAGGCGGCACCTTGAAGCTGGGCCAGTCGCGCCTGGAGAAGATCATCGCCTACGGCACCGACGGCGGGATGGTCAATTTCGACGATATCCTGAGCAAGGATGAGATCGCGCTGATCGCCAAGTATCTTCAGAACACCCCGGAGGTGCCGCCGGAATACAGCTTCAAGGAGACGATGGATTCGTGGAAGGTGATCGTGCCGGTGAAGGATCGTCCAACCCGGCCGATGAACAAGCTCAACCTCAAGAACATGTTCTCGGTGACCTTGCGCGATACCGGCGAGGTGGCGCTGATCGACGGCGACAGCAAGGCGATCGTCAGCATCGTCAAGACCGGTTACGCGGTGCATATCTCGCGCCTGTCGAAATCCGGGCGCTACATTTACGTCATCGGCCGCGACGGCCGTCTGTCGTTGATCGATCTGTGGCTGGAGAAACCCGCGGTGGTTGCCGAGTTGAAGATCGGTTTCGATGCCCGCTCGGTCGATACCTCGAAATTCAAGGGCTACGAAGACAAGTATGCGATTGCCGGTGCCTACTGGCCACCGCAATACGTGATCATGGACGGCGACACGCTCAAGCCATTGAAAGTGGTGTCGACGCGCGGCATGACCGTCGACGGCGAATACCACCCCGAACCACGCGTGGCGTCGATCGTTTCTTCGGAGATCAAACCGGAATGGGTGGTCAACGTCAAGGAAACCGGCCAGATCCTGCTGGTCGACTATTCCGACATCAAGAACCTGAAGACCACCACCATCGAAGCGGCGAAGTTCCTTCACGACGGCGGTTGGGACGCTTCCAAGCGCTATTTTCTCGTGGCGGCGAATGCGTCGAACAAGATTGCCGCCGTCGATACCAAGCTGGGTAAGCTCGCGGCATTGATCGACACCGCCAAGATCCCGCATCCCGGTCGCGGCGCCAATTTCGTGCATCCGAAATTCGGTCCCGTTTGGGCCACCGGTCACCTTGGCGCCGACGTCATCACCTTGATTTCGACGCCTTCCGACGACAAGAAATACGCGGGCTACAAGGCGTACAACTGGAAAGCGGTGCAGGAGATCAAGCACGTATCGGGTAACCTGTTCATCAAGACCCACCCGGTTTCCCGGCACTTATGGGCCGACTCGCCGCAGAATTCAGACAAGGATCTGGCCGAGTCGGTGGCGGTCTGGGACTTGGCGGACCTGTCGAAGCCCAAGAAAGTCATCAACGTGGCCGAGGATTCCGGTCTGCCGCCGACCAAGGCCACCAAACGCGCGGTTCATCCCGAATACAGCGCCGACGGCAAGGAAGTGTGGATCTCGCTGTGGGGGGGCAAGACCGACCAGTCGGCAATCGTCGTGTATGACGATGCCACGCTGGCGCTGAAAAAAGTGATCACCGATCCAAAAATGATCACCCCGACCGGCAAATTCAATATCTACAACACCCAGCACGATATCTATTGAGGCTTGGGGCAGGCGAGCCCCCGCGCTCCGCGCGGCGGTGAACCGAGGGGAGGAATCCGGCATGGCGGGCAATGAAAAATCCGGGTTGTGGGAGGTATTGCGCCGCCCCAGCGCCAAATATTCGCTGCTGGGCATCCTGGCGGTGGGCATGCTGTGCGGAGCATTTTTCTGGAGCGGTTTCAACGGCGCATTGGAAGCGACCAATTCGCTTGAATTCTGTATCGGCTGTCACGAGATGCGCGATACCGTTTATCGGGAGTATCGGCAAACCATCCACTATGCCAACCGGACGGGTGTGCGCGCCGTTTGCGCCGATTGCCATGTTCCAAAGGACTGGTCGCGGCGGCTGATCCGCAAGATCACGGCGGCCAAGGACGTGTGGGGCACCTTGACCGGTGTCATCGATACGCCCGAGAAATTCGAAGCCCATCGCCTGCGAATGGCGGAGAACGAGTGGGCGCGGATGAAAGCCAGCGATTCGCGGGAATGCCGCGACTGCCATGTCGCCGAGGGCATGGATGTCGAGAAGCAAAAATTGCGCGCGTCGAAGATGCATAAAATCGGGGTCGCCGATCGACAAACTTGCATCGACTGCCACAAGGGCATCGCCCATAAGAAACCGCAAGGCATGACGCAGGACGACGATGACTAAGCGTTTCTTCCGTGTCTTGCCGGTCCTCGTCTGGATCGGCACCCGATAAGGTATTCGGCTGTTCCTTGCGTCTATATTCCGCGTCCATGTCACGTTTGAGAGGTAATAAATGAACCAATCCGTCTTTTCCGTAGCCGCTTCAGGTGTTTTTCTTGCCCTCGTCGCCCAGACATCACTGGCGGCGCCAGACTGGGGCAAGGTGCCAAAGCGGGAAATCCTGGTGTTTCATGCCGGCGTGACGCCAATCGAATGGGTGAGCAAGAAATCCGAACATAGCGGTTCGGCGGGCATGCGCAAGGGTGAAAGCTGCGCCGGCTGTCACGAGGAGAAAGGAACGCTCAATTTCAACTTCAAGCGTCTGGCGGACAAGGAACTGGAACCCAAGGGCGCGCCGAAGAGCATGAACTTTCCCGTCGGTTTTCAGGCGGCCTACGATAAGGATGCGGTTTATCTCCGTTTGACCTTCAAGGCCCCCGGCGGTGGCGCCGACCAGGGCGACAAGGACAATGATGTCAAGGCGACAATGCTGTTCGCTGATGCCAAAGTGCCACAGGCGGCCCAGTTTGGTTGCTGGCAGGCGTGCCATCTCGACGCGCGCACGATGCCCGGGGCCGACGACAACAAGACCAAGTACACCAAGGAAGGCGCTTACGAACTGATCCAGTGGGCCAGCAAAGGCAACAAGGTGTCGGATGGCAGCGTGACCGGCGAGCGCAAGATGAGCGGCGGCACCACCGGCGTCAGGGCGGAAGCCGCCAAGAGCGGCGAGATCTACACCGTGACGTTTACCCGGAAAAATCCCGGAGAAGGCAAGACGATTCCCTTCGGCATCGCCATACATGCCGACCACGCGCGCGGTCGTTTCCATCACGTATCGCTGGGCTACACGCTGGGCATCGGTACCGACGGCGATATCAAGGCGAGCCGGCAATAGGCCCGGCGTCAAGGCGTCGCTCCGCCCGTGACGGCGCGGCGCTATCCGGCGCAAGCAAGAACCACTGTTTTCAGCATGTGGAGTTTGAAAAAAAAGCCCGCCTGACGGCGGGCTTGGCGACGGACAGCCAGTGGCTGGCCGGCTTATTCGAATTCGATGATCACCTGATCGACCGACAGGCTTTCGCCGGCTTTGGCGACAACCTTCTTGACCTTGCAGTCGCGTTCGGCCTTGAGGACGTTTTCCATCTTCATCGCTTCGATCACCGCCAGTTTTTCACCGGCGGCGACGGTTTCGCCTTCCGCTACCGAGACTTCGCGCAACAACCCGGGCATCGGCGAGAGCAGGAACTTCGAAAGATCCGGCGGCACTTTCTTGGGCATCAGCGCCAGCATGCGCGCGGCGTTGGCGGTCATCACCGTCGCCTTGACCTGCTTGCCGAAGTGGACGACACGGTAGAGCAGGCCGATCCGTTCGAGTTGCAGGCACAGCGGCTGGCCATTGCAGGTGCCGTGGAACACCAGTTCGCCGAAACGCCAGTCGGAAACGAGATCGTATTGCTTGCCGTTGCAGGTGGCCGAATAGCCGCCAGGAATATTGACCAGCCGTACCGGATAGTCCTCGTCGTCGAACTGAACGACCCAGTCGCTGCCGACCTTGCGCTCGTGACCGGGCATCTGGCCGCTGACCTTGATGGCGCGGTCGATGTAGCGACGGCGTCCGAAGGCGGCGACGGCGGCGAGCAGGGCCGGATCGCTGTGCGCCACGTCGGCGGCGACGAAACCATTCGGATACTCTTCGGCCATGAAGGCGGTGGTGAAGGTGCCCGACAGGAAACGCTCGTTTTGCATCAGCGCCGCCTGGAAGGGGATGTTGGAGTCGATGCCGCGAATGACGAAAGCGTTCAGCGCGTCGCGCATGCGGCTGACCGCCTGGTCGCGCGTGGCGCCGTGGCAGATCAGCTTGGCGATCATCGAGTCGTAGTACATCGAAATCTCGCCGCCTTCGAAAACGCCGGTGTCGACGCGCACTTCTCCGTCGGTGGTTTCCGGCGGACGGTATTTGACCAGACGACCGACCGAGGGCAGGAAGCCGCGGAAGGGGTCTTCGGCGTTGATCCGGCATTCGATGGCCCAACCGTTGGCCTTGATGTCGTCCTGGGTGAAGGGCAGCTTTTCGCCCGCGGCGACACGGATCATCGTTTCGACGAGGTCGATGCCGGTGATCATTTCGGTGACCGGGTGCTCCACCTGCAAGCGGGTGTTCATTTCGAGGAAGTAGAACGACTTGTCGGAGCCGACGACGAATTCGACGGTGCCGGCGCTCTGGTACTTCACCGCCTTGGCCAAGGCCACCGCCTGTTCGCCCATCGCCTTGCGAATACTGTCGTCGATGAACGGCGATGGCGCTTCCTCAAGCACTTTCTGGTGCCGCCGCTGAATGGAACACTCGCGCTCGAGCAGATAAACGGTATTGCCGAAAGCGTCCGCGACGACCTGAATCTCGATATGGTGCGGTCCCTCGACGAATTTTTCGATGAACACGCGATCGTCGCCGAAGCTGTTGCGCGCTTCGTTGCGGCAGGCGTCGAAGCCCTCGGCGGCTTCCTTGTCGTTGTAGGCGACGCGCAGGCCCTTGCCGCCACCGCCGGCCGAGGCCTTGATCATCACCGGGTAGCCAATACCCTTGGCGATGTCCACCGCTTGCGCGGAATCGGTGATTTCGGCGTTATAACCGGGGATGGTGTTGACCTTGGCTTCCATCGCCAGTTTCTTGGAGGCGATCTTGTCGCCCATCGCGGCAACCGAATAGTGCTTCGGGCCAATGAAGATGATGCCTTGCTCTTCGAGGCGGCGCGAGAATTCCTCGTTTTCCGACAGGAAGCCGTAGCCCGGATGCACGGCCTCGGCGCCGGTCTGCTTGCAGGCGGCGATGATCTTGTCGATCACCAGATACGATTCCTTGGACGCCGCCGGCCCGATGCACACCGCTTCATCGGCCGTCAGGACATGCATGGAGTCCTTGTCCGCCTCCGAATAGACGGCGACGGTCTTGATGCCCATCTTTTTGGCGCTCTTCATGACCCGGCAGGCAATCTCACCGCGGTTAGCGATCAGAATTTTCTTGAACATCTCTATTTCTCCCTGTGGATCAAAGCGGAATGTTGCCGTGTTTGCGCCACGGATTGTCCAGTTTCTTGTTTCGCAGCATCGCCAGTGAGCGGCAGATGCGTTTGCGGGTCTCGTTGGGCATGATCACGTCGTCGATGAAGCCCCGCGCGCCGGCGACGAACGGATTGGCGAACTTGGCCTTGTATTCGGCCTCGCGCGCCGCCAGTTTGGCGGGATCGTTCTTTTCCTCGCGGAAAATGATCTCGACCGCGCCTTTCGGACCCATGACGGCGATTTCCGCCGATGGCCACGCGAAGTTGACGTCGCCGCGCAGGTGCTTGGAGGCCATCACGTCGTAAGCCCCGCCGTAAGCCTTGCGGGTGATGACGGTGATTTTCGGTACCGTGCACTCGGCGTAGGCGTAGAGCAGCTTGGCGCCGTGCTTGATGATGCCGCCGTATTCCTGGGCGGTGCCGGGCATGAAGCCGGGCACGTCGACGAAGGTGACCACCGGGATGTTGAAGGCGTCGCAGTAACGGACGAAGCGCGCGGCCTTGATCGAGCTCTTGATGTCCAGGCAGCCGGCGAGCACCAGCGGCTGATTGGCGACGATGCCGACGGTCGAGCCGTCCATGCGCGCGAAGCCGATGACGATGTTTTTGGCGTATTCGCGTTGCAGTTCGAAAAAGTCGCCGTCGTCCGCCACCTTGATGATCAGTTCCTTGATGTTGTAAGGCTTGTTCGGGTTGTCCGGAACCAGCGTGTCGAGCGAGAAATCGAGGCGATCGGCCGGGTCCTGCGACGGCAGCACCGGCGGTTTTTCGCGGTTGTTCGATGGCAGGAAGCTGATGAAGCGACGAATCATCATCAAGGCTTCGACATCGTTTTCAAAGGCCAGGTCGGCGACGCCGGACTTGGTGGTGTGGGTGATGGCGCCACCGAGTTCCTCGGAGGTGACGTCTTCGTGGGTCACGGTCTTCACCACTTCCGGACCGGTGACGAACATGTACGACGAGTCCTTGACCATGAAAATGAAGTCGGTCATCGACGGGCTATACACCGCGCCGCCGGCGCAGGGACCCATGATCAGCGAAATTTGCGGCACCACGCCGGACGCCAGGACATTGCGCTGGAAAACGTCGGCGTAACCGGCCAGCGACGCGACACCCTCCTGAATTCGCGCGCCGCCCGAGTCGTTGAGGCCGATCACCGGCGCGCCGACCTTGATCGCGTGGTCCATGACCTTGCAGATCTTTTCGGCGTGCGCTTCCGACAGCGAGCCGCCGAAGACGGTGAAATCCTGCGAAAAGACGAACATCAGCCGACCGTTGATCGTTCCGCAGCCGATCACCACGCCGTCACCGGGTACCGACTGTTCGGTCATGCCGAAGTCGTTACAGCGGTGCTCCTTGAACATGTCCCACTCTTCGAAAGAGCCGCTGTCGAGCAATAGCTCGATGCGCTCCCGGGCAGCCAGTTTGCCCTTGCTGTGTTGGCTGTCGATACGTTTCTGGCCACCACCCAGACAGGCCGCCGCGCGCTTTTCTGCAAGCTGGCGAATGATGTCGTGCATAAGGTTTACTCCCTAACGGTCGGGTCAATCAGAACTACTCAAACACGCCGGAGCACGGTGCCCCGATGCGTGGAATTCATTAAATCAATTCACTAAATAAGAAAGCAAACGCGATGCCGCCGCTCCTGGCGTGGTCCGTCCTTCCGCGACGTCATTTGACAAATCCGGCAGGGCGCCGCGGACCGCCGGATGGGAACGGAAATAGTGGCGCAAACCGGAGTCGATCAGGCTCCACATCCAGTCAACCGCTTGCCGGCGGCGCTTGTGCTCGAATTCGCCGCTGTCGGTCATCGTTTTTTGATAACGCTCGATTTCCGCCCAGAATTCGGCGATGCCGCGCTTGGCCAGCGCGCTGATGGTCAGAACGGGGGGGCGCCAGTTGGGACTGGCGCTGCGCAACATGGTCAGTGCCGCCTTCATCTGGCCGCGGGCGAAAGCGGCCGCGCGTTCGTCGATGTCGGCCTTGTTGAAGACGATCAGGTCGGCGATTTCGACGATGCCCTTTTTAATGGCTTGCAGATCGTCGCCGGCGTTCGGCAATTGCAGCAGAACGAACGCATCGACCATGCCGGCGACCGTGGTCTCCGACTGACCGACGCCGACGGTTTCGACGATGATCACGTCGAAACCGGCGGCTTCGCAAACCAGCATCGCTTCACGGGTTTTGTCGGCGACACCGCCCAGCGAACCGGCGGACGGGCTGGGCCGGATGAAGGCTTCGTCGCGCTGGCAGAGCAGTTCCATGCGTGTCTTGTCGCCGAGAATCGAGCCACCGGAAACAGACGAGGAGGGGTCGACGGCGAGCACGGCGACACGTTTGCCGGCTTCAATAAGATACAGGCCCAGCGACTCGATGAACGTCGATTTGCCGGCGCCAGGGGCACCGGAAATGCCTACGCGCATGGTTCTGCCGGTATGTGGCAGCAAGGCGGTCAACACCTGCCGCGCGCGTTGTTGATGATCGTCGCGAGTCGATTCGACGAGGGTGATGGTTTTGGCCAGCGCGCGCCGCCGCCCGGCCAGCACGCCGTCGAGCAGGTGCTGGTCGGCGGTGCCGAGGCTGGCGGCGGACGCGCTGGTCATGTCCATGCTTCGCTCCGGGCAGTGGGTTTCGCGACGAGTGCCGGACTCAGGCCCGGGCCTTGCGGATTTCCGCCAGCACGGTGGTGGCCGAATCCTCGATGCGCGTGCCCGGTCCGAAAATGGCCTTGGCGCCCGACTGGTACAGGAACTCGTAATCCTGTGCCGGGATGACGCCGCCGGCGAAGACGATGATGTCGTCGGCGCCTTGGGCCTTGAGGGCTTGCACCAGTTCGGGAAGCAGGGTTTTATGGCCGGCGGCCAGCGAGGAAACGCCGACGGCGTGCACGTCGTTCTCGATCGCCAGCCGGGCGGCTTCCGCCGGGGTCTGGAACAGCGGACCGACGTCGATGTCGAAACCGAGATCGGCGAAGGCGGTGGCGACCACTTTGGCGCCGCGGTCGTGGCCGTCCTGACCGAGCTTGGCGATCATGATCCGCGGCCGGCGGCCTTCCTCCTCGCTGAATTTGGCGATGTCCGCCTTCAGCGTTTCCCAGCCGGAAAGGCCGTCAACGACCGCGCCATAAACGCCGGAAACGGTTTGCTGCGTGGCGCGGAAGCGGCCGTAAACTTTTTCCAGCGCGTCGGAGACTTCGCCCACCGTGGCACGCAGACGCATCGCGTTGACCGCGCCTTCGAGCAGGTTGCCTTCGCCGGTTTCGGCGCGACGCGTGAGATCGGCCAGCGCCGCGTTGACCTTTTCGGTGTCGCGACTGGCGCGAATCTGTTGCAGGCGGGCGATCTGCGCCTCGCGCACGGCGTTGTTGTCGATGTCGAGAATATCGAGATCGTCTTCCTTGGCCAGCTTGTATTTGTTAACGCCGACGATCACGTCCTTGCCGGAGTCGATGCGCGCCTGCTTGTCGGCGGCGCAGCCCTCGATCTTCATCTTCGCCCAGCCGGATTCAACGGCATGCGTCATGCCGCCCATCGCTTCGACTTCCTCGATCAGTTTCCAGGCTTCATCGACCAGATCCTGGGTCAGCTTCTCCATCATGTACGAGCCGGCCCATGGATCGATGACCTTGGTGATGTGCGTTTCTTCCTGAATCACCAGCTGCGTGTTGCGGGCGATGCGGGCCGAGAACTCGGTCGGCAACGCGATGGCCTCGTCCAGCGCGTTGGTGTGCAGCGACTGCGTGCCGCCAAAAACGGCCGCCATCGCTTCGATGGTCGTCCGGATCACGTTGTTGTAGGGGTCCTGCTCGGTCAGCGACCAGCCCGAGGTCTGGCAGTGGGTGCGCAACATCATCGACTTGGCGCTCTTCGGCGAGAACTCCTGCATGATCTTCCACCACAACAGCCGCGCGGCGCGCAGCTTGGCCACTTCGAGGTAGAAGTTCATGCCGATGGCGAAAAAGAACGACAGACGGCCGGCAAAGGCATCGACATCGAGGCCGGAGGCGATCGCCGTCTTGACGTATTCGCGGCCGTCGGCCAGGGTGAAGGCCAGTTCGAGCGCCTGTGTCGCGCCCGCTTCCTGCATGTGATAGCCCGAAATCGATATCGAATTGAATTTCGGCATGTGCTGCGCGGTGTAGCCGATGATGTCGGAGATGATCTTCATCGACGGCTGCGGCGGGTAGATGTAGGTGTTGCGGACCATGAACTCCTTGAGGATGTCGTTCTGGATCGTTCCCGAGAGCTTGTCCTGCGGCACGCCTTGTTCCTCGGCGGCGACGATATAGCCGGCGAGAATCGGCAGCACGGCGCCGTTCATGGTCATCGATACCGAGATTTTTTCCAGCGGGATGCCGTTGAAAAGAATCTTCATGTCCTCGACCGAATCGATGGCCACGCCGGCCTTGCCGACGTCGCCGGTCACGCGTGGGTGATCGGAATCGTAGCCGCGGTGGGTGGCCAGGTCGAAGGCCACCGAGACGCCCTGACCGCCGGCGGCCAGTGCCTTGCGATAGAAGGCGTTCGAGGCTTCGGCGGTGGAGAAGCCGGCGTACTGGCGAATGGTCCACGGGCGCACCGCGTACATGGTGGCCTGCGGGCCGCGCACGAAGGGCGGCAGGCCGGGCAGGGTGTCGGTGTACGCCAGACCGTCGATATCTTGTTTGGTGTAGAGCGGCTTGACGACGATGCCTTCCGGCGTGACCCAGTTCAGGGCGTCGACATTGCCGCCGGGAGCCGATTTGGCGGCGGCCTTTTTCCAGGCCTCCATGGCGTTGGAGTCGTTCGGCGCGGCGTTGTTTGCGTTGGGCATGAAGGAACCTTTCACGAAATCTGTGGAAACCTGTGGATTGTGGCGCTGCTCGTCGCCCTTGGCGATTCTGGAAGCACGCCGATCAGGAGAGTCATGGCGACCCAATGAAGGTTGTAACGCTTGACACCCCGCTCCGCGAATAATACTGTATCCATAATTACGAAAGCAAGGTCCCTCCGGGGGCCGGCGCACGATTCGGTAAAGTCAGTAAAGTGATCGATGGTTGATTGATGGTTCCAAGCCGCATTGCCCAGACCGCCCTCTACCAGGAAGTCGCCGAAAGACTGCGCCAGAGAATTTTCGCGCACGAATTACCGCCGGGGATGCGCATCGACGAACAGGCCTTGACGGTCGATTATGGCATCAGCCGGACGCCGTTGCGCGAGGCGTTGAAGGTTCTGGCGGCAGAAGGTCTGGTGACGCTGGTGCCGCGTCGCGGCTGCTTCGTCACTGAAATTTCCGAACAGGATCTCGACGAGATTTTCCCCCTGATGGCCATGCTTGAAGGCCGTTGCGCGCTGGAAGCCACCGCCCGGGTCACGCCGGCGGCGATCGCCGAAATCGAGGCGATACACCAGCAACTGGAAGATTTCGCCGACAGCAACCGGATCGAAGACTTTTTCGAAGCCAATCAGGAGTTTCATTTCCGCATTCAGGAAATGTCCGGCAACCGCTGGTTGCGGCAGGTGATTCAGGATCTGCGCAAGGTGCTCAAGCTGACCCGCCTGTTTTCACTCAGCGTCGACGGTCGCTTGCAGCAGTCGCTGATCGAACACCGGGCCATCCTGGCCGCGATCAAGGCCGGCGACGCGACGCGCGCCCAAGGCATGATGCACGATCACATTCTCTCCGGGCGGCTGGCGTTGATCAGAAGCCACGTCCCACAGGAGGAGACCGGCGCATGAGCGGCACGATTCTGTGCCATCGTGAAGGCGCCATCGCCACCGTGACGCTCGCCAATCCGGGCAAGCTCAACGCCATCGACTTCGCCATGTGGCGCCAACTGACTGAAACTTTCGCTCAACTGTCCGGCGACGGCGAGGTGCGCTGCGTCGTGTTGCGCGGCGAGGGCGATCAGGCCTTTGCCGCTGGCGGCGACATCGAGGAATTCGTCCATCGGCGCGACACCCTGGAGCGGGCCATGGCTTATCACGCCCAGGTCGGCGCCGCCCTGCGGGCGATTTTCGACTGCCGGCATCCGACCGTTGCCTTGATTCAGGGCGCGTGCATTGGCGGCGGGCTCGAAATCGCCGCCCAGTGCGACTTGCGTATTTGCGGCCAATCGTCGCGCTTCGGCGCGCCGATCAACAAACTCGGCTTTTCGATGTATCCGGGCGAGATGGACGGCCTGTTGCGTCTTGCCGGCGCGGCGACAGTCAGCGAGATCCTGCTCGAGGGGCGGATTCTCGGTGCGCCGGAAGCGTTTGCCAAAGGGTTGGTCACGCGGGTTGTCGCCGATTCCGAGGCCGTGACCGAGGCGTTCGCCAGCGCGCGACGCATTTGTGACGGCGCGCCCCTGGTGGCGAGCTGGCACAAGCAATGGATTCGCCGCCTGCGGCACGACGTGCCGCTCAGCGAGCAGGAACTGCGCTCGTCTTTCGCCTTTCTCGACAGCGACGATTACCGCGAAGGCCTGTCGGCCTTTCTCGAGAAGCGCCGCCCGAATTTTCGCGGTCGCTGAGCGGCGGTTTCACGCCACGATTCCCCACAGCATTTTCGCCGCCAGGGCGATCAACACGCCGGCGAACAGGCGCTTGAGAGTGGCCACCGGCAGCCGATGCGCCAGTTTCGCGCCGAGCGGTGCCGTCAGCATGCTCGCCGGCACCAGCGCGACGAGTGCCGGCAGGTAAATGTAGCCCATGCTCCACGGCGGCAGGCCGGCGTGATTCCAACCGTTGTAGATGTAGCCGAGCGAGCCGCCGATGGCGATCGGAAATCCTACCGCCGCCGAGGTGCCGATGGCATTTTGCACGCGCACGTTGCACCAGGTCAGGAAAGGCACGGTCAGCGAGCCGCCGCCGATGGCCACCAGCGCCGAGATCGCCCCGATACCGAGACCGACCGCGAAGACGCCGGCTGTGCCCGGCAGTTCGCGCGAGGCTTTCGGTTTCAGGTTGAGGATCATCTGCGCGGCAATGACGCACACGAACAAGGTGAAGAAGATGGCCAGGGGCTTGGCCGGCACGCTGGAGGCGAACAGCGTGCCGAGCAGCGTGCCGGCGAGAATTCCCGGCGTGATTTGCGCGACCACCGGCCACAGCACCGCGCCGTGGCGGTGGTGTGCCCGCAGGCTGGCCAGGGCGGTGAACAGGATGGTGGCCATCGAGGTGCCGAGCGCGAGGTGCAGCACTTCGCCGCTCGGGAAGCCGGCCTGAGCGGCGAACAGCAGGGTCAGCGCCGGGACCATCACCAGTCCGCCGCCAATGCCCAGCATGCCGGCGAAGAGACCGGTGAACAATCCCAAAGCAATGTAAGCCAGCGTCCAGAGCATTGACGGCCTCCGTCAGGAGCGATGTGGCAAAGTGGCGAGCATCCTGTCGACGCCCGCGATGGCGTTTTTCCCGTTGCGGGTTTCCGAAGTCTGCTCCGAAGTTTGTCCTATTGGGCGAGTATTTCGTTCAGCATCCGGTCCACGCCATGTTGCCAGTCGGGAAGCGTCACGTCGAATGCCGTCCGCAGTTTGCGCGTGTCGAGGCGGGAGTTGTGCGGACGCGGCGCCGGCAGCGGGTAGGCGCTGCTGGGCACCGCTTCGACGGCTTCCGGCGCGACACGGATCGGTTGCCCGGCCTGCCGGGCCGTTTCGATGACATGACGGGCGTAACCGTGCCAGCTCGTCTCGCCGCCGGCGACCAGATGGTACAGTCCGGCGAGTTCGGTTTGGCGCCGCGCGCGGCGGATGGCATGCGCGGTGACGTCGGCGAGCAATTCGGCGCCGGTCGGCGCGCCGATCTGATCGGCGACCACGGTGATCCGGTCGCGTTCCCGCGCCAGCCGGAGCATGGTCCGCGCGAAATTACTGCCTCTTGCGGCATACACCCAACTGGTGCGAAAGATCAGGTGCCGTTGGCAATGGGCGACTCGTTGTTCGCCTTCCAGTTTGGTCTGGCCGTAGACGCCGAGCGGTCCGGGGGGATCGCTCTCGCGCCATGGCGCGTCGCCGCTGCCGTCGAAGACGTAGTCGGTCGAGTAATGCACCAGCCAGGCGCCCAGCCGTTGCGCTTCCTCGGCCAGGACGCCCGGCGCCAGGGCGTTGATCTGGCGGGCGAGCGCCGGTTCGTTCTCCGCCTGATCCACCGCCGTGTGCGCGGCGGCGTTAACCACCACGTCCGGCGCGACCGCGCGCACGCAGGCGGCCAGTCCGGCGGGATCGTTGAAGTCGCCGCTCAGGGGACCGTCGCGATCGTCGTGGTCGAGCGCGACCAGTTGGCCAAGGGGCGCCAGACTGCGTTGCAGTTCCCAGCCGACCTGGCCGCGTTTGCCGAAGAGCAGGATTTTCATGACTGGCGCTCGCCGTAGTTTTTGGCCACCCAGTCGCGATAGGCGCCGGATTGCACGTTGCGTACCCAATCCTGATGGTCCAGGTACCATTGCACGGTCTTGCGGATGCCGGTGGCGAAGGTTTCCGCCGGCCGCCAGCCGAGTTCGCTTTCGATCTTGCGGGCGTCGATCGCGTAACGCCGGTCGTGGCCCGGCCGGTCGGCGACGTAGGCAATCTGTTGGCGGTAGGCTTGGCCGTCGGCGCGCGGCCGCAGTTCGTCGAGCAGCGCGCAGACGGTGTGCACGATTTCGAGATTCGGTTTCTCGTTCCAGCCACCGACATTGTAGGTTTCGCCCGGCCGGCCGGCGGCCAGTACCCGCCGGATGGCGCTGCAGTGATCCTTGACGTAAAGCCAGTCGCGAATCTGCTGTCCGTCGCCATATACCGGCAGCGGCTTGCCGGCCAGGGCGTTGACGATCATCAGCGGGATCAGCTTCTCGGGGAAATGGTAGGGGCCGTAATTGTTCGAGCAGTTGGTGGTCAGCACCGGCAACCCGTAGGTGTGATGGTAGGCGCGCACCAGATGATCGCTGGCCGCCTTGCTCGCCGAATAGGGGCTGTTCGGCGCGTGGCGGTGGGTTTCGCTGAACGCGTCGTCGTCCTTGCCGAGCGAGCCATAAACTTCGTCGGTGGAGACGTGGAGAAAGCGAAAGGCGGTTCGCGCGTCGTCGGCGAGCGCGGACCAGTAATCGCGTGCCGCTTCGAGCAGGTGGAAGGTGCCGACGATGTTGGTCTGAATAAAATCCTCGGGGCCGTGGATCGAGCGGTCGACATGCGATTCGGCGGCGAGGTTGACGATCGCCCGCGGACGGTGCTCCGCCAGCAGACGGCCTGTCAGCGCCTTGTCGCCGATGTCGCCGCGCACGAAAAGATGGCGCGGGTCGCCGGCCAGCGACGCCAGGTTTTCGCGGTTGCCGGCGTAAGTCAGCTTGTCGAGATTGATGACCGGCTCGTCGCTGTGCGCCAGCCAGTCGAGGACAAAATTGGCGCCGATAAAGCCGGCGCCGCCGGTAACCAGAATCATCCGAGAATCTTTCACAAAGAGTGGCGGGAAAACGGTCGTCACGTTCGGTTCGTGGCTTGTTCGCGCCGATGTTGGCGGCGGGGCCGACGGGTCGGGTCAGCCGATGCGGCGAGCAAGACGCCTGGACGCGGCATTATAGCGCCTGCCGCGACCGCTCTCGGCGCCGGTACCGGCCGCCCCGGGCGGAAGTCGCCGCCGGATGGGTGCCTTCTCCTATAATGCGGGCTTCCCGCTTCCCGCCCATCCTTTATTTCCCGGTTCACCGATGCGCATTCTTTTGATCAAGACGACGTCGCTCGGTGACGTGATCCACAACCTGCCGGTGGTCAGTGACTTGCGGCGTTGTCTGCCCGATGCGCGGATCGATTGGTGCGTCGAAGAATCCTTCGCCGACATTCCGAGGCTGCATCCGGGGGTCGGGCGAGTGATTCCGGTGGCGGTCAGGCGCTGGCGGAAAAATCTCGGCGCCGTGGCCACTTGGCGCGCCGTGGCCGACTTCCGGCGAGAAATCGGCGCCGACGATTACGATGCGGTTCTCGATACCCAGGGCCTGTTGAAAAGCGCCCTGATCGCGCGTTTCGCTCGCGGCCGTCGCTGCGGTTACGCGGCCGAGGTCGCGCGCGAACCGCTGGCGGCGCGGTTTTACGATGCCACGTTCGTCATTCCGCGCAACGTGCATGCCGTGCAACGCAACCGCTGGCTGGCCGCCGCCGCTTTCGATTATCCGGTCGATCTGCCGCTCGACTATGGTATCGCCGCGCCGTCGCTGGACGCCGACTGGTTGCCGGCGGGACGGCTGGCGATCCTGCTGACCGCCACCAGCCGCGACGATAAGCTGTGGGCGGAAAACCACTGGCGCGAACTCGCCGCCGCCCTGCGTGCCCGTGGCCTGACGCCGGTGCTGCCGGCGGGCAGCGCCCCAGAGCGCCAGCGTGTCGAACGGATCGCGGCGGCGGTGGCCGGCGCGATCGTCGCCCCGCCTTTGTCCTTGCCGCGGGTGGCCGCCTTGCTCGCCCGCGCCAGCCTGACCATCGGCGTCGATACCGGGCTGGCCCACCTCGCCGCCGCCTTGCGCGTGCCGGTGATTGCGTTGTACATCGCCACCGAACCGGCGCTGACTGGCGTGCTCGGCACCGGCTTCCATCGCAACCTGGGCGGTGCCGGCCGACCGCCGTCGGTGGGCGAGGTCCTGGCGGTCGCCGAACAGGCGCTGCGCTGATGGCCCGTCTGTTTTACAGCCTCCTGTTTTATCTGGCGATGCCGCTGGTCTGGTCGCGCCTGCTGTGGCGAGGGCGCCGGCAACCCGAGTATCTGCGGCAGGTGCGCGAGCGGCACGGATTCTGTCGGCCGTCGTCCACGCGTCCGCTGATCTGGTTGCATGCGGTCTCGGTCGGCGAGACGCGTGCCGCCGAACCGCTGATCGAGGCCTTGTTGCGCGACTATCCCGCGCACGACCTGTTGTTGACTCACATGACGCCCACCGGCCGGGCCACTGGCCGCGAAATTCGGGCCCGGCACCCGGACCGCTTGTGGCAAGCATATTTGCCTTACGATCTGCCAGACGCCTGCGGGCGATTTCTCGACCGTTGCCAGCCGCAAGTCGGTTTGCTGATGGAAACCGAGATCTGGCCGAACCTGATCGCCGCCGCCAGGCGCCGTCGCGTGCCATTGGCGCTGATCAACGGCCGTTTGTCGGCGCGCTCGCAGCGCGGTTACACGCGGCTGTCGTCCCTGATCGCGCCGGCGTTGGCCTCGTTGAGCGCCGTCGCCGCGCAAACCGAGGCCGACGCCGCGCGCTTGCAAGCGATTGGCGCCCGTCGGGTCGCCGTTCTCGGGAATCTCAAATTCGATGTCGTGCCGGCGCCCGAAAAGCTGGCATTGGGCGCCGAGTGGCGCCGGGCGCTCGGTTCTCGGCCGGTGTGCCTGTTCGCCAGCAGTCGTGAAGGTGAAGAGGCGCTGTTTCTCGACGCGTTTGCCGCCATCGGCGCGCGCGACGTGCTGTTGCTGATGGTGCCGCGCCATCCGCAGCGTTTCGGCGAAGTCGCCGAACTGGTCGCCGGGCGGCGGTTGGTTTATCGCCGTCGGAGCGACGACACGCTGCCCGATGCCGGCACGCGGGTTTGGCTGGGCGACAGCATGGGCGAGTTGGCGGCATATTACGCGTTGGCCGATATCGCGCTGATTGGCGGCACCTGGCTGCCGTTTGGCGGACAGAATCTCATCGAGGCGGCGGCTTGCGGCTGCCCGGTGGTGCTCGGCCCGCACAGCTTCAACTTTGCCCAGGCCAGCGAGGACGCCATTGCCGGCGGCGCGGCGCGACGGGTGCCGGATCTCGCCGCCGCCGCTGGCCTTGTCACGGAATTGCTGCATGATCGGCGGCAATTGCAAACCATGCGTGACGCCGCCGACGACTTCAGCCGGGCGCACGGCGGCGCGACGGCGCGAACGGTGGCGCTGGTCAGGGCGCTGCTGGCGGAATCAGCAAGGCGTTGATCCGTTCCAGATCGGGTTCGCCGAGAGCGCCCACCGCTGCCTTGAGCTTGAGTTCGGACATCAAGGTGTCGAAGCGCGCTTTTTCCAGATCGCGTCTGGTGACGTAGACCTGATTCTCGGCGTTCAACACGTCGATGTTGATGCGCACGCCGACTTCGTAGCCGAGACGGTTCGACTCCAGGGAACCGAGGCTGGAAACCAGGGCCGCTTCGAGCGCGCGGATGCCGGCCAGGCCGTTAACCACGCCGAGGTAGGCTTGGCGGGCGCTGAGGCCAGATACGCGCCGGGTGTTGTCGAGTCCGGCGTTTTCCGCGTCACGGCGGGCGACCGCCTCGCGGGTGCGCGAATTCACCGCGCCGCCCTGATAAATCGGGATTGTCAGCTGCAAGCCGATTTGGCGGTTGGTGGTGTCGATTTCGCCGATGCCCAGTTGTCCGGGGCCATTGCTTTTGTTGTAGTTGGCGACGACATCCAGGGTCGGATAATGTCCGGCGCGGTTGATCTCCACCCCCTTGGCGGCGGCCTCGGCGGCGGCCTGTTGCGCTTGCACGAGAAAACCATCCCGTTCGGCGGCCTCGACCCATTGCTCCATGCTGGCCGGCTGAGGCGGCGTTATCGTCGCCTTGGGCTTGAGGCGATGCAGCTCGCCCGGGTCCTTGCCGATCAACACCCGCAAGGCATAGCGTTTCACTTCCAGGTCGCTCTCGGCGGCGATCTCCTGTGCTTGCGCCAGATCGTAGCGCGATTGCGATTCGTAGGTGTCGGTGATCGTCGCGGTACCGACTTCGAAATTTTTCTTGGCCTGGGCGAGTTGTTGGGCGATGGCCGCCTTGTTTATCCGCACCGCTTGTAGATTTTCGATGGCGAACAGAACGTCGAAGTAGGCTTGCGCCACGCGCAGGATCAGGTCTTGTCCCGCTTGCGCGAAATTCGCTTCCGCCTGCATCACCAACAGTTTGGCCTGATCGTACTGAACGAAATTCTGCCAGCGGAACAGCGGTTGGGTCAGATTGACGCCAAAGCCATTGCTGTTGTACCTGGCCTGATACGAGGCCGAGCCGTTGCTCGATGAGCGCGTGTCGAATCGGCTGTCGTTCCAAAACGTGTTGCCGGAGGCATTGAGCGTGGGCAGCAGCCCGGCCAGTCCTTGCGGCAACTTTTCGCGTCCGGCCACCGCGTTTGCGCGGGCGGCGGCGTATTGCGCGTCGTAGGCCAGAGCGTCGCGATAGACTTGCAATAAATCGGCGCCAAAGGCCGATGCCCCCGAGAGCAGCCCGGCCAGCAGAACGATGCGGCGATAGGAACGGAATTTCAGGGGCATGACGCTAGCTCACTTTCAGTACTTGCGCATCAGCGGGTCGACATCGTTTGCCCAGGCATCGATACCGCCGGAAAGATTATGGACCGCGGCGAAGCCCTGTCGCTCAAGGAAGTGGGCGACCCGCAGGCTACGAATACCGTGGTGACAGATCACCACGGTATTGTTCCGCCGGTCGAGTTCGCCGATTCGTTCCGGCAAGAACCGCATCGGCATCGACAGCGAATCCGGGAGGCGGCAGATGGCGTATTCCCAGGGTTCGCGCACATCGAGCAACAGCGGTCGTCGTTGCGATGCCGGCACGGCCGGGTGGTTTTCCTTCTCCGGCGCGCTTGCCGACAACCATTCCGCCAAAGCGACCGCCGAAAGGTGCTGCATCGGTCGGTTTGGCCAGCCGGTCAGAAAACGAAACTCTGGCGCTTCTTGGTCCGCAGCGGCGCGATCACCGTTTCAAAGAGGTTGGTCGTGCTGTACGCCGTTTCGGAACCGCGAATCACCAGTTGCGCGCGCATTGCCGGCGCTTCGCCGATGAACGCCACCAGCCGCCCGCCAATCTTCAGTTGTTTGAGAAAAGCGTCTGGCAGTTCCGGCAGCGAGCCGGAAATGACGATCACGTCATACATCGACGCCCCCGGCCAACCCTTGGAGCCATCGCCCGTTTCGACCTTGACGTTGGCGACGCCCGCTTGCCGGAGATTGTTCCGGGCCAGGTTGGCTAGCACCGGATCGATTTCCACCGCATGCACGTACTCGGCCTTGGCGGCCAGCAGGGCGGCCATGTAACCGCTGCCGGCACCGATTTCGAGCGCGATATCGGTGTTCTTGACACTCACTTCCTGAAGAAGTTTGGCGTCTATTTTTGGAGCCAGCATGGTTTGACCATTGCCGATCGGCAACTCCAGATCGGCAAAAGCCAAGGCCCGATGCGCCGCTGGAACAAAATCCTCGCGCTTGACCACCGCCAATAGATTCAGCACCTCGGGATCGAGCACTTCCCACGGGCGGATTTGCTGCTCGATCATGTTGAAGCGAGCTTGTTCGATGTCCATCTCTAGCGCAGCCATAGCATTCCCCGTCACATTTATATTAGAGTAACCTAATATCTGTCCCAATAGGCGGAGATTATACCTTGTATCCACGGTCGCCCGTGAACGAGAAAACGACGCCCAGAGGCGCCGTTTTTTTCCCGGCAAGACGCGAAACTAGGCGGCGAGGCCCTTGATCTGGGCCGACAGTCGGCTCTTGTGGCGCGCGGCCTTGTTCTTGTGAATGATTTTCTTGTCGGCGACACGGTCGATGACCGCCACCGATTCGCGGTAAATGCTTTGAGCCGCCGCCTTGTCGCCGGCGACGATTGCTTTGTGTACACGCTTGACGGCCGTGCGCAGGCTGGAGCGCAGGCTGGCGTTGTGTGCGCGCTGCTTGACGGCTTGACGAGCACGCTTGCGGGCTTGTGCGCTATTGGCCATGAGTGTTCGTTCCTATGAAAACTGAAGATGGGATGAAGAGGCGCGGAGTATACCGAGTCTCGGCACCCGATGCAAGAACCGGCTTCGCCGGCACGTGTTCGACCGAAAACACGCCACCGCATGAAAAGGGGCGCCGAAGCGCCCCCGTTCATGCCAGCCGACGCGGCTTAAAAGCTGTGGCGAATGCCGGTGCCGAAAGTGTGGTTGCTTTCACCGGCGAAACCCATGCCGCCGCCATCGGCAGCGACCTGCGTTTGCACGCCGATCGAATTCCGGTCGTTGTCGATATAGGTGTAAGCGGCGTACAAGGCGGTGCGCTTCGACAGCGGGTAGGTGTACATCGTGCCCCAGCCCCAGCTATCGCCATCGGCCAGATTCTTGCGGTCGAGCGACAGCTTGCCGTAGCTCAGGCCAAGCGTGCCGGCGCCAATCGGCGCGCTCAGGCCGACGGTCCAGATATTGTTCTTGGTTTTTCCGGCCGCGCCGTCAACATCGCCGCTGTTTTTATTGTTGAGCGTCTGGTAGCTGGCGTAGGCCTTGACGACCTTAAAGTCCCAACTGCCGCCGAGATACCACTCGTTGACATCCTTGCCCATGCCGGCCGGATTGGGGAAGGCCGTGACGACATTTTGACGGCTTTGGAAAACAGCGTCGAGATTGATCGGGCCGTTGGCGTAGTTGAGGCCGAGACCAATTTTCCCGCCGTCCCAGATGTTGTCATTCGCCTTGGAGTAGTAGCTGCCAACAGGGCTTTTTTCACCAAAGCCGTAGATGGCACTGACGGTGACGCCGGACATGGCGTTGCTGGTGTAGGAAATCGCGTTGTTGTAGCGGGCGTAACTGTTCGGGGTGATGGAGTTGCCGGCGTAGACGCTGAGACTGGACTGGATGCTCATGTCCGTTGCTTCGAGCGCATCGTTGTTGGCGGTGGCGTTGAAGCCTGGCGCGTATTGACGGCCGAGCGCGACGGTACCGAACTTTCCGGCCAGACCGACGTATTGCTGGCGGGCATTGAGACCGCCGGTGCCGATACCCTGATTGGTATCCAGGTTGAGGCCGTATTCAAGCGTGAACACCGCCTTGAGACCGTTGCCGAGGGCTTCCTCGCCCTTGAAACCGAGGCGGTTGCCGGCGGTGATGCCGTTGGCGATGCCGCTGAATTTGTTGGTGGTGCCCCTGATGTTGGTGACGGGGTCGCGAGACTTGCCCTGGCTGTAGACATAGCCCAGATCGGCGATGCCATAAACGGTGACGTTGGTCTGGGCGCCGGCGACGCCGGCGGTCAGGCTGGCGACGGCCAGCGGGATGAGTTTTTTGTTCATGAGGGCAATCTCCCGAAAAGCTGAAAAATCAAGAAAAAGACCGCGCCGTGCGGGTTTCATTCAGCAACCGGCAAGGCGATCAATGACTGGATTTTGGCAGAGCGCCATGGCGGGAGCAAGTCGCTGCTTGATTATTACGGCGTGCCGGCGGGGAAGTGTTGCATTCGAGTCACAGTTTGCTGGAAGGAGCCATCGCGTCGGTTAGATAAAGCGGGAATAAAAAAACGGGCGCCGAAGCGCCCGTTTATCGAGGCAAACAACAATCGTGGCCGAATTAGAAGGTGTGACGGATGCCGGCGACGAAGCTGTTGTTTTGCTGGTCGGTCAGGCCGGTGCCCGCCGGGGAGAAACCGGCGCTACGCTTGTCGTTGTCGACAAAAAAGTAGCCGGTGTACAGCGTGGTGCGCTTCGACAGACCATGGGTAAAGGCGATGCCGAACGAATCGCTCTTGCCGGTATAGCCCTTACCGGTTCTGAAGCCGCCGGCGTAGGTTCTTTGATCGAAATCAAGCTGGGCGTAGGTCAGATGGATCGCGCTCGAACTCATGACCGGAACCACGGCGCCGACGGTCCAGATGGTGTTGTCGTTCTGGGTGCCGGACCAGTTGTTCTTGTCGTTTTGATCCTGATAGCTGGCCATCAGCTTGGCAAACTTGAGGTCGAAACTGGCGCCGATATACCACTCGTTGATGTCATAGAGCTTGGTGGTGGTGGGGGTGGCGATGCGGTTCTTCAGACGTGATTGATAGGCAACGTCAATGTTGAGCGGGCCGTTGGCGTAGTTCGCGCCGAGGCCGAGCTTGCCGCCATCCCAGATGTTGTCGTTCAAATTGGAGTAGTAATTTCCAGTCGGGCTTTGCTCACCAAAACTGTAGATCGCCTTGCCGGTGAATCCGCCGTAATTGGCCGTGGTGAAGGTGACGGCGTTATCCCAGCGGGCGCCGCTGTTCGGGGTGAAGGTGTTGCCGGCACCAGCGCTCAGGAAAGACTGCGGCGCAATCGCGGCGCCGGCCAGGGCGTCGTTTCTGGCGGTGGCGTCATAACCAGGCGCATATTGGCGGCCGAGGGCGATTTGCCCCCAGTTGCCGGCGAGGCCGACATATTGCTGGCGGGCCAAGGCGGTGCCGACACCGGCGTTGGTGTCGAGGCTGAGGCCGTACTCAAGGGTGAACACGGCCTTCAGGCCATTGCCCAGGGCTTCCTCGCCCTTGAAGCCGATGCGCGAACCGCTCAGCAGACCGGATTGGATGCCGCTGAATTCCGGCTTGGTGGTGTGGAGGCCAACAAATGCCGAGCGGGGGGCGTCGCCCTGGCTGAAGACGTAGCCGACGTCGGCGACGCCGTACATGGTGACGTTGGTCTGGGCAAAAGCAGCGCCCGAGGCCAGGCCGGCGACTGCCAGCGCGATGAGTTTCTTTTGCATGGTGAATCTCCTCTAGGTTTGAGATCGATGAAGCCAACCGGCGCCTCACCAAACTTGACCTCTCGAAAAGACGAGAAGTTGGGGCGATTCTGGCAAACGCCGCCAGCCGGAGCAAGCGACCGGAAGGCTTTTGTGTCTATCGGGCGAGGTAGTGTTGGTTTTTTGCAACGGGGTGATTTGTTTCGCCGGGGCCGTCGCGACCACGCGCGGGGGGGTTAGTGAAACAGCGCGGCCAGCGCGGCGCCGGGGTCGGCGGCGCGCATGAAGGCTTCGCCGACGAGGAAGGCGTTGACGCCGTTGGCGCGCATCCGTTGCACGTCGTCCTTGGCGAGGATGCCGCTTTCGGTGACGACGAGGCGCGCGGGATCGAGTTCCGGCAGCAGGTCGATGGTCGTTCGCAGGTTGACGTCGAAACTGCGCAGGTTGCGGTTGTTGATGCCGATCAGGCGGGTGCGGAGGCATTGGGCGCGTTCGAGTTCCCGGCCGTCGTGTACTTCGACCAGCACCGCCATGCCCAGGCTGTCGGCGATGGCTTCGAAATCGCGCATCGCGGCGAGGTCGAGCGCGGCGGCGATCAGCAGGATGGCGTCGGCGCCCATGGCGCGGGCTTCGTGGATTTGATAGGGGTCGACGAGAAAATCCTTGCGCAGCACCGGCAAGTCGCAGGCGGCGCGAGCGGCTCGCAGGTACGCGGGCGATCCTTGAAAGAATTGCCGGTCGGTGAGTATCGACAGGCAGGCGGCGCCATGTCGCTGGTAGCCGTCGGCGATGGTGGCCGGTTGAAAGTCGGCGCGCAGCACGCCCCTGGATGGGCTGGCTTTCTTGATTTCGGCGATGACCGCGGCGTGGCCGGCGTCGATGCGGCCTTGCAGGGCGCCGATGAAATCGCGTGTCGGCGCTTGCGCCTCGGCGGCGGCGCGAACGGCGGCGAGGGGCGCGTCAGCCCTTGCCTGGGCGACTTCGGCGTGCTTGACGTCGAGAATGCGCTTGAGGATGTCGCTCATGACGAGAGGCGACCGGTAAGGGCGATGAAGTCGTCGAGCCGGGCGCGGGCGGCGCCGGAGGCGATGGTGGCGAAGGCCTGGTCGACGCCATCGGCGAGCGTGGGGGCGACGCCAGCGACATAGATGCTGGCGCCGGCGTTGAGGGCGACGATGTCGCGCGCGGCGCCGGCGGTGTTTTCCAGCGCGGCGAGCAGCATCGCTCGCGATTCCTCGACGTTGCCGACACGCAACACCCGCGGGTCGTGTACGGGCAGGTTGAACTGTTCGGGGTGGAGGGTGTATTCCTCGATGCGGCCGTTCTTGAGTTCGCCGATCAGGGTTTCACCGGAGATCGAGATTTCGTCGAGGCCTTCGCGTCCGAAAACGGTGAGGGCGCGGGTGCTGCCAAGCCGTTGCAGGACGCGGATCTGGATGCCGACCAGGTCGGGGTGGAAGACGCCAAGCACCTGATTGGCGGCGTTGGCGGGGTTGGTCAGCGGTCCGAGAATGTTGAACAGGGTGCGCACGCCGAGTTCGCGGCGTACCGGCGCCGCGTGTTTCATGGCGCTGTGATGGTTGGGGGCGAACATGAAGCCGATGCCGCATTGGTCGATGCAGCGCGCGACGTTTTCCGGGCGCAGATCGATGGCGGCGCCGAGCGCTTCGAGAACGTCGGCGCTGCCGGATTGCGAGGATACCGAGCGGCCGCCGTGCTTGGCGATGCGGGCGCCGGCGGCGGCGGCGACGAACATGGCGGCGGTCGAGATGTTGAAGGTGTGCGCGCCGTCGCCGCCGGTGCCGCAGGTGTCGACCAGACGCGACGGGTCGCCGACCGGCACCTTGGTCGACAGTTCGCGCATGACTTGCGCGGCGGCGGCGATTTCGCCGATCGTTTCCTTCTTGACGCGCATGCCGACGACGATCGCGGCGATCATCGTCGGCGTGACGTCGCCGCTCATGATCTGGCGCATCAGGGAAATCATTTCGTCGTGGAAAATCTCGCGATGGTCGATGACCCGCGCCAGGGCGTCTTGCGGTTTCATGAGGCGTGTTCCTCGAGAAAGTTTTTCAGCAGGTCGTGTCCGCGTTCGGTGAGGATGGATTCGGGGTGGAACTGCACGCCTTCGACAGCGAGCGTTTTGTGGCGCAAACCCATGATTTCGCCGTCGTCGGTCCAGGCGGTGATTTCCAGATCGGCCGGCAGCGATTCGCGTTCGACGGCCAGCGAATGATAGCGGGTGCAGGTCAAGGGGTTGGGTAGCCCCCGGAACACGCCACGGTCGCCGTGCCGCACCGCCGACACCTTGCCGTGCATCAGCTTGCGGGCGTGGACGATGCGGCCACCGAACGCCTCGCCGATGGCCTGATGGCCGAGGCAGACGCCAAGCAGCGGAATCTTGCCGGCGAACTCGCGGATCGCCGCCAGCGAGATTCCGGCTTGCCCCGGCGCGCACGGGCCGGGCGAAATCACCAGGAAAGCGGGTTGCAGTTGCGCGATCCGCGGGATGGAAATGGCGTCGTTGCGGAAAACGCGGACCTCTTGTCCCAACTCGCCAAAATACTGCACGAGGTTGTAGGTGAAGGAATCGTAATTATCGATCATCAGCAGCATGCGTGATATATCCTTTTGATTTGTATAGATCAATCCCCTGCTGCCGCCGATTTCCCGTCGATTGATACCCGCTTTCATACCCATTGCCGAATACGTGGGGGAAGTTGGCGCGGACGAAAAAATGCCAGTCATGGAAGACCGGCATTGTCGCATTGTGCGGGGCGCACGATCAAGAAACGCCGTTGTTGGCGATCCTTGGCGGTCGCGGTATCCATCGATGAGTCCTTGACCGGCACGCCAGCGTTATGCGAGATATTTCACCTTGACCGTTCGCCGTCGGTCTGGATCGCCGGCCAGTCGGCGGCTTCGCCCACGATTCCGCCCAGGGCGATAGCCCGCACCGTTTCCGTGGGCAGTTCGCCGTTCGGGTGCCGGTAATGGCAAACGCCATCGAAGTAGCGCGTTGCCGGGTCATGGCTGATTTCCACCGCCACCTCGCACCCGTAGTGCAGGGCGACGGCTGAATGCGCGATTTCATGCGCGTAGGACGCCAGCAATTCAATTCGCAAGATTTGCGGATTCGGTTTGTCCCCACTTGTCCCCGCGTTTTTTCACATGAACCGCTTTCACTCGTCGCCCTCCCACATGCGCCCGGTGAAAACGTAGCAGCGGGTTGTCCCGATTCCGGGGATACGCGGTTTCTGCGTTGTCCTGCCTCCTTCGCCCGGTTCGATCCATACGGCCTCGATCAGCGCCCGCGTTGCCGCCTTCGCGTCAAATCCTGCGCATACCTCGCGCCGGAACACTTCGGGCAGCACCAGGAATTCCCGCCCGCCGTCGGCAGCCCTTCCAGCCCGTTCGCCGTCGCCCGCCATAGGCGGGGATAGGCCGATGGATCGCCCCACACGGAAGCCGCCACCTTGAGGGCCGTTGTCTTGCCCGACGATGAAGCGCCGCGAAAGTGAAAGCCCCCGGAATCCTCGCCCACCACGTCCGCCAATGCGCCCGCGAATGCCACGGACAGGGCGAACACCAGACGGGAATTACCGGCGGCCAGTCGGCCAACGGAATCGCGCCATTCCTCAACACTGCCCGCTGCGGAGTAGGCGGGTTCGATGGCATGGGCATTCTGGAACACCACGATTTCCCCGTCCTGCCCGATGGATTCCGCCGCGGTCACGAACACGCCACCATGCCAGCCCAGCCGTTCCACGCACCGCGCCCGATCTTCCACCGGCCAGACTTGCAGGAAGGACGCCAGCAGGTCGCGGGCTTTCTTGCCGGGCGAGATGGCCAGGCCCAGCCGCGCCAGTTCGCGCCGAACGTTCGAGCCATCGCCTTGCAACAGTTCCAGCGGCATTGCCCATTGATGGGTCACGCCGTCGTCGTCCCGCCATTCCAGCAAGCGGCCCCACTCGCCCGACTTGGCATCGCGGGTCACCCAGCCCGGTAATTTCGAGGTTGTCCGCATCGTGCGACCATTCTGCTAAAGATATAGCCGAGGCAAGCTGCTCAAGGTGTGCGCAGAAAGCGAAAAGGCTCGGATGTGTGACGCGTTGCTTGATCGCATAGTGTCGTACGCACTGCGCTGCGCACCAACTAGCTGCACGGATTGATGGGTGACCCATTCGTGACGTCTAGCGTCTGAATTCAGGGGCGCGACGCGGCATTATCGCGGCGCGTCCCTTGGAATGACGGGTTAGCGAAGTAATCGGGCTGGCACCGCAAATCGTCCCGAAGAAACACGGGGCGGTCGGCTTGTGGCAAGGTGGAATGCGGCGCCACGGAAGACCGATAGAGCAATGGTGCGAATTGCCCGCGGGT
>Ga0209608_1000753_pt1 | contig 29967 bp, 29 predicted proteins | sample AD_UKC130_MetaG_FD_184428 | JGI IMG/M metagenome (GOLD analysis project Ga0209608, IMG submission 184428) | Active sludge microbial communities of municipal wastewater-treating anaerobic digesters from Canada - AD_UKC130_MetaG (SPAdes) (version 2) | ecosystem: Engineered > Bioreactor > Anaerobic... | reverse complement strand
CACATCCATCCCTACAAACGTGGTATAATCCATTGTACTGGCCTCCTTTGTATGTGGCTCTTTAATGGTTTTACCCATTATAACCCACGTCATTGCAAAGCGAGGCCAGCACTACCATTATGTCTACAAATTTTGCGGAGACCCTATCGCCGCTAGAAGATGGAGGGGCGGTCCATGGAACAACAGCGGGCGGGTGTGAAGCCCACCGCTACGATTTATCTGAAACACTGTCACCCCTAAAAGATGTTGGTGATGCATGGGACACGCGCGGGGGTTTACTCGCCTAGCAGGAGGCGGCGCTGCTCCTCCATGATGAGGTTGTGGCGCAAGACCTTGCCGAAAACGGACTTGGGCAGCTCGCTGCGGATCTCCACCTGCCGGGGCACCTTGTATTTCACCAGCTTGGAACGGCAGAAGTCGATTATTTCCTCCGGCGTCACCGCAACTTTATCCTTAAGCACCACGTAGGCCTTGATCACTTCGCCAAAATGCTTCTCAGGGACGCCGATGCAGACCGCCTCGGCCACGCCGGGATGTTCCTGAATGGCCGCCTCCACCTCGCGCGGGAAGATCTTGTAGCCGGCGTAGTTGATCATGTTAAACTTGCGATCGATGATGTAGAAGTAGCCGTCTTCATCCATGCGGGCGATATCCCCCGTGTAGAGCCAGCCGTTGCGCATGGCACGGACGGTTTTGTTGGGGAGATTCCAGTAGCCCTTCATCACGTGGGGCCCCTTTATAATCAGCTCGCCCGCCTCCCCGGGAGGAAGCTCCTGTTCCCCGGTGTCCAGGTCCACAATCTTGCAGTCGGCGCCGGGACAGGGGAGGCCCACGCTGCCCGGCTTGCGCACCCCCAGGAGGGGGTTGCAGTGGCTGATGGGCGAGGCTTCGGCCAGCCCGTAGCCCTCCAGGATGCTGCAGCCGGTCTTCTCCTCAAAGAGCTCCAGGGCCTCCACGGGCATGGGCGAATCGCCGCTAATGCAGACATCCAGTGAACCGAGGTCGTACTTTTCTATTTCGGGATGGTTGAGCATCTCCAGGAAAAGTTCGGGCACCCCCGGGAGAACGGCCGGCTTATATTGATTGATCAGGTCAAGGATCATGTCCACATCGATAAAGGGCACCAGGATCTGCCCCGCCGGAATGTTTAACCCCGCGTTCAGGCAGCAGGTTAATCCGTACGTGTCAAAGAAAGGCATCGGGGCCAGGAATAAAACTTCCTTGTCACCAAGACGCTTCTTCCACTCCTGCAGGACTTGCAGCATCATCTCGGCATTGGAAACGAGGTTGGCATGGGTCAGCATGGCCCCCTTGGGGAAGCCCGTGGTGCCGCTGGTATACTGCAGCACAGCCAGGTCTTCTTCGGGATCGATGGGCACAGCGGGTGGCTCCGGCCGAGCCTGCTGCAGCAATTCGTCCAGGTATAATACATCGGCCTCAATTTTTTCGCCGCTCAGGGGAGCAATAATGATCTTCTGAAAGGCATCCCCCAGCATGGCCTCCTCCACCATGTAGAACATGATATCGGCAATCACAAGGACCTTTGCCTTGGTGTCCCTGACGATAAAACTTAACTCTTTCGGCGTCAACAGGGGATTGATCTGCACCACCACCAGGCCCTGGCGCAAGGCCCCGAAGTAGCTGTAGACATAGGCCGGGTTGTTGGGGATGGCAATGGCGACACGGTCTCCCTTCTTCAGGCCCATTTCCGCAAAAACGGCGGCCATGCCATCAATGCCGGCCATCATTTCCCGGTAGCTGATCCGCTCCTGGTTGAAGATCAGGGCCGTCTGCTCGGGGTACTGGTCTGCAGTCCGCTTCAAGTAGTGATAGAGGGACAACCTGGGATAATCAAAATCCATCAGTTCAGGGTAATTCTTTAGCCAGGGCCGGGTTTCCATCTAAATGCAAACCCCCTTATTTTAGCCTTTGTACAGGTTTTCCTTAAATTGGCACGAAAAGGAACAATTTCGCTTACATTACTACCATATTTCGTCAAATTTATCAATATTCCTTCATCCGGCAGGGAAACATTGGCCGGCCTGTTTTACCTGCCATCCCCGGCAGGCTCCGGGCCGCAGGGCCCTCGCCATCCTGCCGCCGCGGCAGTAGCTCCAGCCCGCATAAAAAAACCGGCCCCTTTGCGGGCCGGTTTAGCGCAGGAGCAGTTCAGTCATAAAGTCCCGAGCGGTGCGCCTTGAGATAACCAGCGCAGTACGGATCGTATCCAAGCAGGGCCCTGGAGCCGTAGAAGAGGCCCATCATGGCGCGATCAGTGGGATCGAGAATGTAGGCATCCATCCCCGCGGCCATGGCCTGGATCATGAAAATGCGATTAAGGATCTTCCGGTTGGGCAGGCCAAAGCTGATATTGCTCAGCCCGCAAATCTTGTGCACCTCCGGGTAGCGCTCGCTGATATAGCGGACCGCTTCCAGCACCTCGCGGCCGAAGCTGCTTCCCGTGCTGATGGGTTTGACCAGGGGATCGATGTAGATATCGCCGGGGGCGATGCCGTCCGCGATAAGGTCGCCGATGAGCCTGTCGGCAATCCTGATGCGATCGGCAGCCGTCTCCGGCATGCCGCGGTCATCCATGAGCAGGGCGATCACCTTGGCCTTGTACTTCCGCACCAGCGGCAGCACCGCCGCGTAGCGCATTTGCTCTGCGGTGATGGAGTTGATCATGAGCGGCTTGTCGCGGCGCTGCGCCGCCTCCAGCCCCGCCGCAAGGGCGCCGGGAGCCGGGCTGTCGATGCAGAGCGGCGCATCGCAGACCTCCTGGATGCACTGCACCAGCCACTGCATCGTCTCCTCTTCATCTTCAATGCGGGTCCCGCAATTGATATCAATGTAGTCCGCACCCGCCGCGGCCTGGCTTAAGGCCAGCCGCTGGATGGCGGCGCTGTCCCGCCCCTCAATGGCCCGGCGAACCGCCTCCCGGCTGCTGTTGATCAATTCGCCCACAATGAGCACAGCCCATCACCTCCCCAAGCTTGCAGCTCATCACTTGCAGAGTGCCTTCTCCGCCCCCTGCATCACTTTCTCCATTTCAGCCTGCTGCTCCGGCGCGAGATACTCCTTCCTGGATTCCCGGATAATCTGCTTCGCCTTCTCCCGGGCATAGAGGCGCAGGTCTTTCTTCGGCGAGCTCAACCACACATCGTAGGATTCCCGGTTGACCAGCTTGGGGATGTAGTGTTCGCCCTCGCGCAGGAGCCGCTTCGTGCTCTTGTGAGAGAGGTAGTGTCCCCCCGCGCCGATCTCGGCAATAACCTCGTCGAGGAGATAGGCCTCGCCGCCGCGGATGCCCTCCCTAATGCGGTTGATGTAGCCGAAGAGCTCCTCGTCGATGATGAGCTGCTCGAAGTAGAGGCACTGGCAGGTCTCCACCAGGCCCGCCCCTCCCAGGATGTCCGTCCCGCCCAGCCAGGGGATGATTCCCGATGCCACCTTCTCCAGCGTCGCCTGGATCCCCGGTTCCTTGGCGTCGCTGGCCAGGCCGCTGGCAAAGCTGGGCAGGCCGTAAAAGCGGGCCATCTCCGCGCAGGCGGCGTTCTGCAGCCCCTCCTCCGGGGAGCCCACGGCAAAAAGCCCCGTGCGCATGTCGAGAATTCCCGACGAGGAGCCGTAGATAAGCGGCGTGCCCGGCCGGTAGCTCTGGAAGATGGCCAGGGCGGCGAGCACCTCGATGTTGTTGAGCAGGACCGATCCCAGCAAGCTCACCGGAGCGGTGGCCCCGGCAATGGGCATGGGCAGGATGTTGATGGGCACATGGAACTCCGTCAGCTCCAGCGCCGCCTCCATCATCTCGGGGTCGTAGCCCAGCGGCGACACCGGGCAGCAGACCACGGAAAAGATGTTCCTCTCACTGATTTTCTTCCGGTCCCCCAGCACCACCTCAAGCAGTTCGATGAAGAAGGGGACCTGCTGCGGGGTGAAGACGTCGGTCTGCACGTGCTTGCCCGTGTAGCGGTAGGCCGTGGCCAGCTCCCTGAGAGTGCGCACCTCCGAAGGCGCGTCCAGGGCGCTGATGATGGGCCAGTAAAGGCTGATATAGTCCAGGTTGTCGCAGAGCACCACGCTGTCGGCAAAATCCTGCATCGTCGATTCCCGGCGCCGGCCCGTCTCCAGGTCGCAGACGTAGCAGCCCTGCCCGTCCGTGGAAAGATAGGAAAATCCTTCCCCCATGCGCAGGTCCCGCACCGGATCGAGGCCGCCGAGAACAAATTTCCGCGGCGCCGCCTCCAGGGCTTTCAGCACCAGGTCGGGGGGAAATTTAATCGTCCCCTGCTGCGCATCCACCTCGCAGCCGTGCTGGGCCATGAGTTCGAGAATGCGCCGGCTGTTAATCTTAATCCCCGTTTTTTGCAGCAACTGCAGGGTCTTGTCGTGTATGAGGGCCTTGTCCTCTTCAGACAGCACGTTAATCTTCAGCATCTTTCCTGCCTCCTTTCTTCCAGCCGCCCCCGGCGCCGGCCAAAAGGGCGGGCCCCCGCCCGCCCCCGGGACCCCGCTGTCCCTGCATGGAGGGGGAGAGGGGCCCGCCGCCGCTTCGCCGGCGCCCGCCGGGCGCGCGAAGAAAACCCTTACTGCATGATCTTCTTGGCCAGCTTCACCGCGGCCACGGCGTCCTCGGCGTAGCCGTCCGCACCGATCTTCTCCGCCCACTCGCTGCTTACCGGGGCCCCGCCGACAAGAACCTTGACCTTGTCGCGCAGCCCCGCCTCCTTGAGGGCCTCGATGACCTCCTGCTGCTTGGGCATGGTGCTCGTAAGCAGGGCGCTCAAGCCCACAATGTGCGGCTGCTTCGCCTTCACCTCTTCCACGAAGCGCTCCGCGGAGACGTCGATGCCCAGGTCGAAGACCTCAAAGCCCGCCGCGGAGAGCATGGAGGCGACAATGCTCTTGCCGATGTCGTGCATGTCGCCTTCCACGGTGCCGATAACGAATTTGCCGGCGCTCTGCCAGGCGTCCTCTTTCTTTCTCAGCTCGGGCAGGAGCAGCTCCATGGCCGCCTTGGTGGCCTCGCCGGCCGTGATGAGCTCGGGCAGGAAGAATTCCTCGGCCTCAAAAAGGGCCCCTGCCTTCTCGATGCCGGGGATGCAGCCCTTGTTGAGCACCTCCAGCGGGTCCATCCCCTCCTCCAGCGCCTTTTTAACCAGGGCCATCGTCTTCTCCGCATCGCCGTCAAGAATGGCCGCCTTGATCTCTTCAAACATAGCCAAACCCTCCCTTGGAAAATATGAATCGGTCTTTTTGCCTGGAGCCATCCTAGCCTTGACCCAGAATATCGCGGCGCGCCTTCTGCATGAGCGCTTCCATCTCCTTAAGCAGCCCCTCGTCGAGGGGCGGGACGCTGTGCGTGGCGAGAATGGAGCGGGCCTTCTCCCTGGCCCTCTCGGCATAGCCGCTCTCACCCGGCTCCAGGACAAAACTGTCCCGCAGCCGCCTGGTCCAGAGCTCCTTCCGGAAATGGCGCACGGTGTGCTTGTGCGACAGGAAATGGCCGGCCGGGCCGATCTCGTCGATGACGTCAAGGGCCAGGGTGGCGGCATCCACGGAAAACTGGCGCAGGTAGGCGGAAGCGTGGGCGTACACCTCCGCGTCCATGACCAGGTTGACCAGGGAGCCGCTGATGGCGCTGTCCCGCGAACCAAGCCAGGAAGAGAGATCGGTCCAGGTGGCCTGGCTGATGAGCACCCGCAGCACGTTGCGTTCAAAGCCGGTGAGATCGGCTGGCACTTCTTCCGAAGAACCATGCGCCACCATGCTGGGGATGCCGTAAAAGCGCGCCATCTGGGCCATGGCCGCTCCCACCAGGGGGTACTCGGGGGCGGCGTAGTTGACCTCGCCGCTGCGCATATCCGCCGGCCCGGAATCGGAGGCGTAAACCATGGGCGCGTCGGGGTTGGCGCATTTCAAAATCACCAGCGTGGCCAGCTCCTCGGCGTTGGCCATGACCAGGATCCCAGCCAGCGTCCCCGGGGCCGTGGTCCCCCCCAGGGCCATGTTCATGGGCACCACGGGGATGCCCGCTTCGGCCAGGACCACCATGGCTTCCACGGTGTCTTTTTCAAAGGTCAGCGGCGATACCGGCGAAGCCACGGCCGAAAAAATGGGCTCTTGGCGTAGCTTCGCCTCCCCTCCCGCCACGACCGCCGCCAGCCGGACCTGCCAATGCGCCGTTTTCTCGGCGGAGCAGGAGCACTGGACGTGCTTCCGCGTATGGCGCAGCGCTATGTCCAGGGCGCAAAGCTCCTCCAGCGGCGGGGGCTCGTCCGTGGGCATAACCAGGGGCCAGAAAAAATCCACCGCCTCGAGGTAGTCGGCGACCACGGCGATGTCCCGCAGGTCCCGCCCCGTGGAGCTCCGCCGCTCGTCCGTCTCCAGGTCGTGGACAAAGGGGGCGTAGCCGCTGGTAGCATTCAGGGTGCGCCCCGCGGGAATGGTCAAGCTGCAGGCGGGGTCGCGTGCCGCCAGGTAAACCTGCCGCCGGATTTGCTTGATGGCATCGCCAACCAGCTCCCGGGGCAGCCTGACGATGCTCCCCTCCTCCCGAGCTCCGTGCCGCACCAGCAGCCGGCGCACCTTTTCGCTTTCCACTTTAATTCCCGTCTTCTCCAGCACGGCCAGGCTGGCCTCGTGGATTTGGGTAGCTTCATCGTCGGTAAGAAAGCTGAACAGCGCTTTCATCTTTTTTGTCCTCCGCTTTCGGCAAGCTCTGCTTCCGCTTTTTCAATGATCTGGCGCAGCTGTTTGCTCACCGCCGGATCCAGCGGGGTGGGCTTGTGGCTCTGGAGCAGCTTCAGCGCCTCCTCGCGCGCTCGCTGGGCCATGTCCTTGCCTCCCCGGGCCATCCAGCGGTCCCGCATGCGCCGGTCAATGAGTTTCGACCGGGACTGCTCCTGGTTCATGAAGCGACGCGTATGCTTCTGGCTGAGGTAATTCCCGCCGGCACCTACCGCTTTGATTACCTCAACCGCCAGCGTATCGTCGTTTACGGCCATGCCCTGGAGCGTCCGCTTAATCATCCGCACAATCTCGGCATCGATGAGCAGCTGTTCGTAGCTGAAGGTGATCCCCAGTTCCAGCATGCCCATGCCGTAGATGATGTTGCTGCCGGCCAGGGCGGGCAAAATGGCGGTAATGGTCTTCTCGTGGCCCGCCTGGGCATCGGGCAGCTTGCTGTCGCCCTAGGTTCCCCCCACGTCGGTGGGGATCTGGTAATAGTGCCCCAGCTGCCCCACCGCGGCGCCGATCATGCCGTGCTCCGGCGCCCCCACCGGGGTGGTAGTATAAAGCAGGTCCAGGATGGTGGTGGAGCTGCCGTAAATCACCGGCGTCCCCTTCCGCACCAACTGGGCCAGGACGATGCCGCCCAGGATCTCGGCGTTGGTCACCACCAGGGTGCCGGCCAGGGTCACCGGGGAGGTGCCCCCGGCCATGGCCATGGAGAGAATGTCGCAGGGCAGGCCCGCCCGGGCGCACTCAATGATGATCTCCGTGCTGAAATCGTGCAGCTCCAGGGGGCTGTTGGGGCAGGTCCCCAGGGAGACGATGGGGCGCTCCCGCAGCTTGTCCATGCCCCCGGCCACGGTGGCGGCCATCTCAATGAAGTAGCGCGTGCCCCAGGCTCCCGAGGTGTCGTGCCCGAAATGCTTGGAGGTGTTGTGGAAGACCGCTTCAGCCTCGTGCAGCTCCCGCGTCTCCTCCGGCACGTCCTGGGCCGAGACGGCGATGGTAAACATGTCCACCTCGTCCAGGGCGTCGCAGATGCGGGCCACGTTGCCCAGGTCCTCCTTCGTCGACTTGCGCAGCTCACCCGTTTCGGGGTCCATCATCATGATGCCGGTCCCGAAGTTGGTAAAGGTAACCCGCGTGCCCTCGAGCACGACGTCGTACTTGGGATCCCGCCCCGCCATAAGGATGCGGGAAGGGGCCGCCGCAATGGCATCTTCAACGAGGCGGCGGGGGATTTTGACCATGTTGTTCGCCTTGTCCACGTCGCAGCCCGCGGCGGAGTAGATCTCCAGGGCCTCGTCTCCGAACACCTTCAGCCCGTGCTCCTCCAGCACCCGCAGGGTGGCCTCGTGGATGGCTTCCAGGTCCTGGGTGGAGAGGAACTTCAGCCCCAATCCCTTCACCACGTTCACTTCTCCCACACTCCTTTCCTGTTTTGTTGACGGCGGCCAGGGCCGCCGCGGCCCCGGCGGCAGCGGCAGGGCTTTCACCGCCCTCGCCGGACCAGGCCGCCTATTCTCCCCGGCCCAGCCGCCGGAGACAGTTCACCGGTATCTCCAGCGTCCGGGCGATGTTGCGCTTCGCCTCCAGGCCCCGCGCACAGCCAGGCAGGGCGTAGACCAGGCCCAGGTCGAGCTCCCGCCGCACTTCGGTCATGACCTCCTCGTTAACGAGGTCGATGACGTCAACGCCCAGCTTCTCGGCCACGTATTTCTTGGCCGCCTCCGTCTTCAGGCCCCGGGACATCTGCACCCGCGCCACCAGATCTCCGGCGGTGCGGACACCGCCCATGCCCGAGGCGTGGGCGTGGGTGATAGCCATGCCGAAGGGATCGCCCACCCCCACCTAGAGGCCGTCCAGGCGGCCGATCTCCGCCATGGCCTTGGAGACGCGGGATACGGCGTCGGGCGCGGGGATCTCGCTCATGGGCACCCCGCCTACGCCCATGCCCACGTTGGCGTGAACGGGGATGTCCACGGCCTCGACGCAGGCCTTGGCATAGGTGAGGGCTCGGGCCAGGTTCCAGGGAAAGGACTGGTTCGTCCGGGTGTTGATCGCCGGGCCGAAAATGGTGGCGCCGGCGCTCTGTACCACCGCCGCCTGCTCGTGCGGCTGCAGTCCCGCCAGGCGCACCCCCTTGTAGTAAAGCTCGCCGTGCATCCCCAGGAGGACCTCGCCGGCCATCCCCACCATGATGGGCACATCGGGGTACTTCTCCTTCAGGATCTCCACCGCGCGCAGGGTGGCCAGGAAGTCGGCGTCGCCGGCGGCGCCGGTGGTATCAAAGTTTATGCCATCGGCTCCCGCCTCGTAGAGGAGACCGGCCACGTAAACCATGTCCCTGGTGGCGTATTCCATGGCCTCCTCTTGGCAAGCCCGCGCTTCGCTGATCTTGCCCTGCGGGAGAAGCTCCGCCGGGTTGGGCACGGGGCCGTCAGGCTGGGTGTAGAGCCCCAGGTTGGGCATGGCCCCGTAGAAGACGGGAAGCACGGTGTTGTAAAGGATGCGCTGCATCACCTGCTGCTCCGAATGGACCACCGCCTTCACCGCCTTGTAGCTGTAATCCCAGTTGCCCAGCTCGGCGGTGTCAGCGCAGACGATGCGCTCCCAGATCTCCACCCCGGTGGAGCGGCATACGGGTATGCCCGCCGAGGGCTCGTCGTCGCTGGTGACCACCACCCCGTCGGTGGTGAGGATGATCTCATTCCCTCTTTCCACGCTGACAAACTTGGCCTCCGCGGTCATGATCTCCAGCAGCTGCAGTATTTCCTCCTCCCCCAGCGGGGGGATCTTCCCCTTGTCGGAGGCGTCGGCCGTGCCCGCCTCCAGCTCCGCTTTTATCTCCTCCCGGGTCATCTGATCCAGGTAGCCGTCGCCCATGCGCACATAGTACTTTTTCAAGACCCTGCCACACCTCCTTTCCTTCTCCCGGCATCCCCCACCCCCCAGTGGGGGGTGGGGTTCCAGGAGGCTGCACATGCCCAAGCTTTATGACGCTAAAGCTTCTCCTTCTCTTAGGCCGGCGCCTTACCCGCGCCGGCGGCCAGACTTACAGGTCGGCGCGCCGCGGGAGGCGGGCCAGGGCCACGGAGCCGTGAACCAGCCCCCATGCCGCCAGGAGAAAGAGGAAGATTACAATGCCGGTAATCAAGCCCTTCCCGGAAACAAAGTAATGCGCCCCCGCGCTGAGCTCCACGTAGGGCAGCCCGCTGGGCAATCCGCCGGCCTCCTCCCAGTAAAGCGCACTGTAGCGCTGCGCCCACTTCTCCATGTCCATGGGACCGGGAAAGATAAGCAGGTTCTCCTCCCAGCGGTAGCTCACCCCGGGAGCAGCCAGGTCGTAGCCCCCATCGGCAGACTGCGGAGGCCCGTACGGCTCCCACCAGGCCTTGGGATGCCAGCCCTCAGGCATGTGGAAGAGTATTTGCTCCCCCTCTTTAAGGCGCCAGGCGCGGGGAATCCCTTCGTATTCTGCAGCGTAATCAAGATAGCCCTCCTCCAGCCCCAGCAGCGCCAGGGACTCCGGAAGCGGCGGCAAAAGGGAGTAGCCCTCCCAGACCCAGCAGGTGTAGTTGTCCGGGTAGGGATAGTAATACTCATACAGCAGGTAGCTCACCGCGGTCTCAAAATAGAGGCTGCTCTCTTCCGCGCCAATCTCGCCGGAGAGGTTGAGATCGTAAAACCAGTAGCCCACGCCGGTCCACTGTTCAAAAAGCCTACCCACAAGAGCTTCCAGCCCCCAGGAGACAGCCAGGATCTCCAGCACCGCCCCGCCGTCCTCCACAGGCTCAAGCGCCACCTCCACAAGGCCGCCGTCCTCCGGGCTGAGGTAAAGATCGTCGCCGTAGGCCAAATCGGCCCCGCAGGCATAGTAGGCCTCGTAGACAGCGTCTATCCAGTAGGCCACAATCTCCTCCGACTTCGCCGCCCACTCGCTCTCCAGGTTGGACAGCTCAAGCCCCAAGACGCTCTCCACCGCGGCACGGTCCAGGTAGAGCCGCACCGCCAACTCCATGCAGCTCTCGTCAAAGCCGTACTCCCCCTCGGGGTCAAGCTCGGCCAGGCGCTCCGCATCAAGGTAGCTCAGGCTTAAGCCCTCAATGAGCAGCCTCCCCGCAGCCCCGCTCCCCAGAAGAGGCAGGCTCGAGAGGGTCAGCTCGGGCAGATGCTCCGCCTCCACCACCAGCCAGCCGTCGGCGTAGAGAACCCCCTCCTCCTCGTAAACAGAATCCTCCTCCAGCCACAGCTCGGTAAAACTAAAGGTCACCTGGCGCTGCGACGGCGCCGCCGCCACGGCAGCACCGGCCAGCAGCAGCACCGCACCCAGTACCACCGGCAGGAGCCGCCTCATGCCGACACCCCCTTCCCGCCGCCGTTTCTGGACCTCTTCGCCAGGGCGCGGCCGGTAAGCTTCTGGAAAAAGCTGACCTCGCCGTACGTCTTCTCCTCGTGATACCACTCCGACAGGCAGATGTAAGCGAGCAGAATGAGAAGGAACAAACCGCACAAGGCCCAGTAAAGCCCGGCAATCCAGGAGGCGTGGAAGACGCGGCAGGCATAGTAGAGCACGAAGTAAAGCCCGTAGACCAGCGTGGTGCCAATTAGCACCAGGATCAAAAGGTTCTTGTCCAGCCAGCGGGCCTCGTCCTCCCCCTCCTCCTCCGGGGCCTGCATGTTGCCCTGCTGCCCCTCCTTGAGGTTGAACTTGGTCTTCAGGTCCCAAAAAAACCAGACCAGGAAGAAGCCAATGAGCAGAAGGGTAAACACCGCCCCGGCAATGGTAAAGTAATCCTTGTAGTCAAACACCTGGGGATACATCAGCTCAGCGCCCTCCTCTCACGGTAAAGCTGCGGATCCAGCGGCGTCCCAAAGAAATTCCCCACTATGTAGGCCAGCAGGGCCACAACGATGGAGACGTAGACCACCATCTCGGCCCAGAGATGAACGGTGACTCCAAAAATGTTCACTTCCCAGATGATCGTGTCCCAGCCGGGGACAGGCGTGCCGAAAACCATCACCGCCGCGATGTAGACTATAGTTGCCGCGAATCCCACCAGGGCCGAAAGGGTGCCCCCAAAAGCCGATTTGCGGAAGGGCCAGAAGAATGCGCCCAGGATGGGGATGACGGCGACAGAGGTGAGGATGGCCGCCTGCAGCAGCCAGACCATCATGATGCGGGGAAAGATAAACATGAGCCCAAAGGAGAGAATAAATGTGGCCACCACCATCACCCTGGTGAGCCAGAGCGTTCTCTCCTCCGAAAGGTCCGGCTTGAAAATTTTCTTGATGATGTCGTAGGAGATGTTTGCCGCGCCGATGAGGGTGTAGGAATCGATGGTGGACATGATCCCGGCAAAGACGCCGGCCACGAAAAAGCCGGAAATGCCGTAGGGCAGGTAGTGCAGGATGGTGGTGAAGACGGCTTCATCGATGGGGAGGGCGAAGCCGGGATAGCTGGCCCAGGCAATGAGCCCCACCGAGACGAGAATACGGTCAACGAAGAGCCAGAAGCAGACCATGACGATAAAGGCACGCAGGGCGGTCTTATGATCCCTGGCGGCGAAGAAGCGCTGGTAAAAGGCCGGCTCCACCAGGAGCGTCAAGCTGGAGGCAGCATAAACGCCGAGAATGATCCAGGAGGTGTAGCTCCCCAGGGGATCAAGGTGCCACTCGGGGTTAAGGGCCAGGATGTTGCTCCAGCCGCCATGGGCCATCAAGGCGATGGGCACGGATAAAATGACGCCGGAAAACATCATGGCAAACTGGATCATGTCGGTCACCGCCACCGCCCACAAGCCGCCCAGGAGGGTGTAGAGAACGGCAAAGGCTCCTCCCACCAGGGCCCCCAGCCAGGCCGGCCAGCCCAGCAGCACGTTGAAGACGACGCCGCAGGCCATCAGCTGCATCACCGGGACGCAGTAGAAGAAGCTGCCGATGGCCCCAAAGAAGCGCGTTATTTTGCCGTAAAAGCGCTCCAGGATGTCGGGCAGGGAGATATCGCCCAGCACCCGCAGCCGGGTCATGAGGAAGAAGCTCATCAAGATCATCAGGAGATAGTAAGGAGGATAATAGAAGATATCCGCAGACGTTCCCTCCGAATACATGAACCCGGCATCGGCAAAAAAGTACATCCCGCAGTAATAGGAAGCCATCAATGTGCCCACCAGGATGGGCAGGGTCAAGGCTCTTCCGGCTACCAGGAAATCTTCAAACTCCTTCACCTTGCGGTACGCCCACATCCCGATAAAGAACATCCCCACAAAGTAGGCTGCAACCAGGATCCAATCAACAAGATGGATGGTCTCGCTGCCTATGCCGCTACCCAAGGTTATACCCCCTTTTCAGTATTGTTGCCTCCATCCCGATGGGGGCAGCTTTCACCGCTGCACGAAAGGCCGTTAAATCACCTCCCCCTCTCAGCTTCGGGAGTGATCTTTAAACCAAATTCCTTCCCCATGGTCTCTATCGCCGCTCGCCGCCGCGACCAGGCCTCTTCCAGGGTGGCGCCGCAAAAAATCAAGATCGCCGTCCAGGCCAAAGCGCCCTCCCGGAAGCTGCTTAGCGCGGCATCGGCCCCGAAGCAGTTCTCGCTGTAGCGCAGCGGGCCCGCCCCGGAGATGATCCGCTCGCCCATGACTTCCAGGCAGCCGTCTTGCACCCGGATCTGCTCGTAGATCACCGCCCGGCGACGCGCCGCCCGCGGCGGGGGAGGCAGGCGGCCTTCTGAAAAGATCTGGTAAAGGGCCTCCAGCATGTTAAAGCCGGTGGCATGGTAGACGGTGACAGGGGTTTGGCTGGGCAGCCGGGCATCGATCTCCAGCAGCCTCCAGCCGCCGGCGGTGTAGATGGCCTCCAGGTCCATCAGCCCCTGCAGTTCCAGGGCGGCAGCGATTTCCTCGGCAAATTGGGCCATCTGCCGGGCGGGCGCTTCGGGGAGCGCCGCCGGGTAGACGACGCGCTTGCAGTCGCAGGCCTCGTCCACCTGGATCTCCGTGATCTCCAGCGCCATGCAGGCGCCGCCGCAGCCGAGCACCTCGATGGAGTAGCCGGGACCCGCCACGTACTCCTCGATGATCCATTCGCCATCCCGGCCAATGCCTTCCCGGAAGGCGGAAAGCTGCTGCGGCGTGTGCAGAACGGTCACCCCCCGGCTGCCGCTCCCGGAGGCCGGCTTCGCCAGCAGGGGGAAGGCGGCTTCAGGGTAGGGCCGGGGCAGGGGCAGCCCCAGGCGGCGGAAGAGGCAATGCGAGCTTAGCTTGCTGGAGCTGACCCGGTAGGCCGCGGCATCATGGGCCAGGGGAATCTCCGCCGCGGCGGCAAATTCCTGCAGCAACTCCAGCGCGGCCATGTTTTCCAGGGCGGGCACAATGAAATCGCACTCCCTGAGGATCCCTTCCCAGGGCTCGCCGGGGGAGCGAAGCTCCACCTGCACAAAATGATGGGCAAAGCCGGACGCGGGGACGTTCCTCTCCCGGTCCAGCACCACCGTCTCCCAGCCGGCCCGCTGCGCCAGGTAGGTGGCCTCCACCCCCTGCAAGCGGCCTCCCACTATCGCCACCCGCATGGCTTCTTCCCTCTTTCTGCCATCAGGCGATCTTCCTTTGAGCCTGCCGCAGCCAGCGGGCATATTCCCCAGCCGTAGCCGCGGCCAGGCCCATTTTGGCCAGTTCTACCGATACTTTTTCCGCCGTGCGGAAACCTTCATCCACCTGCAGGGTGCTGTTGGAGACCCCCTGCAGCCCCGAGTGGGGCGGGATGATGGAGGTGACCACGTTGGCTCCCGCCTCCATTCGCGTTTTCAGGCCTTCAATTCCATCCACGTCCAGCGAGGCGGGAATGAGCCGGTCAGGGAAAAGAAGGCGCAGCAGGGCGATTATCTTCAGCTCGCGGAGGCGCGGCGGGGTGGGGTGATCCTGCAGCGGCGTCCCTGCCTGCGGGATAAAGCTCATCACCCGGACCTGCTGCGCCCCCAGCTCAGCCATGGCCCTGAAGGAGGCCACGATGTCGGCAGGAGTCTCGCCCACGCCGGCAAGAATGCCCTCCTCAACGAGGAAGCCGAGCCTGCGCGCGGCGCGCTTCATCTCCATGCGGTAGTCGTAGTCCTGGCCCAGGCGGAGCCGGTTGAAAAGGGCGCGGTTGTGGGTCTCCTGGTAGCAGGCAAACCACTGCACCCCCTCGCGGACCAGGGCGGCCAGCGCCGCCTCGGAGAGGGTCCCCGGGGAGATCATCAGCGGCAGGCCGGTTTTGCTCTTGATAAAGCGCACCAGGTCGATGAGCCGCTCCTCTCCCCCCTCCCGGTAGTAGAGGGGATCCTCCCCCATGGTCAAATCGAGGAGGTGAACTCCCGATTGGGCCAGCCTCACCGCCGCCTCGCCGAGCTCCTCCCGCGTTTTGCGGTAGCGGCGCACCAGGCTGTTGGGCGCCCGGTAGCAGCAGAAGCGGCAGCGGTTGCGGCACCAGGTGGAGAAGAGGAGAAAGCCGTAGAGGAAGATTTTCCGGCCGAAATGCCTCTCGCGCAGGAGGCGGGCCGCCTTGAAGAGCTGCGCCAACTCCTCCTGCTCCTCCAGGCCGAGCAAAAAGAGGATTTCCTCGTCGGCCAGCGGCCTTTCCGCAAGCGCCTTTTCCAGGCAGCGCTCCAGCCTGGGACGGGGTCCGGCATACTTACTTCCACTCATTCCGGGCTAGCGCCTTCTTTCCGCCAGCAGCTGGAAAATCTTGTTCACCCCGTCGCTGGCATCCTCGGCGTAGGCGTCGGCACCGATGCGCCGGGCCCAGCGCTCGGTGACCGGGGCGCCCCCCACGATAGTGATAAAGCGTTCGCGGAGGCCCTCCCGGCGCAGGGCTTCCTCCAGTTCCTTCTGGGCGGCCATGGTGGTGGTGAGCAGGGCGCTGGTGCCGATGACGTCTGCATCAAGCTCCAGCGCCTTCCGGATGATCGTCTCCGCGGGCACGTCCCGCCCCAGGTCGTGCACCTCCAGGCCGCGGGCGCGCATCAGGGAGACGACGATGCCCTTGCCGATGTCGTGGATGTCCCCCTCCACGGTGGCGATGACCACCCGCCCCGCCGCCTCCCGCCGCTCCACGGCGATGGCCTCGTTGAGGATGGCGGAGACGGATTTCATGATCTCGGCGCACTGGATCAGCTCCGGCAAAAAGAGCTCGCCGCGTTCAAAGAGGTCGCCCACCTGGATAAGGCCCCGGGTAAAGCCCTGCTCCATTACCGCCAGGGGATCCGCGCCCAGCGCCAGGGCCTTGCGGGCCACCGCCAGCGCCCCCTCGGCGTTGCGCTCTAGGATAGCCGCCGCCGCTTCCTGCAGCAATGCTTCCTGGCTCATCATTCCATGCTCCTTTCTGCCACAAGGCCAAGATTAAACAGCATCCGCGCGCGGCAGCGCGGGAAAGCTGTATCCCGCCGCCGCCGCCGCCAGCATGGCGGCAACGCCCAGCTCCAGGGAATCGTGCAAAAAGCGGGCGCCAAGCGCCTCCCTGGCGGCCGTGGTCAGGCCGTGCGGCACCCCGGGAGAGACGACCACGGTCCGCCCGTCCACGTGCTGCCGGTCAATGAAGGCGGGGGCAGGGCAGGCATCGACAATAAGCCGGCAATGGGACAGGGCGCGGGCCGGCTCCCTTTCAGAGGCCGCACCGCAGCCGGGAAAGGCCGCCTCGAGGCGGCGCCTGAGATCCTCGCTGCGGCGAGGGTCAATGTCGCAGAGGAGAACCCTGGCCCCGGCCTGGATTAAGCGGCGGGCGGCGCTCGCCCCCACCCGGCCGCAGCCGATAACCAGGACCTCCTCTCCCTGCAGCCCGCCGGCCATCTGCTCCAGGGCGGCGGCAAAAACGGCCCCCGTGGCCGCGGCATTGTCTACAACCAGCCCCAGCCGGCTGTTGTAGGCAACAAAGCGCTCATCGTCGGCCATGAGAAGCAGCGACGCCCCCTTCTCCAGGGCTTCGGCAAAGCCGGCCACGTCGCTGGCGGCGGTGACAAAGACGGGAAAGCCGAGGTGCCGGGCGATGGCGGCCACGGCCCCGGCAAAGCCTTCAATTACCCCCAGCCCGGCGGTAATGGGAACTACCGCCGTCCTCAGGCTTGAGCGCGGCGGCGGCTTCCCCTCCGGCAGCAAGATGGCGCGGCAGGCCAGCTGCCACATGCTCAAGCCCGTCTTCTCGCGCAGCTGCCGCTCATGTGATTCCAGGTTGCAGGCAATGGGGATTACATCTTGAGACGTGAGCCTGGTCAAAAGTTCACCCCCGGCTTGGTTTCGGGAATCAAATATTCAGTCGGACCCCGTCCAGGTAGCTCAGGCTCCGGCCACAGCTGCTGATGCTGCCGCTTTTCTGCGCTACCTGGATCATCCTCTCCAGGCCGAAGCCTATGCCCACCCAGGGGACGGTGATGCCCCAGTTCTCGTCCAGCGGATGGGGGCCCATCGCCGCCGAGCCCAGCTCCACCCCTTCGGCCACTATATCGATGGTTTCGCCGTAGACCTCGGATCCTTTCGCTACGAGCCGGTAATCCTCCAGGCCGGCCGCCTCCATGACCAGGGCGGCATAGCGGGCCAGCCTTTCCTGGCGCTGCTCCATGGGCAGCCCCATCTCCACCAGGTTAAGCATGGTGAACTCGCCCAGGTGGTGGGCGCCCTGCGACTCCTTGCGGAAGCAGCTGCCGATCTCAAAAATGCGCACGGGGTGTTCCCAGAGGCGCAGCAGGTTGGTTAAAAGGTAGTAGAGGTTCGGGGCCAGCATGGGGCGCAGGCACCTGCCCCTCTCCACCCAGTAGATCTGCTTGTACAGGGGATGGTCCGCGGTGATGGACATCTTCTCCAGGAGCCCCTTGGCCAGCAGCAGGGGGGTGCTCACCTCCACGAAGCCGCAGCCGGTGAGGGCCTCGGTGAGCCTGCTGCTCAGCCGGCAGAGCAGGGGGCGGCGGTGCTCCCTTCGCAGCCGTTCCAGTTGCTCCCTCGCCGCAGCGCGCAGCTCCTTTTCCAGGCGCAAAAAGGCCTGATCCCGCTCCGCAGGGCTGGCGAAGGAGCGGCGGCAAATCTCTTCGCCGGCATTGAGCTCGATGAGCCTCTGGTACTGGGTCTCCGTCCAGGCAATGGCCACGGGAACACCCCCGCAGGGATAATTGGCGGGGAGTCCGGGAGTTCCACCCGGCTGCGCGGGTTTAGAGTCCGCGTGATCCTTCCGATCCACCCCCCACGTGCAGCAGGCCGCAGCGGAAGAGGGGCACAGGCCGCTCAGCACCCTATGGCGGCGCCTTTAGCTGGGACCCCCAGCGCTTGCGGAAGTAGGTGGAGGCATACTTCTCCAGCTTCCACCGGGGAATGTGGCACTGCGGGCAGGCCTCGGCATACCATTTATTGCGCAGCCAGCGCGCCGCGCGGCTGTTTCGCGAATCGGCAACGGTAAAGGATTTCCGGCAGTGGGTGACGATGGTGGCGGTCTTCCCCCGGATCTCAATGGATTGAATGCCGTGCAGCAAGCCCCTGCGGGAGGGCCAGAGCTTGATTTTATTAAGCAGGGCAAAGAAAGGGACCCGCTTCCGGTAAAACCTCTTTTTTTCAGCTGTGCCGGCGGCTTTCTCGGGAGCTTTTTCCGGAATCAAGGGTGAAGCACCTCCCGCTTCCGCGCGTTTCCAGAAGATGCCTGCCCGGCGGCGCTATTTTCATGACTTAATTAATTTTTCTCGCAAATAATATGCCAATTATAATCAGGGGCCAAGAAGTTTTCCCGTGCGCGGAAAGAGAGAATTATCCTTAATATAATTAAGAAGGCGCAGCTTGCCGCTGCGCCTTCGGCGTCCACAGACTTGTCTCAATCATGAGACATCCCCACCCCTGCAGGGCGACCGCCTTTTAATGAGGAAGCCTGTCTCATAAATAAAACACGGTGGCTTGTTTTCTCAATAATGAGACATGCCCTTGAGGAAAAGCAGGCCGCTTAAAGCCGGGCTTCTACAGGGTTACGCCGCTTTTGAATATGGCTATTTCCCGGAAGCCCATCTTTTCCGATGCGGTGGGCCGGCCTGAAGCCACCTCCATAACGTAGTCCCATAACTCCGCCGCCAGCTCCGGCAGGCTTTTGCCTTCTAGCAACCGGCCGGCGTCAAAATCGATCCAGTGGCGCTTCTTCCGGTAGAGGGGGCTGTTGGTGGCAATCTTGATCGTGGGCACGCAGGTTCCCAGCGGCGTCCCCCTGCCAGTGGTAAACAAAATCAGCTGGCAGCCGGAAGCCGCCAGGGCGGTGCTGGCAACCAGGTCATTGCCGGGAGCGCGCAGGAGGTTGAGTCCCTTTTTGCCGATGCGCTCGCCGTAATCCAAAACGTCGACCACCATGCTGCTGCCGCCCTTCTGCGTGCAGCCCAGGGACTTCTCTTCCAGGGTGGTGATCCCGCCCTGCCGGTTGCCCGGAGAGGGATTTTCATACACCGGCTGCCCGTGGGAAATGTAGTATTCCTTGAAGTCGTTAATGAGCTTGACGATCTTTTCAAAGACCTCCCGGTCTTTAGCCCTCTCCATGAGCAGGGTTTCCGCCCCAAACATCTCCGGGACCTCTGTCAGGATGGTGCTGCCGCCGTGGGAGACCAGCATGTCGGAGAAGGCGCCCACCAGGGGATTGGCCGTGATCCCGGAGAAGCCGTCGGATCCGCCGCACTTCAAGCCCACCACCAGCTCCGAGACGGGACAGGGCGTGCGCTTGAAGCGCCGGGCGTAGCTCGCGAGGCGGCCCACAAGATCCAGGCCGGCGGCAATCTCATCTTCCATCTCCTGGGCAACCATGAACTTGACCCGATCCCCATCGTAATCGCCAAGCACCTCTTTAAAGGCGTCCACATTGTTGTTCTCACAGCCCAGGCCGACAACCAGGACGGCAGCGGCGTTGGGGTGGTTCACCAGCCCGGCCAGGATTTTTTGCGTGGCCAGCTGGTCCTCGCCAACCTGGGAGCAGCCGTAAGGGTGGGTTAAGGCATAGATGCCGTCGATGTTATCCAGGCCCTTGAGCTCGCGCCGGGCCTGCTCGGCGATGACTTCGGCGATGCGGTTGACGCAGCCCACCGTGGGGATGATCCAGATCTCATTTCTGACCCCCACGCGCCCGCTCTCCCTGCGGTAGCCGGGAAAGGTCCGGCCGCTATCCCTGATGCCCAGCCTTGCCGGGGCGGGCCTGTACTCGTACTGCTCAATTGCACCGAGGCCCGTTTCCAGGTTATGCGTATGCACCCACCGGCCGGCCTCGATCCGTACCCGCGCTCTCCCGATGGGATAGCCGTACTTGATCACTTCCTCCCCCGGGGCGATATCTTTCAGCGCCATTTTATGGCCGGCGGGGATATCTTCCAGGGGAGTAACAACGCCCCCGGCAAATTCAATGGGGCGGCCGCGCTTGAGATCGGCCAGGGCCACGGCCACATTGTCTCTTTCGTTGATCTGCAACAGCGTCATCTTCAGCCCCGCTCGCTCCTTCCCTGCTCAGGCTATGCTCCTGCTCTTACTCTCCCCGGACGATCCAGGCCACCGCTTCTTTCATCCCCTGGTGCACCACTTTCTCCAAGCAGGCGGCCACCCTATCGGCAAGCCCGGGAATTTCGTTGAGGTCGCGCCCCCACAGCAGCTCGCTGCCCAGGGCCTTCTCCACGAGCTGGCGCAGCGACTCCGGCGAATTGTCGCAGCCGGCCCAGAGAGCGCCGAGGAATGACAGCGCCTGGGGATCGTCGCGCAGCACAAAGTCGCCCTTTTCCCGCCGGGAATGCATGACCCCGCCTTCAACCCGCCCCCGGTAGAGGGCAAGAAGGGCGGCCAGGGAAAAGCAGATTACTGGCGGCAGCTGCCCTTTCCGCTTGAAGTAGCCCTCCAGGGAGGGGAGAACCCTAGTGGTGTACTTGGAAACGGAATTGAGAAGTATGTCCAGCAGGTAGTGCTTGATGAAGGGGTTTTGAAACCTCTCCAAAACCGCCCCGGCAAAGTCGCGGAGCATCTCTTCCTCCAGGTCGATGGAGGGGATGATCTCCTCGTAGACAACCTTGCGCGTGTATTCCCCCAGCAGCGGATGGGACATCATTTCGCCCACCGTCTCCAGCCCGTAAAGGAAGGCGGCGGGCACCGAGGCCGTGTGAGCGCCGTTCAAGATTCTCACCTTGCGGGTGCGGTAGGGCGAGAGGTCGTCGGTCCAAATGACATTAAGGCCGGCCTCGGTGAAGGGAAGCCGCGCCTTCATCTCCGGCGGCCCTTCGATGACCCACAGGTGAAAGAGCTCCCCGGTGTCCAGGAGCCGGTCGCGGTAGCCGAGCCTTTGCGTGAGGGCGTCAATTTCCTCCCGGGGATAGCCCGTTACCACCCGGTCTACCAGGGTGTTCAGGAAATAATTCGCCTCTTTAAGCCAGCTCACAAATTCCCGGGGAAGCTTCCAGTCACCGGCCAGCTGCAGCAGCACCCGCTGCAGCTGCTCCCCGTTCCTGTCGATGAGTTCGCAGGGGATCATGACCAGGCCCCTGCCCCTATCTCCCCCGAAGTGCTGGAAACGGTGGTAAAGAAAGGCCAGCAGCTTGCCGGGGAAGGAGCGGGGCGGCTTCTTCTCCAGGCTGTCCCCGGGGTCATAGGCGATGCCCGCTTCCGTTGTATTGGAGACAACGAACTCAATGTCCGGGTTCTCGGCGCAGCGGAGATACTCCTCCCAGTCCGTGTAGGGGTTGATCCCCCGGCTGACGGAGCTGATGATCTCCATGGTCTCCACGGGCTTCCCCTCCTGCAGCCCCCGCAGGATGAGAGTGTAGAGCCCATCCTGCTCGTTGAGAACAGGGACCAGGCCCTCCGCTATGGGCTGGATCACCACCACCCGGCCGTTGAAGAGGCCTTTTTCATTGAGCCGGTGGAACATCCAGTCCACGAAAGCCCGCAGAAAGTTCCCCTCGCCAAACTGGATTACCTTCTCGGGCAGGCGGCCAAAAGATGACGGCGTCTTCAGGTCCGCTGGAAAAGAAAAATTGCTTTTTAGCAGTTCTGCGTTCAGCTGTTGCATTTTCTATTCCTCCCAATTGTCTAGCTGCCCATCCAATTCCAAGTGTTTCAGATCAAGTTTTCCCCTTTAACTGAACGGCATTAGCGCTCAACGGGGGCGGACGATCTGGATCCAGGTGCGCCCGTAAACCATCTCGATCTCCGTGCCGTCCTCGTAGTAGAAGCGGGTCTTTGCCGCGGGGCTGTCCTTGCGCCAGGTGCCGCGGAAGTGCTGCCCCATGGAGTAGAAATCAATGGGCCCCGACCCGATGAGGTTGGGCGTGGGCCGGCCCCGGAAATCGATATAGTGCGGGGCGTACTGGATAATTATGTTCCGGGCAGAGATCTCCTTGCCGGAGGCGTCCCGGTGCACCTCTCCATTGAGGTAGCGGAGGTAGTCCCGCGTGGCGGGGCGGTACTGGTACTTGATCCTGGTAACGGAGTTGTATTCCAGGGAGACAGTGTGGCAGGGCTCACCCTGGCGGTCCAGGTAAGCGGGCCGCACCTCCACCACCCTGGAGGGGGGCTCCTTCCCCAGCTTGGCCAGGTTGATATAGAGATTGTGCGGCGGCTTCCGGTCGGTAGTCCTGATATGCCCGGGAAGACTGGGATTGTCGGCATTGGTGTGCCGCAGGCCCGGCGTATTGTTAATGGCCGCCACTATATCCGAAGACCCGCCGGCGTAGATGTAGTGGACATCATTTTCCAGGGCCAGCTGGATGCTGTGGGTCCTGGCGCTGCGGATGGGGCCGACCTTGGTGGGAAAGACGGAGAAGAGGGCCAGGTACCTGGTGATTCTCCCTTCCACCTCGAACTCGTAGACCACGCTGGCCAGGGCCAGCCCGGACTGCGGGCGGGCCCTGGAGTGGTTGTCAATGACCACCCCGTAAACGGGCTTGTAGCCCGCCGTTTTTTCCACCGCCTCCCGCAGCAGCTTCTCCTTCTCCCTCTTTTGGGCCAGCAGGGTGTTATGCTCCGCCTTCTCCTGCTCCATCAGGGCGAGGAGCTGGCTGTGCTGCTCCTCCAGGATCCTTTTCTTCTCCTCGATTAGCGCCCGCTCATGCTTGATGGAGGCGATCAAGCCGGCGTCGCGGTTCAGGATTCTCTCCAGGTAGGCCGCCCGCACGAGCAGATCGCCAAAGTTGTCCGCGTCCAGGATAATCTCCAGGTAGGAGATGCCGCCGTTCAGGTAGGCGCTGCGCACCCGCGTGCCGAAAAGGCGCCTGTTCTCTTCGAGCCTGGTCTCCGCGGCGTCCAGCTCCGCCTCCGTTTGCTTCATCTGCTGCTGCGTGGCCTCAATCTGCGCGGCAAGCCGCTCCATCTTGGACTGGCTGGCCTTGATGGACTCGTCCAGCGCCCTGACGATCTCCTCCAGCTCGGTTATTTCGGTGACCTGGCTCTGCACCGGCGCGGCATAATAGCCGTTCAGCAGGACGAGGCCCAAAAGGGCCGCCGCCAGGGCCAGGATTGAAGCCGGCCGAAAACGGCGCATGGCCTCCCTCTCCCCCTTGCCTCTCAATTGCTACACCCTCAGGAACCTGCGAATGGAAAACACGCTGCCCAGGCCGCCCATCGCCGTCCCCAGGAGCAGCAAGCCGCCAAAAATGGCGGCCAGCATCCCCGGCGAAGTCACGGGTTGCAGGAAGAAGAGCGGCGACTTCTCCAGCAGCAGGGCGGCAAACTGGTAGTAGGCCAGCCCCAGGGCGACAACCGCCGCCAGGGTGCCCGTCCACCCTATGGTCAGGCCCTCCAGCAGGAAGGGCAGCCGGATAAACCAGTCGCTGGCTCCCAGGTACTTCATGATCCCGATCTCCTCCTGGCGGATCACCACCGAGAGGCGGATGGTGGTGCCCACAAGAAAGATTGCCCCTACCGCCAGCAGGGCGCTGATGCACACGGAAATCCAGTAGAGCCACCTGGAGATGCCGGTGATGGTCTGCACCAGCTCTCTGCCGTAGTCCACCGCCTCCACCCCCGGGAACTGCTCAATCTGCCCGGCCAACAGGGGCACCAGCTCCCCCTCCCTGGCCCGCACCCGGAAAATGTCCGGCAGGGGATTGTGCTCGCCGGCAAGTTCCGCCAGCAAGGCCTCGTCGCCCAGGGAGCGGCCGAATTCCTGCAGGCCGGTATGCTTGTCCACGAAGGTGCAGTGGACAATGCCCTCCAGCTGCTCGATCTTCCTCTCCAGGGTGGAGATCTCGGCGCCCTCTTCCAGGAAAACAACAATCTCCAGGTTGGACTGGATGTTCTGCATGGCCTGATTGGCATTAACCGCCGCCAGGAGAAAGCCTCCCAGGATGGCCAGGGAGACGGCAATCATGCTGGCGGAGACCAGGGCCAGCCACCTGTTCCTGGAAAGAGAGATCACCGCCTGCCGGTAGCAGTATTTTAAATAGTTAATGAGCATGGTTGAAGCTCCCCTGCCGTTCGTCTTTAATGATGCGGCCCTTGTCGAGGGCAATAACCCTTTTTTTCATGCGCTCCACTAGGTCCCAGGCATGGGTGGCAATAATGACCGTGGTGCCGCCCCGGTTTATCTCTTCAAAAAGCTCCATCAGGCCCCGGGCGGTCTCCGGGTCCACGTTCCCCGTGGGTTCATCGGCCAGGATGAGCAGCGGATCCCTGACGATGGCGCGGGCTATGCCGGCCCGCTGCTGCTCGCCGCCCGAAAGCTCGCTGGGAAAGGCCTCTTCCTTGCCGGCCAGGCCCACCCGGGCCAGGACGGCGGGAACCTTGGCCTTGATCTCCTGGGGCGGCCGCCCCGTAACCTCCAGGGCCAGGGCCACGTTTTCGTAGATGGTCTTGCTCTTCAGCAGGCGAAAGTCCTGGAAGACCATGCCCATAAGCCGCCGGTGGCGCAGCAACTCCGGCGGCTTGTAGGCGGCGGTGTCGTTATTGAGGAAGAGGATCCGGCCCGAGGTGGGCAGCTCCTCGCGCGAAATGAGCTTGATCAGTGTAGTCTTCCCGGCGCCGCTCGGCCCCACCAGGAAGATGAATTCTCCCTGCTCCACGTGCAGGTTCACACATGAAATGGCCGGGGGGCCGCCGCTTTTGTAAACCTTGGAAACCGAGAAGAGATCAATCAAGGACGGCACCTCTCTCCTGTAAAGAGCATATATGCCTTAATTCGACTTAAGCAGCCAATTACCTTCAGCAGCGAACATAACAGCCGCCTCTCCCTACGCCAGCCCTCCGGTGGGAGAGGCGCCGCCTGGTTGGAGCAATATTTTTTATCAAAAAAGGTATTCCCTCCTGGCTGCACTATGGTTCTGTCTCGTTCTCCTGCTGGCCGGATGCGCATACATCAAAGGCTTGTGTAAAATAAACAAGGCGGTCGAGTTTGCCGACCCCAAGCTGGAGGAAGCCGTTCGCGCGGCCCTGGATAAGCCCGCCGGAGAGCTCACGGTGAAGGATCTGTCCGGATTGGAGGAGTTATACGCCCCGGGGCATGATATCTCCGACCTGGGCGGCCTGGAGCACGCCGCCAACCTCCGCCATTTGAACCTCTATCGCAACAGAATTGACGACTTGACGCCGCTCCGCGGCCTGGAAAAGCTGGACCTGCGCTATAACTACCTGCCCCTGAGCAACGCGGATACATCCGGGATTTTGAAAGACATTCGCCAGTCTGGCGTGGACCTCCAGGTGGAGCCCACTTACTATGACTAATCCGTTAAATTTGAGGGGCGGGCATGGAAACCCGCCCCTACGCGTTTTACGATGCCTGTTTGCCCCAACCCGCCCCTACACTGACCCGCGAGTTTCCCCTCCACATCGCGCGGGCGGGGCACCGCTCCTACACCGGGCCGCATGCCCGGTCCCTGCAAACGACACCCATTTCCCCCAGTGCAGGTATTTAAATTATAACGCGGTTGCCGCAGTATTCCAGGAAGCGCATGAAGTCATTAACGCTGATCGTCAGCGTGGCGGTGTTGACATTGGGGTGAAAGTTGATCCACTCATCCTGGAGCAGGTCCTTGTCGATAACCACAACCACCTCTTTCTCCAGGTCATGGATCAGCCCGAAAGGAGAGACGGAACCCGGCTCCACGCCAAGGTATTTCAACAGCCGCCTCGGCGAGGCAAAGCTGAGCTTGCTTTCACCGACCTTTTCGGCCAGTCCTTTTAAGTCCGCTCTCTTTGAATCTTCCAGGATGACCAGGTAGTGCCTGTCCCCTTTCGCATTGCGCAGAAAAAGATTTTTGCACTGCGCACCTTTCATCCCGTCGTAATACCTGCTGGCCTCTTCCACCGTGTAGACGGGAGGGTGTTCGTGGCGGGTGTAGGCGATATTCAGCTTCTCCAGCAATGACAAGACCTCTTTTTCTTTTTCCGTGATCATGCGGCCGCTCCTTCCAGGTCAGCTATTAAGATGAAATATCAAGGCACCATCCCGCTCTTCCCGCCGGATCGCTCCGGCCTCCTCCAGGTAGCGGAGATGGGCGACAGCTTCGCCCGTGGCAAACCATTTCTGGACCAGGGGAAACTGCTCCCAGCCCCGGGCGTTAAAGTCCCATTTCATTTGCCCGGCAATCTCGTAGGCGCTGCCCGGCCCGCTGCTTTTCATGATCGATAGGACCTCCTGCAGCCTCTCTTCATGGTGCCTCTTCAGCTCGAGGATTCTATCCCGCCCGTTGTAAACAATGCCCCGGTGGCCGGGCAGGATGATATCCATCTCCATCCGGTAGACCTTCTCCAGGCTCTCCAGGTATACCCTTAAGCTGTTCTCGCGCTCATCCCAGGCCGCGATATTCGGGGTGATGTCGCCGAGGATGTGGTCGCCGGAGATAAGCAGCTTTCGCGAGGGCTCGTAGAGGCAGAGGTGGCCGGGGGTATGGCCGGGAGTATGGACACAGGTAAACTCGTAGGGGCCATAGGCAAGGCGATCCCCCTCCTGGAGCAGGGTAAAATCAAGGCGGTCGGCAAAGCCGTAGCGGTTTGCCGGATGCCTGGCGAGCGCCTCTTTCAGCTCTTCATGGGGGAAGCCGTGCCGTGCGGCCGCCTGGAAGAGAAACTCCCAGACATTGTCCCTGGCCAGGATCTCGGCATCGGGGCGGTTGAAGTGGATGCGTGAGTTAGGCCGGGCCAGCATCACGGCGAGGCCGAGGTGATCCACGTGCATGTGGGTGATGTAGAGATCGGTCCGCCGCAGGTCAACCTGCAGTTCCTTGAGCGCAGCCATCATGGCCTCCCGGCATTCATCCCGGTTCATTCCCGTGTCGATGACCAGGCTGCGCTCCCTGTCCCTGATAATATAAGAATTAACCGCCTTGAGGGGATTCCTAGGCAGGGGAATCTCCGCCCGGAAAAGCTGCGGCAGCACTTCTTCTACAACGGGCTTGCTCATCAATTTTCCCTCCAACCCTTCGGACTAATATATTACAGCGCTGCTAATTCTCTCCTTTAAGGTGTATCCCATTTTGGGAAAGCAGTCAAGGTAAGGCGGAGGCAAAGGATAGTTACAACGGAAGCTCAAAGATACTGCCGGCCTGGTGATCGAGACAGCTCTTCCCAAAAGCCCGATGCATGGCCATTACGGCCTGGATGCCGCTGCAGTGGCAAGGAGCAACGATCTCCAGGCCAAAATGCTTCAGCTCTTTAACCGTCTCTTTTAACTGCTCTTCCGGAGTATGGAGAAGGTGGGTGCCGCCCAGGAGGGCATAAATCCGCCGCTCCCCGGTTAAGGCGAGCACGTGCCGCAGGGTCTCAACCACCCCGGCATGGGCACAGCCCAGCAGGACAATAAGCCCGGCGCTGCTTTCCACCACCAGGGCCTGGTCGTCGAAGAGCCGGTCTTCGACAAATGCTCCTCCTTCCTTCAGCAAAAAGGGCCACGGCGCTCCCTGGCCCCGCGGGGCGTGGGGAATTTCTCCCGTGGTCATGATACCATCCCCAAGATCCACCGGTCCTCTCTCGAGGCGAAATTCGGCCCCCAGCGCTTCCATCTCCGCCCGTTTCCAGGGCGCACCGATATATTCCGGCGCCTTATCCTCGCGGGAGACATACTTTTCCGTCAAGGCATCGGGGTGGGCATAGACAGGCAGAGAAGCGGAGCCCCGTTTCTCCAGGACCCACTTCAGGCCGCCGGTATGGTCGTGATGCCCGTGGCTTAATACCACGACATCAAGCCCGGTAAGATCAAGGTTCAAGGTGGCCGCGTTGCCGGCCAGGGTGGCGCCGGCCCCGGTGTCAAAGAGGATCCTCTTTCCGCGTGCCTCCAGGAGCATGGCCAGGCCGTGTTCTCCCAGCAGGCCGGAGCGGGGAGCCCTGTTTTCACAGATGGTGGTTATTCTCAGTTCAGTAGATACGACCCTCACTCCTTACTTTACCGCCGGCTAAATGAATACCGTTTTCCTTCAGGACCCGCCTTATTGCAGGCTGCTTACTCTTCTTCCTGTTCCTCAATTTCGGCCAGGCGTCTTTCGATTTCTTCCAGCTCTTTTTTAATGGCCTCCGCCTCGGCTCTCAACGCGGCCGCTTCGGCCTTCAGCCATTCAGCTTCATCCATGTCAGCGCCGGACTTCTCAAGCTCGTAAGGGCCTGCCCAAGGAGGGGCGCCATAATAAGGGGCCTCCAACCACGGTGCCCAGCACCAGCCCCAGAGGGGCCTGCAGAGCCAAAAAGCGCGCCCTCCCGGAAAGCGCCCCCATCTCCGCCTCCAGAAGCGGGACTCATGTTGATACCTGCCCATATGCATCCTCTATCAACCCCTTCTTTCCAAAAATACAGTTTTATACTATTCGCATTAGAGCTCTCTTTTCTTGGACGTTCTGGTGAAAATTCTCCTCCCCTCTCTGCGCTCGGAGCTGCCGCCGCAGAAGGTAATGAGGATTAAGGCCAGCCCAGCCAGGAGCAGGGCCAGGTAAGGCGCCGGCAGCACCCGATCTAGCAGGAGGTTGAGCGTGACTCCCGCCGTCGTAGAGATGAGGATCATCATTCCCGTGGCAATGGCCATATCCTTAAGTCCCAGCTCCTTGATGAGGACGGTAAAGGCGGCTATGCAAGGGAAATAGGTGGCCAGGACAATGCAGCCGATGGCAAACTGCCGCGCCGTAAGATTAAGGGGCAGCAGCAAAGCCACGGCCACGTCCTTGCGCAGGAACCCGGCAATGATTGCCGCGACGGCATCCCTGGGCAGGCCCAGCAGCCCCTGGAAGAGAGGAGCGAAGGCTCTGGAGAGGAACTGGAGTATCCCGGCAATATGAAGGAGGTTCACCAGCAGGATACCGCCGAAGATGTATGGTATGGCGTCGGTAAAGAAGTGCTGCAGGCGCAGGCTCACCTTCTGAATCTGCGCCTTGATGCTCGGCCAGCGGTAGGGCGGTATCTCCACGATCATGGAGGGGGTATAGCCCGGAAGAAGGCGATCCAGGATGAGCCCCGTGGAAACCCAGATCAAGAAGAGCATGGCCAGGATGACGCCGAGATAGCCCCCGCCGTAGCGGCCGGCCAGGGCGATGATGAGCGACATCTGGGCGGCGCAGGGGATGGCCACCACCAGCATGGTGCTGGCAATCAACCGCTCCCGCCTGCTCTCAAGGTTGCGCACGGCCAGCACCGCGGGCACGTTGCAGCCAAAGCCGAGCAGGGTTGGAATGATGGCAAAGCCGTGCAGCCCCAGGCGGTGCATGAGCCGGTCGCTCATAACGGCGAGGCGGGGAAGGTAGCCGCAGTCTTCCAGGAAGCCGAGAACAAGATAAAAGAGAAGCAGGAAGGGAGTCAGTATGCCGAAGACCACGAAAACCCCCGTGCTGAACAGGCCCATGGATTCTTCAAGTTGGATGGCCCCGTCAATGTACTGGCCGATGAGGAGATCGTGCCAAAAGCCGCCTCCGCCCAGCAGCCGGCTGAGCTTTTCCAGCAGGGGCAGGTAAACGGGTTCAAAAAAGTAAGTCACCAGCAGGTCCTGGAGTATCTCACCAAATTCAATGACGATTTTAAAGGCCAGGTAGAGCACCGCCGCGGCAATGGGCACACCGGTAAGCGGTCGGATGCTGGCCATCTCCAGCGCTTCGAGCCAGGTCTGGCGGCGGCGGGTCACCCGCTGCGCCCTTTTTATAATTGAACCAATCCAGGCCCAGCGCTCCTCCGCCGAGTGCGTCTCCATGGCGCCGCGCCGCGCCCGGGGCAGGGCTTCTACCAGCTCCGCGAGGCCCTTGCCGCTGATGGCCACCGTGGGAATTACGGGAACGCCAAGCAGCTCCTGCAGGAGAGGAACGTTTATCTTGATCCC
>Ga0209608_1000751_pt1 | contig 29988 bp, 28 predicted proteins | sample AD_UKC130_MetaG_FD_184428 | JGI IMG/M metagenome (GOLD analysis project Ga0209608, IMG submission 184428) | Active sludge microbial communities of municipal wastewater-treating anaerobic digesters from Canada - AD_UKC130_MetaG (SPAdes) (version 2) | ecosystem: Engineered > Bioreactor > Anaerobic... | reverse complement strand
CGCTGCCTTGATCCAGTTGCGCAAGGTCTGGTCGCTCAGCCCGAGTTCCCTGCAAACCATGCCTACGCTTTGCCCGTCCTTGACGCGCTTGACCGCCAGTTCCTTGAACTCGGTCGTGTATGCCTGCTTCGGTATCTTCATTTCCTGCCTTCCAAAAGTGACGACAATTTTAGGTCACCCTTGGCAGACGAAATTTCGGGGGAAGCTCATTACGCACATCGGTTGGGAGCAAAAGACACGCCATATTTCTAACATGCTAATTTATAAATAGTCAATGGTGGTCGTTACACGAAAATGTAAAGAATCCCGACACGCCGTCTCTTGCGGCCTAACGTTGGCGCTAAACGGCGGCGGACGTAGGCTGGCAACGCCAGCCGGAGGGCGTCCGCTTGAGCAACGGGTTAGCCAACATGTCGCTCCGTGCCCTTGGCAACGAATGAAGCAAGGGGTGCAGACCACCTAATAAGGACCACCCCCGCCATGAACCAGATTGGTCCGGACAGTAGTCCTTGTGCCGTGTGTCCCCAAACAGCCGACGTAACCCAGGCCGGCGCGCTGAAAGCCGACAAGGCGACTGCACACAGAAGATTGACGAACCAAAGCACGCCGAATAGCAGGGCGACAAGGCCAAGAAAGCGGACTAGGACTAGCGCTACGGCGTTCGGACTCACTGGTGCCTACCCCATGTTGGCTAACGTTTGAATTGAGCGGGCTGCGCGGCTTTATCGCGCAGCGTCCAGCGACCGAAGGGAGCGAGGTTGAGCGCCATGTTAGGGCTTGATCGGGTAGCCAATTTCTTCTGCATCTGCAATGACATCTTGAAAATTGCGCGAGCAAGGAAATGCTTGAAGTAACTCAACCGACAAAGGCTCGTGTTCAAACACACGAGAGATTGCACCTAGCTTAACTTCGAGTTCGAAGTATTCCCGTACGAATAACTGATATGTCTCTGGATTGCCGTCGAGGGCCGAGAGCATCCACAGCGAACCGTCTGGGTCCTCTTCATTGGCGGGAAACTCAATTGGCCCACAAGACCAAGCTGAGTTACCGGCGAGACACCAGATGCAAAATGTTGTGTCCTCCATATGGAACGCTGGTTCTTTGAGAGATCTCTCGAACCGCGGAGGAACCGCATCCAGCACTCCAGGCCAGATAGTTGGAGGGGTTTCTCGCCACGGCGTCATTGGCGACTCATGGGAAAAACCTCGCAAGAAGCACCCCGAAGAATCAAAGACAGCAAAGAAGTCATCACCAGAGCCATTTCGCATGGAACCCATTTGCTCTGTAGGCGACCACTTAGCATTGAAGGAGTAGTAGCGGTACTGCCACTCTTCCTCAAGAATCGCGTCGAGTAGAGCAAGTGCTTGAAGCAGGCGTCGAAGTGCGTCGGGTTTCGGAAGGCTCGTAAGGTTGCGTGTCGATATCATGAGGAGCCCTAACGCTGAACTAACCGGCGCTGCGCGGCTTTATCGCGCGGCGTCCAGCGACTGAAAGGAGCGGGGTTGAGTGCCGGGTTAGAGAAGCTTGTTTATTTTGCATGGCCTTCCTGTTTTCTTTGATTGAGATTCTCAAGCTCTTGCTCCATCCGTTTGGTAGCGAAATGACTTCGTTCTAGAACTGCCCTCTGCCTGTCTCTCGAGGCTATTTGCTCTTTGCTCGGAGGGAAAAGTGTGCGAAGAAAAACAACACAAGCAAAGGCAAGAAACAAAGCTATGAAAGTGATGCTTCCTAACGCTACCCAATAAGCCAATCGGGTCTGAAACTGCTGTTATAAGGCGACCATGGCGGTCTGAATAGCCACCTGCGTCAAGAATACTTAGGCCAGACATTCCAATCTTGAACGCCCCTATGCCGAACAGAGGAACCAGCCCGGCTTTGAGAAGATACTGAAGCATGCGCTTGTGGCGTAACAGGAACGGAGAATCAGACATATGTGCCCTAGATTCCCTAACGTGGAGTTCAGGGGCGCGCCGCCGCTAGGCGGAGCGTCCCCTGCAACGAAATGTTAGAGGTCTCATAGACGAAACGGGAGATCGTCGAACTCGCAGGCGGTAACGACTCTCTCGTGAATTGCATCATTCGTCTCCGTGTGGAAAGCGTAAGTTAGATAGTAGTTCGCGCCTTCGTGCTTGTGGAACACAACCCACTCTCCTGTCATTTCATTCGAGGTGCTCTTGATCTCTATGGGATCAACGACCATGTGATGAGACAGGTGCTTGGTAAAGATCTCGTCGATGTACTGGGAGCCGCTTACTCGGGCTGCCTCATCCCATGCTTTGTTGAAATGACGATTGCCCTCTTTGCTGCGAAGAAAGTTAAGCAGGTTCGTTGGAAGGAACCTTGGGCTGCTGAAGTGCTTCTTGTATAGGCCGGTAAGTGGCGCATGGCGGAACTGGTCTGCCGGAGGCGTGGCGTCTGACGAACAGACGCCTTCGAGCACCTTGATTGGTTGGGCGAGGTCAAACGTATCAAAGATGCGGTTGATCTCAAACGAGTACGCCTGAGCGAGCAAAACGGTACTCAATCGAGTGAGATCGAGCCCGTAGAACGCGACCGACTTCCCAGCCCAGGCAAGCAGTTCTTCACGGGACAAGGAGACGCTCATGCGGCCTGAGACCTCTAACATAAAGTCGCCATCCTAATTGACGGAAAACTTTGGGTCAATTAGGGCTGAATTTGCGTATTCCCTGCATTGGTTATATATACAGAACAATTAGATGCGGCATCTCTGCTCTTGTTGGTGATTTCGAAAATCACGTCGCTGCAGCGATTCGGCGAGGCGTCCATGACGGCGGCTTGACTGCTTCCGCGGCCTAGCCGTTCCAAGCGCTATCGCTTCCTGGCGGAGCGGGCTGACGAGGTCTTGGTCTCGCGTTTCATTCGCTTGCGCGACATGCGTTGTCAGCGAGATCGGCTGGTGCGTTCCTCGCGCCGCGATGGCCGGTTCGTCTTAGTCCGTCCGTGGCTGAAACGCCATCGATCTGGCCGAGACGCTGAAAGCGTCGGAGAAACAGGCGCTGTCGTCGGCGCCGTGGGTCTTGAGGAAGGGGAAGATCGCTTCGACCATGCGTACCGAGCCGCAGGCGTAGATTTCGTGTTGCTGGAGTTCGGGAAAGTCGTCGAGGATCGCTTGGTGCACCAGGCCGGTGCGGCCGTTCCAGGCGTCGTCGGCGTTCGCTTCGGACAGCACGGGGATGAAGTGGAAATTGGCGTGTTCGCGCGCCCAGCGCGCCGGCAGATCGGCGAGGTAGAGGTCTGGCCGGTGGCGAACGCCCCAATAGAGGTGAATCGGCCGGGTGAGCCCGCGCTGGAAGGCGTCTTCGAGCATGCTCTTGACCGGTGCGAAACCGGTGGCGCCGGCGACGAAGACGATCGGCCGCGTCGATTCGCGCAGGGTGAAATCGCCGATCGGGCCTTCGAAGCGGATCTCGTCGCCGATCCGCATGGTCTCGAAAACGTGGGTGGTGAAGCGTCCGCCGGGCATCAGGCGGATGTGCAGTTCGATGAATTGGTCTTGCCGCGGCGGGTTGGCAAAGGAGAAGGCGCGGCGCTGTCCGTCGTCGAGGAGGATGTTGAGGTATTGGCCGGCCTTGAAGGCGATCCGCTGGTTTGCGGGGAGTTCGAGGCGCAGTTGCATCACGTCGTCGCTGAGTTTTTCCATCTGGACGACGCGGGCCTGGTAGTCCCGCAAGGTTTTCGGCGCGAGGGACGCCTGGTAGTCGATGGCGACATCCTCGAGGGCGGTGGCGCGGCACAACAACACCTTGCCGCGCGCCAGATCGTCGGCGGACAAGGCGCTGGGCTGGTACAGGCCGGGGTCGACCTTGCCGTGCACGACGGTGCATTTGCAAACGCCGCAGCCACCGTTGCGGCATTCGTACGGCAGGTTGACGTTCTGACGCAGACCGGCGTCGAGCAGGGTTTCGCCGAAACGCGCGCTGACGTTGAGGTCGCCGGGGTGGAAGGTGATGGTGTTTTGCGCCCTGGCGCCGCCGCGCCGTTCCGGCGGTAGCCAGGGGGTGAGAACGAGCAGGGCGGTGAAACCGAGGACCCCGTACCAGAGATGCAGCGGGTCGGTGACGTAAACCAGCGCCAGAACCGGCAGTTCGAACCAGTCGAAGGCGATGCCGGTGGGCACGACCGCCATGTCGGCCTCGCCGCCCTGGCTGAGGATCGGCTTGACCAGCGCCAGCAGCAGGAAGGTGACGGTCACGGCGGCGGCCACCGGTGGCGGCGGATTGATGCGCGCGCGCGGCACGCGCTGTACATGCACCCATAGGATGAAACCGACGATCAGCGGCGCGCCGATATGCACGAAGGCCAGCAGGGTGAACAGCCGGCTGCTGACGTTTTCGGCGTAAAGAAAGTTGCGGATCAGCGTGCCGTTGAACAGCGGCAGTACGTCGAACCATTCGGCGGCGGCGATCACCACGAACTGCGCCAGCTTGTCCCAGACCAGCATGAAGCCGTTCACGCCGGCGATGTACACCAGCCATAGCAACGCCACGCCGGTAAGCCACGAGAAGGCGCGGAAGCCGCGATAGCGGTCGTAGGCGAAGTGGCGCAACAGATGCAGCAGCATGGTCAGGATCATGCCGTCGGTGGCGTAGCGGTGTACGCTGCGCAGTATGCCGCCGGCCCACCATTGGTCGTGGGTGATGCGCTCGACCGATTCGAAGGCGTCATGAACACCGGTATCGGCGAAGATATACAGGTACAGGCCGCTGCCGATCAGTAGCCAGAATTGCCAGAAACTGATCGTTCCGAGGTGGTAGAAGGGGTTCAGCTTGTCGCCAAAGGCGACGTTGAACACGTTTTCGATGCGCATGAACAGCCAGCGCAGGATTCGTTGCAGGGTAGTGACCATGAGTGCTCTCGGCTTGGCTGGACTTTGCTGGGGTTGACCGCGACGGCGGTCACTTGAAGAACAGGCCGCCCTGGTCGGGATTGAAATCGATGACCAGCACGCGCGCCGGTGCCAGATCGATTTCGGCCTCCTTGACGAAATTGAAGTTGGGGCGGGTGAGTTTGTCGTTCATCCTCACCGCCAGCCGGTGTTTGCCGGCCTTGACTTCGAAACGCTTGTACACCGTCGAGATACCGTCCTTATAAAGGCCGGTGGGGTGCAGCACGGTCCGCAAGGCCGGTTGCCCGTCGATGTCGACCTCGAGTTTGATATCCGAGCGTTCGCGCGGGCAATCCATCGGCGCGCGCATGTTGGGCGGCAGCTTGGCCAGCTCGTCTGGCGTGCGCTTGCGGCAGTCGCGCTCGCCGAGGTGGCTGATCGACAGTTTGATCAAGGCCACATCCTCGGCGATCTGCCGATATTTTGGAGCGCTGGCGAAGTAGCCGATGAAGGCGGCAAAGGCGCCGTAGAGCAGTGCCTGGCCAACGATGGCGGCGGGTTTAAGCATGATGGGCGGCTTTCCGGGAATATGGCGGCGGTTTGTCGAGTGCGGCCGCCCGATGGTTCAGGCGGCTTCTGAAATCGGCAAGCGCGAGGGTCGGGGCGTCGGCGTCACCGGCTGCGGCGTGCGTCAGTTGCAGGCGCGCGACTGGAACGCCGCGACGCAGACCGGGTTGGCGCTGTCCGGCGATTCGTTCGGCGAGCCAGCGTTCGCCGAGGCGGAACTCGCAGCCGCCGGCGCGGCAGGCACCGAGCAGCACGCCGTCGGCGCCGCCGCGCAAGGCGTATTCGATGAACGCCGGCGGCAACAGGCCGGCGCACAACAGCGGAATCACCGCCGTGTCGGCGGCGGCGAGCGTGTCGGCGTCGGCGCCGCGCGCGCAGGCGAAGACGACAACGCGGACCGAGTCGGCACATCGGCGGAGTCGTGCCAGTTCGTCTTCGAGTTGCCGGCGCAGAGCGTCGACCGGTTGTTGCGGCATGTCGATTCCGGTACGCAGCGTTTCCTGGCGGCGGAAGGGCGTGGACGACGGGCAGGCGCCGGCGCAGATGCCGCAGGCCGCGCAGAGATCGGCGTCGACCACCGCCAGTCGGAGTCCGAGCCGGACAGGGTGCGGCGTCATGTCGATCGCGGCGTAGGGGCAGTCGGCGAGGCAACGGTCGCAGCCGCTACAGTTGGCCGGGTCGACCACCGCCACCGGCGGCGCCGTTGGGCGCGGTAACAGCGGCAGCGCGAGGAGCAGCGCCGTGGCGCCGAATAACAGGCTCCAGACAAGGGCGGGCGAGGTGAAGTCGGTCAGCGGGTGGATGAAGAGAATGAACCAGTCGAAGCCGATCGCGCCGGGAATCGTCGCCAGATTCGCCGGCGGGTTGCTCCGCGCCGGTTGCCACAGGGCGAGCAGCAGCAGCGCCGCCAGCGTGGCCAGCATCACCCGGCGGGACGGCAGGTAGTCGACGTGCGCGATGCGGTGCACGTGCGCCCACAGCCCGAGAATCAGCAGCAGCGGCACGCCGATGTGGATCAATACCAGCGCGGTGAACAAGCGGTCGCTGAGCGAGGCGGGGGAGAGGAAATTGCGGGCGGCCGGTTCGCTGAACAGTGGCAACCAGTCCAGCAGTTCGGTGCTGGCGATGGCCGACAGTTGCGCCAACTGGTCCCAAACCAGCCAGTACCCGCCAATGCCGGCCAGAAATGCCAGCCAGATCAATGGTATGCCGGTCAGCCACGAATAACGGCGGAAACCGTGGTAGCGCCCGAGGCACCATTCGCGCAGCAGATGCAGCAGCATCGCCAGCATGAAAGCGTCGGCCGCGTAACGGTGCAGGCTGCGCAGGAGGCCACCGACGGACCAAGGGGAAAGTTCGCCGATCGAGCGATACACCGCGTCGATGCCGGTGTCGAGAACGGCGTACAAATAGAGGCCGCTGCCGACGACGATCCACAGCATGTACAAACCGAACGCTCCAAGGTGGCGTAGCGGGTTGTCGGCGCCGCCGAACGGCGCGTCGAACGCCTCTTCGACGCGCGACCAGAGGCGTTTGGCGCCTTGGCGCGATGTGGCGGGCCGTGTCATGCCGGTCGGCTCCCGACGCCGGTCAAGGCGCTCCCGGCTCGCCGCGGCGGCGGTTTTTCCAGAAATTGATCGACAGATAAACCATGAAGACGACGAAACTCAGAAAACCGGCGATTTGGAAGTACAGCGAATAGTTGGTGCGGTAGCGGCCGAGTACCGGGTCGTAAACCGAACACACGATGCGCACTCGGGCCATGATTTCCGCCAGCGTGCCCTGTTCCGGCGGCAAGGCCGCCGAGGCGATCATCGCTTTCAGCGGCTCTCCGATGTCGGCGGCGGTGAATTTCTCGCCGTAAACCTGCCTGACGATACGGCCATCGGCGTCGACCATCGTCACCTGATTGAGGTGGTCGAAACCGGCGGCGGTGGCGGTGAAGCTGAAGCCGAAATTGCGCGTCAAGGCGTCGACGATTGCCGGCGCCGGGCTGAGGAATTCCCAGTTTGGCAGGCCGATTCCGTATTGCCGGGCGAAATCCTTGAGCGCGGCCGGCGAGTCGAAGGGCTGGTTGAAGCCAATGCTGATGACGTTGAAGCGATCGGCCCCCATCATTTCGACCGTCTCCCGCACCGCTTTTTGCAGATTGCGGGTGCTCGTCGGGCACACCTGGAAGCAGCCGGTGTAGATAAAGCTGACCAGCAGCGGTTTGCCACGGTAACGCGACAGCGCCACCGGTTGCTCCTGACGGTCGCGCAGCACGAATTCGCCGACCGGCTGACCCAGGGCCGCTTGCGAGGCGGCAAACGCCGCTTTCTCGTCCAGCGCGCGCGACGACAGGGCGCCGCTTCGCGGGCGACCGCTCCATCCGGATTGCTCGGGCGTTTCGCGGGCGGCGAGCGGGGTCGCGGCGACCAGCAATAGCGCGGCGAGGAAGGTGGTCAAGAAGGTGGCGAAAATGGCGCGCGGACCTTGGCGCGGCCGAACGATGAACCCCTCGCTACACGGTTTCACGGACTCAGTATCCGATTTGACTGTCGACAATCGCCGCCGTCAACAGCAGGCTCAATTGCAACAGCGAGGCATGGAAGCAGCGCATGGCTGTCTGGCGACCGGGGTCGCGGCGGAGCCGCCAGGCCTGGCGAATGAATATCGCGCCGCCGGTGGCGGCACCGATGAAATAGGTCGTGCCCAGGCCAAAAGCCAGCGGCAGCAGACTGGCGGCGACCAGCAGCAGGGTGCCGTGGAAGATTGTCCCGGCGGCGCGCCGGTCGCCGACGACGACGGGCAGCATCGGCACGCCGGCGGCGACGTAATCGTCGCGGCAGGCGATGGCCAGGCTCCAGAAATGCGGCGGCGTCCACAAAAAGAGCACCAGCGCCAGAGCCAGCGGTGCGGCGCCGAGTTGCGGCGTGGCGGCGCTGGCGCCGGCGAGTACCGCCCAACTGCCGGCCAGACCGCCAAAAACGATGTTCAGCCACGTGCGCCGTTTCAGCCAGACGGTGTAAACGATGGCGTAGAAGAACGCGCCGAGAAAGACGAACAAGGCCGACCAGGCGTTGAGGGCAATCCACGCGGCGGCGACCGACAGCGTGGTCAAGGCCAGGATCGCCAGCAGCCACAGCGGGCCGGGCCGGCACTCGCCGGTGGCGAAGGGCCGTTGGCGGGTACGCGCCATCAGCCGGTCGCTGTCGTATTCGTAATATTGGTTGAACGCGCCGGCACTGGCCGAGGACAACAGCACCGAGAGGGTCAACACCAGCAATTGCAGGCCAGTCAAGCGGGGTCCGGGCGTGATCGCCAACCCGGCCAGCGCGGTAAAAGTGATCACCACGCCGATCCGCAGCTTGAAGATGCCGATGATGGCCCGCATGGACAGCCCGGTTGTGCGATTTGTGGGGCGGGTGCTTGGCATTGGCGTTTGTCGGTCGGCTCGATCGGTGGGAAAGAACGGGCGAAGGTCCAGGCCGCTTGCCCCGGGCCGCCGCGGTCGGCGCGATACGGCCCGGCCCGTCTTCGCGGCGGTATTGGGCGATAGCGGTTCAGCTCAGCAGCCAGACCTCGGACAGATACTTCCAGTTGACGAAGTAGTAAAGCACGAAGCAGACGAACAACAGCAGGGCGAGTACCACCGTGCCGGGAACGCCGACATGCTCGCTGCCGTGCGCGACGGCGGATGCCGCCTGACTCTGGTCGGGAATCGGCGTCGGCCGCGTCGACACCTTGCCGCCGTCGAGTTTCTTGCCGAACAGCAGCGAGCCGACGACCAGCAGAATCCACAGCCCGCCGCCGATTACCGCCAGCACGCCGAAAATGCCGGTAAAACCCATCATCAGGTAGGCGGCGCCCGGCCACTCATACTGGAAGGGCGCGCCGGAAAAAGCCATGTCCCAGTGCCGGCGCGAAACGCCCAGCGTGCCGGCGCCCATCATCACCAGTCCAAGGACCGACATGCTGATGCCGAACAGGTAGGGCTGAATCTGGCACAGCTTCGGCAGGATCATCTGCCGTTGGAACAGGACCGGCACCAGCAGGTAAGTGATGGCCATGAAGGCCAGGGTTGTGCCGGTGACCACCGTGGTGTGGAAATGGCCCGGAACATAAAAAGTGTTGTGCATCAGCATGTTGATTTGCTCGGTGCCGAGCACGACGCCGGAGATGCCGCCGAGGAAGCCGAAGCTGACCAGCGAGATGAACATGCCGGAAAAAACCGGATTGCCCCACGGCGCCTTGCGCAGCCATTCGAACAGGCCGTTGGTGTAGCCCTTGCGCCGTTGCGCCGCCTCGATGGCGCCCGGCACGGTGAAACCGTGGATCATCGAGGCCATCACCGCGAAATACATGAAGTACGAGGTGTTCAGCACTTTCCATTCGGCGCTCATGCCCGGATCGGAGAGCAGATGGTGGGCGCTGGCCAGTTGCAGGAACAGGATGTAGAGCAGGAAGGCGAAGCGTGAGACTTTTTCCGACAGCGGCTTGGCGCCGAAGATCACCGCCGCGGTCAGATACCACACCGAGACATGCGCGGCGACGTTGATCTGCTGCGAGGAATGGCCCAGTCCCCACCACACCATGCGATACAACTGGGCGTCGATTTCCTTGATCAGGCCGACGGACCACAGGAAGGTCGGGAGCAGGATGCCGGCGCCGGCCAGGATGGTGAAGGTGGCGATGATCGCCGCGGTCAAGGCGCCGAAGGTGACCAGTGGCAGCGAACCCTGGTAGGTCCGGTCGCGCTTGGCGACGACCAGCGTGCCGAAGAAGACCGCCACGCCGAGCAGCGCGCCGACGGCGACCAGAATGATGCCCAGATAGAAATGCGGCGCGGCCTGCATCGGCACGTAGGAGGTGAACATCACGCTGGATTCGCCCTGGAAGATGGCGATATTGGTGACGATGCCGCCAATGGCCATCAGCCAGAAACCGAGCCAGGCGATTCTTGGCGCCGCCAGCCGGCAGCGCAGCAGTGTCGACGAGGCGAAGTAGAGCACCGCCATCTCGAAGAACAGAATCCACAGAATCAGCATGTCGATGCCGTGCGCGGTGAGAATCAGGTAGAACTGGTCGGCCGGCAACAGTTTGATCGCCGGCCAGCGCGTCAGGATCACCAGCAGGGCGGTAATGCCGCCGACCAGCAGCCAGAGCACGCCGGCGACGGCATTCCAGCGCATGAGTTTCTCGGCGTGATTCTCGAACTGTAGTCCGGAAACCGGACAGGTGCGGTAGGTGGATGCCATCGGCTTGCTCCCTTTATTTCACGTAGATCCGGCCGAGCATCGAATGGTGGCCGATACCGCAGTATTCATTGCAGACAATGGCGTAGGTGCCCTCCTTGGTCGGCGTCATCCGCACCACGTGTTCGTAGCCGGGAATCACCTGGATGTTGATGTTTACCGGTTGCAGTGAAAAACCGTGGTTGTAGTCCATCGACGACAGGTGGATTTTGTAGGTCTGGCCTTTTTCCAGCTCGAGAATCGGGTACCAGGCCCACAGGCGGGCGATCAGGTAGCCGTCGCCGCCGGCCGGCACCTTGACCACCGGAATGGCCTGTTCGGTTTCGGTGCGGATGGTGTTTTCGGCGATGAATTTTTCGGCCTTGGCGGCAAACAGTTCCGGCGTGGTCTTGTACGCCTCGTTCGACAGGTTCTGGTTCCCGTAGACGTGCCAATAAACCATCATCGCGAACATCACCATTCCCCAAACGAAGGCGATGGCGATCCACGCCCATTCGACCTTGTCGATGGGTTGTTTCCACCACAGCCGGTTCGATGGCGGCAGAATTGCACTCATAACGGACGCTCCCCGAGTCGATGCCGCCGCTTATCGCGCCAGCGGTGTGTTCATGATGTCGATGATGCCCCACAGGATGTACAGCAGGCCCGGCGAGGCGACGCCGAGAAACAGCAGCAGGAAGTGGTTGTCCAGCAGCCTCTGCATCAGGGGTAACTCTTCGTATGGTGCCTCGTTCTTTCCGTCGGCCATTTTTTCCTCCATTGCAACGTGGCGCCGTGGCACCGGGCCGCTTGCCGCGTGCATCGGTTCGATGGGGCTGGCGGGGCGTGATTGCCCGAAGGATAGCCGTTGCCACCCGGCGATTGATTTGATGCACGTCAAGAACGGAAAAAGAGCGCCGAACCCGGCGCGGCGCGCAGTCAGGGGGACTTTCCGTCCCGCGCCTCCATCGGCCGCTGGTCGTTGGCCGGGTTTCCGGTAGCCAGCGATGGCGCGGTGAAGGCGCCTATAATGGGCGGCGAGTCGTGCCGGTGCGTAGTGCCGTTTTCTCCGCCGTCCGCCCTTTTGCGCGGCCATCCTTCTTTCTGCTCCGGATATTTGGCATGGATACAGATACCCGTCGTCGAATCGCGCGTTGGTTGTTGGTCTGCTGCGCCATGGTGTTCGCCATTCTGGTGGTCGGCGGCGTCACCCGCTTGACGCATTCCGGCTTGTCGATCGTCGAATGGCAGCCGATTGTCGGCATCGTGCCGCCGCTCGATCAGATCGCCTGGGAAGAAACGTTCGCCAAATATCAGAAGACGCCCGAGTATCTGCAAGTCAATCACCGGATGTCCCTGGATGAATTCAAGGGTATTTTTTTCTGGGAATACTTCCACCGCCTGCTCGGCCGCTTGATCGGCGCGGTGTTTCTGCTGCCGTTGCTCTATTTCTGGCTGCGTCGCCGGATCGCTCCGTCGCTGCTCCCGAAATTGCTGGGAATTTTCCTCCTCGGCGGGCTGCAAGGGGCGATGGGCTGGTACATGGTCAAGAGTGGCCTGGTGGACGATCCGCGCGTCAGCCATTTTCGACTGACCGCGCACCTGTCGCTGGCTTTCTTGATTTTCACGGCGATGTTCTGGCTGGCGCTCGGCCTGCGCGAGAAGCGGACGCGGGCAGCCGGTGACGGCGAGTGGCGGAGGTGGCGGCGAGTCGGCTTTTGGCTGACGCTACTTGTTGCCTACATGGTGGTTAGCGGCGGCTTCGTCGCCGGCATCCGCGCCGGCAAGGCGTACAACACTTTTCCGCTGATGCAGGGGCATGTCCTGCCGCCGGAGTCTTTCATCATCGATCCGTGGTATCTCAACTTCTTCAACAACATGGCGCTGGTGCAGTTCGATCACCGTCTTGGCGCCTGGCTGCTGGCCTTTCTGGTGCCCTGGTTTTGGTGGCGGATTCGGCGGCTGGCGCCCGCGGTCCGCCGGGCGGCGGATGTATTGCTGGCGGCGGTGACAGCGCAGATCGGCCTGGGGATCGCCACCTTGTTGCTGGCGGTGCCGGTTGGTCTGGGCGCGGCGCATCAGGGCGGCGCGATGGTCGTGCTCGGCGCCCTGCTGTGGGTGAACCACGAACTGCGCGTCGAGCGCGCGGCCGATCGCCTGTGATGACCGGCGTGCGTCGGCTCCGCTGACGGCTCGCTCACGACAAGGTGTCGGCCCAGATGTTCTTGGCCCAGCCGAGCGCCAGCAGACCTTCCGTTTCGTTGTGCGCGACCGATAGCCCGCCGGCGCCCGGCACCGGCTGCATCAGGCGGCTGGCCGGGTCGTAGCGGTGCACCGAGGCGACGTGCATGGCATGACGGGGATCGACGAAGCTGTAGCAGGTGTTCATCAGCAACGGTGTTTGACTCGGGGCGTCGCCGGCGAGTAGCCGAAGGATGGCGGCGGCGGCCAGTTTGCCGTGCTGGTTGGCCAGATGGCCGGATTTCGGCATCGCCGGCGCCGGGAAAACAGCGTCGCCGAGCACGTGTACGCCCGGCGTGTCGCTGGCTTCCATGGTCAACCAGTCGATGTCGACCCAGCGGCCGTTGATCAGCCGCAGGCCGGACTGGCCGGCGATGTCGCCCGCCTTCTGCGGCGGAATCACATTCAGCACGTCGGCCTTGCAGGTGTCGAATTCGAGGACCGCCGTTTTGCCGGCGGCGTCGATATCCTTCACTTCGCTGTTCGGGCGGTATTCGACGATGCCCGGATAGAGCGTGCTCCACGCCTTGGCGAACAGGGCTTTCTTCGAGACCACTTCCGGGTTGGCGTCGAGGATGATCACCTTGGAGCGGGGTTTGTGCTGCTTGAAATAATGGGCGACCAGGCAGGCGCGCTCATAGGGCCCGGGCGGGCAGCGGTACGGCGCTTTGGGGATGGCGATGGCGTAGATGCCGCCGTCCGGCAGATCGGTCAGTTGCTTGCGTAGGGCGACGGTTTGCGGGCCGGCACGCCAGGCGTGAAGAACCGTCGATCGCGCCGTGTCGTTGTCCAGGCCGGGGATTTCTTGCCACATGAAATCGATGCCCGGCGCCAGCACCAGCCGGTCGTACCGTATGTCGCCGCCTTCGGCGAGCCGGATGCGGTGGTTTGCCGGGTCGATGGCCCTGGCCTCGTCGCGAATGAGGCGCACCCCCCAAACGGTTTGCAGGCGGTCGTAACCGATGGTGAGTTCGGCCATCGTCGCCGCACCGCCGATCACCAGGTTGGAGAGCGGGCAGGAGACGAAATTCGGCTGGCGCTCGATCAGCGTTACCTGGACCGTGCCTTGGCTCCACAGGCGGAGGTACTTGGCCACGGTGGCGCCGCCGTATCCGCCGCCGACCACGGCCACGTGGCCACCGGCCTTGCGGCCGACGCCGGCACAGCCGCCGAGCGAAGCCAGCGCCGCCGCGGCCGCGCCGGCCTTGAGAAAATCGCGTCTGTCGATGGTTCGCATGTGCGTCCCTATTTTTGCGTGGCGAAATAGTTGGCGATCAGTTCGATCTGTTCGTCGGTATAGCCCTTGACGATCTGGTGCATGATCGTCGCCGGTCTGACGCCGCTCTTGAAGTCGGCCAGCTTTTGCAGGGTTCGTTCCTTGTCCATGCCGGCCAACGCATCGAGTCCCGCCCCCTTGACGGCGTGGCCGTCGGTGCCGTGGCAATTGGCGCAACTCGCTGCCAGATTGCGCGCCAGGTCGGGGTCGGCGGCCTGGGCACCGCCGCCCGCGGCTAGCAGGCATAGCGTGACCACAGATAATTGAAATTTCATCGAAAACTCTCTCCTGGCGGATGTCCGACGCCCGGTGGCGTGCATGGCGACTGGAGTCGCCTTGCGCAACGCTGCCGTCGGTGACTCAGTCGCCGACGATCGTTACCGTATCGCCCTTGCTGTTGGAAAATTTTTGCACCATCCGTTTCTTGTTTTCAGCCATCCACTGCTGAAGTCGTGCGTCCTCCGCCTTGGTGGTCAACACGAAAAAACGGAATCTTGTCGCGGAATAGGCGCTCAGGGCCTCGTCGCGGGAAATCAGCGCTTCCGGCACGCCGCGGCCGGCGTAATAGGAAATGCGAATGTCTTCGTAATACACGGCGTCCGCCGGACTGGTGTGGCTGGACAGCCAGGCACTGGCTTCGAGAAAGTGCGTCCGCTTCGCGCCGAGCGACACGACGTTGCCGAGCATGACCAGCACTGCCAGGGTGATCACGATTTTCGACAATCGCGGCCATTGCCGAGCAAAGCGCATCAACGCCATCGTCAGGAACGGGACCGACAGCACATGCAGGAAACTGACGTAGCGTCCGTTGATGAAATGCATGTTTACGAAAAAAAACATCAGGATTCCGAAGTACAGCAGCCAGGCGCAGGCGAGGGGCCGCAGCTTCCGCCAGTAGTCGCCAAGCGCTTGCCAGTTGGCGCGGTACAGCAAGGGAATAAGAAAAGGTCCGCATCCGGAGAGGAATTTGGCCACCAGGGTGAACAGCAGACCAAGGAAAACGATTTGCCGCGCATCGTCGGCCGAGGCTTTGCCGAGGGCGGCGTCGGCGAATTTTCCCGCCATCCAGTCAAGTTGAGTCATCGCGTTGCGCGGGTCGATCAGCGACAGGAATAAATCGACACGCGATTGCGAAAAACCGCCGATCGACACCAGCATGACGCCGCCGATGCCGGCGGCCAGCAAGGGCAGCAGATTGAATTGCAGCAATTTCAATCGTCCCGACGCGGTGTTGGCCTCCGCCGCGAGCCACAAGGCGAATGCCGCCAGGAGAAACGCCGCTTCCAGGCGGAACAAGGCGGCGCCGACGATGGCCAGATGTACCAGGATTGGACTCCGCCATCCGCCGCGCTCCTGCCAGCGTAGTGCCAGCCAAAAGGCGAGAACGCAGAAAAACCAGAAACCGAACTCGCGGATGATGTCGTAGCGGAAATGATTGAACGCCGGTATGGAAAGAGCTACCAGACACGCCCAATAGCCACTGCCGGCGACGAATCGTTGCGTGATCGCGACCAGCAGGGCGCATGTTCCGGCGAGAAAAGCCGCGCACCATGAATAAGCCGTGAGTTCGAGCGGAACGGGCAGCAGTCGATGGGTGCCGGCGAGCAGCAGGGAGAACCAGGGCCAGTTGAACACGCGGAACGCCACCCGCGGACCTTCTTCGCTGATTTGCCGGGCGACATCCAGATAGAACACGGCGTCCCGACCGACGAGAAAGGTTCCGTAGACCGCGACAAACGATAGCAGCAGACTTCCCAGAAATGCCAGCCGCGTCGGCGGCAGTCGCCGCGTGATGTTCTGATAATCCATGCGCAATTTCGAAGATAAAGCCGATCAGCCATCGATCGCCGGGCTCGCCTTGGCGCGAAAGCGCCGTGCCGTTGGCTGGAAAGCGGCCCATCGACGGCGTGTTTCCGACCGCGACGTCTACGAACAGGGCGCTAAGTCTAACCGATTGGAGCGCATCGCTGCCGCTTTACGACGGTACGAAATAGCGGAGAGACGTGAAAAACCGTTGCGGACGGCGATCAGAAAAAAAGAGCAGGCCTTGGCCTGCTCTCCGGCGTTCCGCCAGACGCATTGCACGATCACATGTTGGCGAGGCGCCACCATGTGCCGTGGTCACGGCGCAGCGTGTCGTGCGACGGCATCGGGTAATAGGCCATTTCCCGGCCGTTGCCGACGTAAAAACCGTTGCGGACCATGCGATACGGGAATTCGAGCGAATGCACCCGGTGTACCAGCTTGGTTTTCTTGCTTTCGGGGTCGAGAACGATCAGCGCTTCGCGCAGATGGTTGATGAAGGAGTACGGTAAATCGTTGGCGCTGCCTTCAGCGGGATTCGACGCCAAGGGGCCGAGGCCGAGTTCGACGAAGCACAGCGCCGGGAAGCGGATGAACTTGCTTGGCTGGTCGGCGACGCTGGCGTAGTGAGCGAGTGGGTCCAGGGTGCTGACCACCAGGCTATTGACCGGCGCCAGATCCTGGTACATGTGAAGATCCGCCGTTTCAATCCGCGCACCGTCGTTGCGCGACAAGGCCAGGGTTTGTCCGTAGGCGGTACTCAGATAAAGCTTGCCGATCGCGCTCAGCGGAATGTGCTCGAGAACGCGATAGACCGCGACATATACCGAATTTTTCGGCGTGCCGTCCGGGTGCGCGGTGCAGCGTGCCAGGGCGCCCTCGATATTGAAAAACTCGTGACGAAAAGTCGGGTCGATCTCGAAGAAAATCGCCTGTCCCTTCGATTTATATTGATGTCCGGTGGCGTAGTACTGACCGAATTCTTCGGGTGGCAACATCGAGGCGATCAGCGCCTCGGGGATTAACGACAAATAGAGATGAACGGCCATGCGGAATACTCTCTTTCAGATTGAATGTGAATGAATGCGAGATACGGTTCTTGATACAGGCGATGCGAAGAGACGACGAGCGGCGGTCGCGCACCGACGAGCCAGTGACGCTGGATCGCTCATCGGGGGAGCTATCATGGCGAGAGTGTCAATCGTCATGGCGGGAATCCTCGTCCGCCGTTTCGTTGCCGAAACTCACGCCAATCGAGCGGGTGGAACGAACCAGTTGATTGTCGGCCGGTACCGTGCGCAGTTGCGCGATGGCTTCCTTGATCGGCACCGGGACGATTTCGTTGTTACGCAGGGCAACCATCACCCCGTGGTCGCCGCGACAGGCGCAATGCGCGGCGACAGTACCCAGGTTGGTGGCCAGCACACGGTCGAAAGCCGTTGGCGAGCCGCCGCGCTGTAAATGCCCGAGGACCGTGACGCGGGTCTCCAGGCCAGTCCCCTCCTCGATGGCTTGTGCCACCACCGCGCCGATGCCGCCCAACTGCCGGGCATCGGTGCGTTTTTCGTCCAGCGCCTTGATCACCTGTCCGCCGTCCGGAAGTTTGGCGCCTTCGGCGACGCAGACGATACTGAAGCGCTTGCGCCGGGTGTTACGTTCTTTGACGACGCGGAACACCGACTCCCATGAAAAAGGGATTTCGGGGAGCAGGATCACGTCCGCGCCGCCGGCGGCGCCGCCGGTCAGCGCGATCCAGCCCGCATGCCGGCCCATCACCTCGATCACCATCACCCGATGGTGCGACGAGGCGGTGGTGTGCAGCCGGTCAATCGCTTCGCAGACGACGGATACCGCCGTGTCGAAACCAAAGGTCAGATCGGTCGCCGCCAGATCGTTGTCTATCGTTTTGGGGACGCCAACGACATTGACACCGTTTTCCATCAATTTGCTGCTGATGTTCATCGTGCCGTCGCCGCCGATGGCGATTACCGCATCGAGCGCCCAGCGCTGCACGTTACGAATTGCCTTGTACGAACAGTCCTGTATTTCGATGCGGTTGCCCGGCATTTCCACCGGGTAATGCCAGGGATCGCCCTTGTTCGACGATCCCAGAATCGTGCCGCCTTGACCGAGGATGCTTGAAACCTCGTTGTCCTGAATCTCGTGCATCCGGCCTTCGACCAAACCTTCGAAACCGTCTTCGATGCCGACCACGGTGGCGCCGTATTGCGCCCATGCCGTTTTGGTCACGGCACGGATCACGGCGTTCAGTCCGGGGCAATCGCCACCGCCAGTTAATATGCCAATGCGCTTTCGAGCTATGAAATTCATATAATGCCCATGTGGTTGAAAGGGAAAATGAACAGAATAATCAACTCTTTTTTCCCTGACGGAGGCACTGTAACCGGTCGCGGAAGAACGGTCAAATTTCGGTGGCGCGGGCGATTGGCGCGGCTGTTGCCGCGTTGGGAGCGGCGGCTAGAGCCCGAGCTGGCCTTGAGTGTCGATCAGCGTGTCGAGCGCGTTCAAGCTGTAGGCTTCCGCCTGATCGAGCAGGCCGATGTCAAAGCCCTTTGGCTGGACGCCCGTGGTCTTTTCCCATATTTTGGCCAAATCGAGCGGCGCGAGCGGAAACAAAGTGCTGTCGGAACGCCGGATGGTGGCCCGAAAGCCCGCGTGCCATCGATTCCCTGCCGCATAACGCTGACCGATGTACTCGATTTCGCCTTGCGCCGCCACGGCTGTCAGCGCCAGCCAAATGCCTTTCACATTGCGGCCGAAGGCGCTGCCGTCGGGTAGCGGCGCGAAGGTGGCGGTGATCCGTTCGTTCTCTGGAGGCGTCAGGCTTAAATCGATGACCGGGATTTCCGGCAGGGCCGGCAGAATGCGGTTGGCGATCATCCATGAATCGAGATGTTCCGTGCCTTCCAGGATGCGTTTCATCAGTTCGCCGTCCTTGGCGCTCTCGCTTTGCACTTTGGCGAGCAGCGATGGGGCGCTTTGGGTACGGTCTTGGCGGTCGAACGCTAGTGGCTTCATGGGAGGTCTCGCATGGCGCGTCCGATTAGGACGCCGGGGAAAGGAAAGGCGACGCCGAAGGCAACGCCGGTGCGGTATCGTGTGCGGACGATGATACCCGCTGGCTCTCAAGTGGAGCAATGCGCGCTGACGGGCGTTTGTCGTGCGGCGTCGGGCGAGGCGCGGTTCGTGGCTTGGCGCCGCTCAAATCCGCAAACGACCGTTGACCAGCACGCCTTCTTTTTGCAATCGGGCGATCGTTGGTAGCAGATTGAGACCGGTGTTCTCTCGACAGCGGTTGGCGCGCTCCAGCAAGTCTTCTGTGCTTAGATCGACCGGGTCGCCGCCGGTGGCGAAGGCGATATTGTTGCCGCTGTCGGAAGAGGGAAATACCAGCGAGCGACCGTCGAAGGCGGTGGCGATGCGGTCGGCGCTGGCCTGGAAGCCGCGTTCGCGGCCGAGCAGATTGATCGCCAGCAGCCCCTCGGCGCTGAGGCGCGAGCGACAGGCCTGATAAAAAGGCAAGGTGTCGAGGACGCCGGCACGCGCATTTTCGTCAAAGCCGTCCACCAAGATGTAGTCGAACGGCTTGTCGCCGTCGCGCATGTAGTCGGCGCCGTCGGTGATCACGATGCGCAATCGTTGCGGGTCCTCCGGCAGACGGAAATGCAGGCGGGCAACGATCTCGACTTGTGGTTCGATTTCAACGACGGTGATCCGGGTGTCGGGCACATGGTGGTAGATGAATTTCGTCAATGAGCCGGCGCCGAGACCGATCAACAGGGCGTTGCGCGGCCATGGTGGTTCGCGGAGCAGCAAACCGGCCATCATCTCGCGGGTGTACAGCAACTCCAGGGCATTCGGTTGCCGGATGCGCATTGCGCCCTGAATCCAGTTCGACGAAAAATGTAGGTAGCGGACGCCGGATTTTTCGCTGATTTCGATCGAGCGACGCGACATCAGGACGGGCGACAGAACAAGGCGGAAAAATTCGGATACGGCGAGACGACAGCGCTTGCCGAAACCGTCCTGACGGTTGCGAAATACAATGCGCGCGGGTTGTTTTGGTTGCATGTGGCGCTCCTCCGTTGGACGACGTGTTCGGGTCGGGTCGCGATTGCCGTCCGCCACGACACAGGTTCCCGTATCATGCCGCGCCGCTGGCGCTGGCGAGCATCGCCGGAGGATTTCGGCGGATCGCCAGGTAGCGTTCGACGATATGGCGGGTCGCTCGTGACATCTTGTCAGTTTGAATTTGGTTGTCGTGCTCCCAGAAATGCAGGGCGATGGCGTCGTCGCGGGCAAGTGCGCTGCCCGCGGCGGTGGCCCAGAAAACGTTGTGGCAATTCGTTTCCGATTCGTGGGTGAATAGATATAGCACCGATTCGGCGATCAGGCCGGTTTCCTCCGCCAGTTCGCGAGCCGCCGCCTGCAAGCGTGATTCGTCGGGGTTGATGCCGCCACCCGGTAGCAGCAGCAGGCCACCACGGTTCTCGACCAGCAGGATCCGGCCGGCCATTTCGACGATTACCGTCGCTCGTTGTCGCTTCATTAGTTACCTTCTCCTTTGGCGTTGACCAGCGTAAATGCATGATCCAGAGTCGTTGCCTTGCCGCATGCGTACAGGCAGCAAGCGAGCTGCTGGGCAAGCGGGGGTGGCAGAGGGATGTCGCCGGCGAGCACCCGCCGCGTCCAGGCGACCGTGGTCGATAGCTCGCCATTTTCCGGCACCCGCGGCACGGCGCGCAGGCTGTCGTGTTCGCCGTCGACGAGAATATCGCTGCTGCGATGATGAATGTGCTCGATACGCGGACGGCGTTTCGGGTTGGCGAAGGGTTCGCCCTCGCTGGCGCGCAGCAGCAGGGCGCGCGCGTCGTTTGCCGTCAGCAGTTCGCGCATGTTGTTCAGGTAATCCGGATGTGTCGCCGCGGCGAGCAGCAGCCCTTCGCCATGAAAGGGGTCGAGCATCTTGACCAGACTGTGCGCGCAGTTGCGCAAACCGAGTCGCTCGCGCAAGGCCAGCAGTCGGGCAAGGCCGGGCGAGAGTAGCGGTAGCGGCAGGTAGGCCAGGAGGTGTTCGTCGAGCCGTTGCTGGGCTTGCTGGCGCGTGCGGCAGGGTGGTTGGTCGAAGTGTCGCAGGATACGCGCGCTGGTCAGGCGACCGAAACTTTCGTCGTTGTCGTCCGGGCCGTGCAGCAGCACCGGCACGCCTTGGCGCCGCAGCAGCAATGCCAGCAGCGGTGTCAGGTTGGCCGCCCGGCGGGCGCCGTTGTAGGTCGGGATGACCACCGGCCGTATGTCATTCCTCCGACGCTTCCACGTGGGGATCCGTTCGCCGACGGCGGCGAGAAAGCCGCGCATTTCGTCAACGGTTTCGGTTTTCATCCGCAAGGCGATCATGATCGCGCCAACTTCGAGATCGGGGACGGTGTCATCGAGCAGGGCCAGGTAGAGTTCCCTGGCCTGTTCATACGTCAAATCGCGGGCACCAGCCGCTCCCCGGGCAATTTCCCTGATCAAGGGCGTGACATTCATGACGCTCTCCGATCTCCGCCGGTTGTTCGCCACGCCCTGGTGGCCGTTGCTTTCGGGGATTGACGGTTTCGCGTGCTGAAGACGCGCTTAGGAATGGGCCGTCTCCAGTGCCGAGGCAATGGCTTGGCCGACATCTTGGGTGGTGGCCTTGCCGCCCATGTCTGGCGTGCGCGGCCCGTCGGCCAGCACCGTTTCAATGGCTTTCATCACCGCGGTGGCCGCCGTCGCGTGGCCGAGATGTTCGAGCATCATCGCCGCGCACCAGATTTGGCCGACCGGGTTGGCGATGCCACGGCCATGAATGTCTGGCGCCGAGCCGTGTACCGGTTCGAACAGCGAGGGGTGCAAGCGCTCGGGATTGAGGTTGGCCGATGGGGCGATGCCGATGGTGCCGGTGCATGCCGGGCCAAGGTCGGAGAGAATGTCGCCGAAAAGGTTGGAGGCCACCACCACATCGAACCAGTCCGGGTGGCGAACGAAGTGAGCAGTCAGGATGTCGATGTGGTATTTGTCGACGCGGACATCCGGATAGCGTGCCGCCATTGCCTCGACGCGTTCGTCCCAGTAGGGCATGGAGATCGAGATCCCGTTTGATTTGGTTGCCGAAGTGAGATGTTTCTTCGGCCTTCGTCGCGCGAGTTCGAAGGCAAACTTCAGTATCCGGTCGACGCCGTGCCGGGTGAAAAGACTCTCTTGAAGCACCGTTTCCCGGTCGGTACCCTCGAAAATGCGGCCACCGATACTCGAATACTCGCCTTCGGTATTTTCACGAACGACATGGAAATCGATGTCGCCGACCTGTCGGCCGGACAGCGGTGTTGGAACGCCCGGCATCAGCCGCACGGGGCGCAAGCTCACGTACTGGTCGAACTCGCGCCGAAATTTGAGTAACGATCCCCAAAGCGAAACATGGTCCGGCACTTTGGCCGGCCAGCCGATGGCGCCAAAGAAAATCGCATCGTGCGTGCCGATTTTCTCTTTCCAATCGTCGGGCATCATCCGGCCGTGTTTCAGGTAGTAGTCGCAATTCCAGTCGAATTCATCCCACTGGAAAGACAGGTCGAAGCGGGTGGCGGCGGCCTGCAAGACGCGCAAGCCTTCGGGGACCACTTCCTGGCCGATGCCGTCACCGGGAATCACGGCGATGCGCTGTATGTTCACGATTGTTCCTTCGAGGGCGCCTCTCGCGAAGCTGGCAATCCTAGGCGGATTATCTTGTCGCGAAAGTCGAAGCAGGGGCGGTGCGGTGGACGACGCCCGCCGCCGCCCGGATACTACTCAAGGTCACCGAATCCCGCAACGCCGTGGCGACACCGAGCGCTTGTCTTTTCGAAAGCGTGGCCGGCGCCGAGTCGGAAGCCGGCAGGCGTGCCGGCTAGCGCGATTCCTTGATCATTCGCGAGAACTGCGGTTGTATCGGTCGGACGTTGTCGCGATACAGGCGTGAGAAGATCGACAACTGTTCCGGTGAGATTTGCTGCGGCTGTTTCATGACCAGCCATAACACGCCCTCGGTACATGGCGGCGTGGTTAACGAGCCCATATAGGTGTAATAGCCGCGTTCCTGCGGCAGCAGTTGCGTCGGATCGATGACCAGATCCGGCGGGGTGACGTAGTCGTTCTTTTCCAGCGGCAGATTGTTCCACAAGGTCTGAATCAGCGGGTGCTCATTTCCTTTCTCGAGAAGCACGGCGACGACGGCCAGTCGGCCGTCTTCCGCTTTATGGACCAGATGGGCGACCATGTCGAAGGTACGGCCGTTCACACGCTCCTCGGAGGGGCGGTGAAAGTGGAATTGCACCAGTTCGTAACTATTGCCGAGCAAGCTGATCCGGTTGCCGCTGACCGCCACCTGGATGGTGTGTCCGTTGTCGATGATGCGAAACTGCGATGGCCGGTACGTAAACTGAATCGGTTCGAGATCCACGCGAAACCCGTCTCGAATATCGATCGGCGATTGGCGTTTGCCGTTCAGGCACGTGGCGTATTCCGGCTTCATCCGTCCCCATTGCTCGGGACCGTTCTCGCCTTCGTAGCCCCAGTGGGCGTGGCCATGCGCCGCGACGGGGGCATGCGCTTCTTCGACTTCTGGCATGTGACGCGCGAACGATCTGACCGGCGGACGAGATTTCTTGACGGCGTGCGTGGTGACCGGCGGCGGTGCTTCCTTGGCGGCGGGGTGTTGCTCGACTGGCGCGTTGGTTTTTGCCTTTGGTTCAGGGGGCGTTTTTTCCGGTGCCGGCGTTTGCATGCTGGCGTGCTTGAGTTCTTTCTGGATCAAGGCCTCGTTGGCCTTGCGTAGTTCGCCGGCGGCGTCGTTGACTTTGTCGGCGGTATGACTGGCGGCCAAGGTGGCATCCTGGCCGGGCTTGGGACGGCAGACGTTGCGCAGCAGTTTGTCGTCGAGCATGCCCGTACGCACCGGCATTTCGATCGGCGTCCTGATGTCTTCTTCACGCAGCAGTTCGCCTTCTTCCTTGAAATAGCTGCGCTTGAGCGTACTGAAAGTGCGTACCGTGCAGTCGTAACGGTTCAATGCCTGGACGATCCGGTAAGGCGACGATGTTTTTGCATCGACGATCGGTTTCTCGAGAACGATTCGCCCAAGAGCGACGGTTTTGCCGCTATCGTCCTTCCTGACGCTGGCGCGGTCGATTTCGATGCGCTTTCCCGGTTCGGATGAAACCGCTTGCCAGGCGGCCGATGCCGATACCGACGTCAGAGCCATTAGGCCAACGGCCATCAGCCTGCGGACTGGAAACATGCGAGCACTCTCCCATCATTGATGATGTTCACCACTTTCTTCACGGAACAATGATCGGAAACTTTAGCGGTCATTGTCACCGCTAATTTCAGCATAGCCCGTTCCCCTTGCCTTACGGAGGGTATCCACCAACAAAAAGCCCTGGCGGGCTCGTGGCGCGCCAGGGCTTGCATGGGAAAGCAGCTATTAGTGGCTGGCGCCGGATGCACCAAAGCCCGTCTGCGCGCGAACGTATTGATCTTCGAACGCGTCCTGCTCAAGCTTGGAGCGGGCGCTGGTATCGCTCTTGGAGAAGATGTAGGCGAAAAGGAAGGCGATCGGCATCGCAAACAAAGCCGGTTGCGTGTAGGGGAACAGCGCGGCCTTGTTGCCCAGCACGTCTACCCATACCGACTTCGAGAACAGCACGAACAGCACCGCCGAGATGACTCCACCGTAACCGCCCCACAGCGCGCCGCGGGTGGTCAGACCTTTCCAGTACATCGACAGAATCAGCACCGGGAAGTTGGCCGCCGCCGCAACACCGAAAGCCAGGCCCACCATGAAGGCGATGTTCATCTTCTCGAACAGGATGCCGAGAACGATGGCCAGCATGCCCAGGCCGATGGTGGCGATGCGGGAAACGCGGATTTCCTCTTTTTCGGTGGCTTGACCCTTGCGGATCACTCGCGCATAGATGTCATGCGAGATCGCCGACGCGCCGGCCAGCGCGAGACCGGACACCACCGCCAGGATGGTCGCGAAGGCCACCGCCGCCAGGAAACCGAGCAGCATGTTGCCACCAACCGCCTTGGCCAGGTGCATGGCGACCATGTTGCCGCCGCCGATCAGTTTGCCGCCAATCGTGCCGCCCTCGAAAAATTCGGGGTTCTGGCCGACGATGAGCACCGCGCACAAGCCCATCAAGAAGATGACGTTGAAGAAAAAGCCGACGAAACCGGAAGCGTACAAAACCGACTTGCGGGCTTCCTTGGCGTTGCCGACAGTGAAGAAGCGCATCAGGATGTGCGGCAGGCCGGCGGTACCGAACATCAAGCCAAGGCCGAGCGAGATGGCGGTGATCGGGTCGGCCAGCAGGCTTCCGGGAGCCATCAGTTTCGGCCCAAGTTTGTGAATGGCTTCCGCTTTTTCAAGTAGGGTGGTCAGCGAAAAACCAAACTGCGAGTAGGCCAGGAGCAAGGTCAGCGTACCGCCGAACAGCAACATGCACGCCTTGATGATCTGTACCCAAGTCGTCGCGACCATCCCGCCCAGGGTGACGTAGACCATCATCAGGATGCCGACGACGAAAATGGCGATGTTGTAATCGAGGCCGAAGAGCAGCTTGATGAGCTGGCCGGCGCCAACCATTTGGGCGATCAGATAGAAAACCACCACCACCAGCGAGGAGATCGCCGCCATCGTTCTTACCTTGCCTTGATCGAGCCGGTACGACGTGATGTCGGCGAAGGTGAAGCGGCCGAGATTCCGTAGCCGTTCCGCCATCAGGAACAAGATGATCGGCCAGCCGGCGAAGAAGGCCAGCATGTAGATATAGCCGTCGTAGCCCTGGGTGTAGGTCATCGCCGTCAGGCCGAGCAGCGTGGCCGCCGACATGTAATCGCCGGCGATGGCCAGGCCGTTCTGGAAACCGGTGATGCCGCCACCGGCCGTGTAGAAATCAGCCGTGGACTTGGTTCGCCCAGCGGCCCAGTAGGTAATGCCCATGGTCATCGCAACGAAAATCAGGAACATGATGATCGCGTGCCAGTTGGTGGGCTGCTTGACGCCGCTGGCATCCATCGCTGGGCCGGCGAGAGCCAGCCCGGAAAGCATGAGCAGGGTCAAGGCTGTAGTCAATCGCTTGCTCATGGCTTCTCCTTTTGGGCTTCGCGGATCATTTCAGCGGTGAGGTCGTCGAATTCGCCGTTGGCGCGTCTGACGTAGACCACCGTCGTAAGCCAGAAAAAGACGAACAAAACGAGCTCGATGGTGTAGCCGATCGGCCACATCGAACCCTCGGCGATCCGCTGTCCGAGCAAGCCCGGATTAAAGGCAACCAGCATGAAAAATCCATAAAAAAGAACCAGCACGATGGTCGCCAGCGTCCAGGCGAAACGCCCGCGCCGCCTCACCAGTTCCTGGAATTTGGGATTAACCCGCATTCGCTCGTAAATAACGCTACTCATGTCTTCCTACCCTCCTATTATGTGTTGTACCGCGAACCAGAAGTGACTTGACCAGGTTTTTCACAAGACCTTCCCCTTGGCGCGCGAATACTAACCCAGAACAAATTCGTGTTCAATTCCGTGTTTCTCCGCGTTTTTTTGGGGAAAAGGCATTGTAGGAGCGGTTTTTGACGATTATGGTGCACGGCACACAAACTCTCTCGGCGTACCTTTGGCGGAGTTGTCGATGTCCTGAATGATCAGATGCTTTATATCGATTGCCTGGGATTTTCGTTTCAGGAGAGCGGACCGTGTCGACTTCGGTCACATTCGGAATTGCGGCGGCGCACAACGACCGTTTTGCCAATTGATCGTGACCAAAACATAGTAAATAAATGCAGGGGCGGTGGCGATACGCGCGATGCCGAGGGGCTTGCGGAGAGGTGGCCTGTGGGAAAGTGCCTGGGCGTGGTGACCGGGAAGACGCCGATGTCGGTCCCATTGCGTAAAGCCTGGCGGCGAGAGACAAACTTTCCCGTGATAGATACAGAGAAAAAAGATGTTCACTTGCAGAGGTTCCTCCGTCGGCAGGCGGTGATCGTTCGGCGTTGGGCCTTTTCGTTTCGGCACGCAATGATATTCGTGATAGGCGATGATCAATGATCAGGCTTGGCTCTTGGGGTGTGCTTGGCGTCTTGGCGTTGTCGGGATCTGCCGTTGTCGCCGACGCCCGTGTCTTCGAATCCGCGGATGCACCGGCGGTCGGCGACTGCGTACTCTTTCGCGAGGGCGGGGCGGGCTTGATTTTGACGGCGCCGGTGTATTGGTTGCGAGGGACGATTGCCGGGCTTTCCTGGCAGCGTCGATTGGCCAGCCGTTGTCCACGGCTCGACAAGCCGCTTGCGGCATATACACGTACCGATTGGCTGCGCATCGCGGCGTCCACGCCTTGCGTCGACAGCGACGCCGATGTGGCCGAAGTGGATGTGCTGCGGGTACTCGTGTCCGTCGATGGCTGGGAAACGCCTTGGTCGCACCAGCACGGAACCGCTGGGTGGTTGTTTCGCGGCCAATTCCTGGACCAAAAATTAGAGAAAGGCGGGGTCATCGATATGGACGCGACTTGGTTGCAGCGTTGCGAGGTTCGCCAGTGAGCGGCGGTCCATTAACCGGTGTGCGGGTGCTCGACCTGACGCGGTTGCTGCCCGGTCCGGTTGCCACCTTGCACTTGGCCGATCTTGGTGCGGACGTCATCAAGATCGAGGACCATGGCGCGGGTGACTATGCCCGCATTCTCGGGGAGGGCCCCGAAGGCGTCAGCGTTTTTTACCGTTGTGTTAACCGTAACAAACGCGGGTTGCGCCTGGATTTGAAGCAGCCGCAAGGGCGAGCGGTTTTTTTGCGTTTGGCGGAGTCGGCCGATATCGTCGTCGAGAGTTTCCGCCCAGGCGTCAGCGACAAACTGGGTATTGGCTATGAGGCATTGCGCGCCGTCAACTCCCGCATTGTCTATTGCGCAATTACGGGTTACGGGCAGACAGGACCGTTGGCCCTGGACGCGGGCCATGACTTGAACTACATCGGCTTCGCCGGTGTTCTCGACCAGATCGGCGCCGTCGGCGGGCCACCGGCGATTCCAAATTTGCAGTTTGGCGACTTGCTCGGCGGCGCGATGACGGCGGTGATGGGTATGTTGGCGGCACTGTTCGATGCGCAGCGCACGGGTCAGGGACGTCTGGTCGACGTGGCGATGAGCGAAGCCGCCTTGACACACAATCTTTTTCCATTTTTCGCCTTGCAGAGTGAAGGGCGTGTGCCGGCGCGTGGTGACGATCTCCTAAGCGGCGGCGATGCGGGTTATGCCGTCTATCCCACCGCTGACGGTCGCTATATGGCCGTGGCGCCACTTGAGAAAAAATTCTGGGATCTCTTTTGCGATGTGCTGGGTCGTGCCGACTGGAAAGTGTTACACGGAAGCCGTGGCGCAACGGCTGACGCTTTGCGGAAAGACTTGACGGCACTGTTCGCCAGTCGGGACCAGGCGTACTGGCAAGCGCGTTTTGCCGCTGCCGATTGTTGTGTGACGCCAGTGCTCAATGTCGCCGAGGCCATCGATCACCCTCAGTTCCTGGCCCGCAACATGACGGTGCGGGCCGATGGCATCCGCCAATACACTCCTCCGCTAAAACTCTCGCGATGGGCTTTTGCTGTCCAGCGTGTCGCGCCCTCTGTTGGCGAGCATAGCGAGGAAGTGTTGCGTGAAATGGGCTTTGGCACCGATGAAATTTGCGCTTTGCGGCAAACCGCGGTGATCTGAACGCAAAAAAACGCCGCCTTTCCACGGGCGGCGATATGGTTCTGACGGTGTATTTTTACGGCTTTGGCGTTTCGTCGCTCGGTGTTGCCGGAGATTTCTCGGTCGCCGCTTTTTGCAAATGCTCTTGCATCTGCTGCATCAAGGTCAAGGGCCATAGCGCGGCTTGCTTGAGGGCATCGCCGCCGCTGGTGGCATTACTGTCTGTCGACGTCGACACGGCACTTTCTGTCGTACCGCTGCCTGGGACGGTGTAGCTGCTGGCCATCTGCCCCATCGCGCGTACAGCGTTGAGCGTCACGCATTGCATTTCAAGGCCTTGTATAGTCATCTGCAACATCGAGAGATTCATCTTCAGCCAGCTTTCGACAGCTTTCAAATCCTTTATTTTCTTTTCTATTTCCTCGACATCGAAGGTCGGTGTGATCATGTTGGGCAGGCTTGGGATGGAAACACCCATGTTTCCCCACATTTTCCGGGCCAGACTAAGCGGATCGTTCATCGAATCGAAATTTGACATCGCAGTGCTCCGGTGATGGTGTGTGGGGCATCTTAGCAAAGTTTTTCGCTTTGCAGCGCTGGGCTGCTACGGTCGTCAAGATTGACGGTAAGTGGTTTTTCTTCAAAGCTGGTAGCAATACAGGCGCGTCTGGCGAACATCGTCGACTTCGATGATTTTGTTGGGTGCGATGTTTGGTACCGCGAAGCTGTTACTGATGAATACGCTGCCAGAGGGCATTTCCCGCTGAATCTTTTCCCAAAGCGCTGCCATTGGGGCTGGCGAAAGAAAAGCGTAGACGACGTTATGGTGGCGGAAATCGGTTGCCCATAAATCGCCCCATCGCCAGTCGCAGTTTGTCAGACCACCGGTTCGCAAGCGCCCGATCAACCATGTTGCGGGGGCGTTCTCGATTCCGGTGAAATGCGCGTCAGGTCTCGCTTTGGCTAGAGGAATCAGCACACTGGCAATACCGGCGCCAATGTCGAGGAAGCGCAAGTCTGGCATTTGGATGGCAATTGTCGCCAGGGTATTGGCGGTAGCGGTATTTGAAATGTAAAGCGGTATCCGGCTGTTGATCGCACCACGATAGAACAGCAGTAACATGCAAAATGTCAGTAAAAACCAGATCGGATTGAGGTTCCCTCGGTTTTTCGTCTGCCAAAGGGTAAGTTTCATGCTATCAGTTTTTCCTGATGCTGCTCTCTGATCCAGTTTTCCAGGAACTGAATCGGCGATTTGTAACCGAGGGTCGAATGCTGC
>Ga0209608_1000744_pt1 | contig 30091 bp, 21 predicted proteins | sample AD_UKC130_MetaG_FD_184428 | JGI IMG/M metagenome (GOLD analysis project Ga0209608, IMG submission 184428) | Active sludge microbial communities of municipal wastewater-treating anaerobic digesters from Canada - AD_UKC130_MetaG (SPAdes) (version 2) | ecosystem: Engineered > Bioreactor > Anaerobic... | reverse complement strand
TCCATTCACGCTCGATGAAGCCGCGCTGATAGACGGGGCCAGTTATCCCCGTATCCTGGCGTCAGTTATACTGCCTTTGTCACGGTCCTCTGCGATCGTGGTCGGACTGTTCCAGTTTATGGCTGTATGGAATGATTACCTTGGTCCCCTTATTTACGTCAATAAAGAGTCGCGCTTTACGCTGGCCCTTGGCTTACAGCAGTTTATCGGATATTATACGGCACAGTGGGAGCTGCTGATGGCGGCTGCGACCTTGATCCTGATACCGCCGATCATTATATTCCTGCTGGGGCAGAAATACTTTATCCAGGGAATCGTGCTTTCAGGACTAAAGGAATAGGATACGGCACAGGAAAAATGTGAAGGATGATCTGAACTGCTGAAAAGGTCTGGTTCTCAGGCGGCCTTTGCCTGGGACCAGGCCTTTCATTAACTGAGTAGGTACCTCCCCGGCCAAAAAGTCATCCGACCTCCACTGGTGCTGAGGACAGTCATGGAAAGCGCCGTACTCATGGGAAAGGCTGTAGTAAGGTTTGATTAAAGGAATTTCAAAAATTTTGTAGAATTTATAAATATGTATTTTTTTGTATGGAGGAGTGAGTTTTTTTGAGGAAAATCATAGCGGTGACGCTGTTGCTTTCGATGCTGCTGGGCATATCTACGGTCGTGTGCGCAGCCGGCACCACCGTATATTACCAGGAATATGCCGAGAAGCTGTCCGGGCTCGGAGTTTTCCGGGGAACCGGCACAGGTTTCGAACTTGAGCGTGAGCCTACCAGGCTGGAAGGCCTGATAATGCTCATAAGGCTCCTGGGGAAGGAGTCCGAGGCAAACCTGCTTGCCAATGAAGAATCCGAGTTCAGCGATGTCCCGGCCTGGGGCAGGGGATACACGAATTACGCTTACAAAAATGGCCTGGCAAAGGGGATAGGGAACGGGCTGTTCGGAGCAAATAACAAAATAGATGCCAAATCGTTCATCACTTTCGTGCTGAGAGCCCTTGGCTACAGCGACAGCGGGACAGCCGTGGATTTCACATGGAACAACGCAGTTGATTTTGCCAAGTCGATCGGGTTGCTCGAGGAAGAACTGTGCTTTAAGATCGTTTCGAATACATTCATACGTGACTATGTTGCAAAAATATCGTACAATGCGCTGCTGCAGCCGGTTAAGAACAGTACCATGACGCTTGCCGAAAAACTGGTTGCCGCAGGGGCCATAACCCAGGCACAGGCAGACAGCCTTGGCCTTACAGGTACCGGCAAAGCAGCGGGTAGCGGCGGGGGTGTACTGTCGAGCGTAGAGATCGGAAAGCTCGCAAAAGCCGTCGTGCGGATAGAGGCTGTCGGGTACGACGGGGAAAAATGGTCTGGAAGCGGGTTCTACACGTCGAAGGACGGGACGGTCGTGACGAATTACCACGTCGTTGAGGGAGCCAGGACATTGACCTTCGTGGAGAGCGACGGGACCATCTACAACGGAAGTGTCAGGATCATCGGATATGACGCGGATGCGGACATAATGGTCCTGGATATCGACAAAACGGTGGAACATTATCTGAAACCTGGCAACTCGGACAATGTCGTGCTGGGTGAAAAAGTCTATGCTATCGGGTATCCGCTCGGGCTGCAGGTCACTGTTTCCGACGGGATAGTAAGTTCCCTGTGGCCTGACGGAGATATACAGATAACTGCGGCTATAAGCCACGGCAACAGCGGAGGAGTTTTGCTGAATGAAAAGGGAGAAGCCATAGGCATCACTTATGCCATTATCGAAGCGGGCGAGAACCTGGGATTTGCGATCCCTATCAATAAGTACGTGAAACTCGGCAAAAACCTCAGCCTGACGCTGGCGGACCTCAACCGGATCACTGTACTCAAGCCTGCATATGTAACCGTCAGGCAGATATCCCCGAATACAGTAAGCATCTACTGGGACCCGGTCAGCGGTACCGAGTATTACTGCGTATATATGGCCGAGTCGATCGATGGCCCATATACAAGGCTGACCGACAGCAACGGGTCCTGGAAACTGCAGTGGAAAAAGGATTCATGCATTACCGCAGGCGGCCTGGCGCCGGGGAAGACATACTATTTCAGGGTGACTGCTGTCAGCAACGCGGCTGAATCACTGCCGTCGGATACGGTGTCGGTAACGCTCTATGAAAAATCCTTCGAAGAATATGAAAAGGTCATCATGGAGAAATATGGCGTTATCCGATTCGGAAACAAAAAGGCGGTATTCAATGATGTAAGCATTTCGGACGCCTCGGATGGGAGGATATACCTTTGGATGTACCTGGACCTGGCCACCGACCATTTTGCCCAGTTCCTCAGCATCATGCTGGACAACAGGAGCGACTTCGAAAACAGCCTGGCTGAGGCGGCGTCAACGCTGGCCGGCTACTACGGCAGGGATGTGATCGCAGTCGTAATATATGCAAGGGCAGATTTCCTGTTTTACCCCGATGCGTTTTCCGTGAATGCGATATATCCGGATACTATAGAATATCTTGAGGGCACCGGCACGTGGGCGGTATGGTACCCGTACGTTGTGCTGGACTATTCCAGGGACAGCAAAACATTCATGGCAGTATGGGCTTACTGACAAGTGCTGGCGGGATGCTTTATAACTGTCACGTGTGGGTTTGCACCTCCTGCTGTGATTTTCATTACTTTAAAGAGGATGGTTGTTGAAGAAGTACAGGTTGCTGAATAAGTTGAAAATGCAGGATAACACATATAAGGTGTTCGTTTACGGTACGCTTTTGCGGGGAGAAGCAAACCACGATGCTTACCTGTCGGGTTCAGGTTTTGTCTGTAATGCGGAGCTTTCGGGGTACGGGCTTTACAACGTGGACGTTTACCCAGGCATCGTCCCGGAAGAAGGCGAACGGGTAAAGGGGGAAGTATACGAGGTCGACCAGGCCACGCTCGGGCAGCTTGATTACCTGGAGGACGAAGGCGACCTGTATACCCGCAGGGTGGTCACCGCCGAAACTGTGGAAGGCCCGATGAAAGTACTGGCGTATGTATGGAACGGCGAGGTTGATCCTGAGCAGAAAGTTGAATATTCAAGGCAGCCATGGAGAGGTTCGGGTGAAACAGGCTGATATATCCTTACTGGATTCATGCTGGGCAGTGATCCTGCAGAAGGGGCATGTGTTTTTTGTGAGATAAAAACGGGATTGTATAAGCACAGGCAAGTATACCGCATTAAAACGGGGAACTGCATGAGATTTTCTGCAGTTCCCCAAAGCAAATACTCTGCGAAACCAATATTTCCCGGGAAATAATACTCCAAAAACCATGTTCCCAAAAGCTTACAAAAGTTATACCCGAAGGCTCATACCCTGCAGCTTACTTCAGCTTATACCCTGAATACCGAAACGAGTTCCAGCAGCCTGCCGGCGCTTTCGTTGACGGTGTTGGTCTTTTCCAGCACGTCCTGCGTACGCCTGACTATCTCTTCAGCTTCGCGGGCCAGGTCGCCGGTCTCCATGGCGCCCTCTTCCGATGCTTTCGCAACGTCGCCGATCGCCTGGGCCATGGTCTGTATCGACGCATAAAGCTGCTGCGTGGTGGCGCTGAGGTTGGTCACCATCTCGCTGATAAGCCGTGCGTCGTCGTTGTAATGTTCACTGGCGGCAAGGAGCATATCGTAGTCCTTTACGACCTTCTCTTCCAGGAACGCCAGGACTTCCTCGGCGCTCTCCGAAAGGGCTTGCACCGAGTCGAGTACGAGCCTGGTCACTTTCTGTATTTCGTTCGCGGTCTGCTTCGAGTTTTCGGCAAGGCTCCTGATCTCGCCGGCAACGACGGTGAAACCCTGCCCGGCGCTTCCTGCCTGTGCGGCTTCTATTTCGGCGTTCAGTGCGAGCAGGTTGGTCCTCGATGCTATGTCCAGGATGGCGTCGGACAACACTCTTATGTTCTCCACGGCCTTTGACTGTTCTATTGCATTCCTCAGCCTTACCGCAACGTCCGCGCGGATCTCCTGTGCCCGCTCCTGGGATTCCATGGCGGTGGCTTTGAGCTGTTCGGCACGCCTGCTCACTTCGCCGGCGGTTTCGGCACTTTTCACGGAATCAGCGGCGATGGAGTCGACGGCGCTTTCGATTTCCTCGGACGTGGCGTTCATTTCTTCTGCCGAGGAGGAATTTTCGTCCATTTTTTGGGACAGCTTGTTTATTATATCAGACATGCAGTTTATTTCATTTGTCAGCGCAGCCATGTTTTCATTTACGTTCGCGATCGCATTGCCGACGCTTCCGGCTTCCGAGACGACATTGCGGATTATTTTCGAAACGTTGACGTTTATATTGTCGAAAGCCCTGGCCAGTTCGCCTATCTCGTCCCGCCGTTTTGTATATTTTGCTGCCATGGTCCGCGAGAAGTCACCGCCGGACATTATGCTGCACTCGCCGGACAGGTAGGTGATGGGTGCCGAGATGCCTTTGCCCAGCAAATATGCGATGATCAGCCCTGCTGCCAGGAATATGGCGGATATTACCAGGACCGTGAGCCTGAGCGACGACAGGCCGGACAGCATTTCTTCCCTGTCCACTGCGATCCCGATCGACCAGCCGTACTTTTCGACAGGCGCGAACCCGGTCAGTTTCCGGACGCCGTTGTATTCAAATTCGCCGAAGCCCAACCTGCCTTCGGTCATCTGCATTTGTATGTCGAAGAACCCATCGAGGCCCACCTGGGCGGACACGCTTTCACTGGCGCGTATCTGAACACCGGTATCTTCACCGTCTGCTGGGGCCGTTGCCGATGAGGCGGCATCAACGGCTTCCGGAGCGGCTGTTGCCGAGGATACGGCATCGGCGATCGAAGTACCGGCCGTTGCTGAAGAAGCGGCATCTGCCGTGTTGTCGCCGGAATCGGCAGGACGGCCTGCACTTGCTGCTTCAAGTATCTGCAGGATGATGTTTTGATCGGCATGTGCGATAGTTCTGCCCTGCCTGTTTATGATATAGGCATTTCCGCTTTCCCCGTACTTGATCCTGCCGGCGAACTCGCTCAGTTCAAGGCCGTCCCTGTAGGCCATGAGCACTCCCGCTGTTTCGCCGTCGATCTTTACAGGGACTGCATATACCATCACGATGCCGGAACCGCTGCTGTCAAGCATAGGCTCCGAGACGGCTTCATTGCCGGAAAGCGCACTCTCGAAGAAAGGATCGCCTTTGACGTCATTAACAGCGCCGTTGCTGTAGACGACCCTTCCGTTTTTGTCGGCCAGTATCATAAGCTTATGGCCCGAACGGTTGATCTCATCCGACATAAAGGCTTTCAGCGCAGAAATGTCGGCATTGCTGTTTTTCAATACTTTCATGAAGTCCAGCGATGAGATGATGTGCAGCTTATCGAGCTGGTTTTGTACCGCGTTTTCTATTGTAGCTGAAGATTCCGCGGCAGCCTTGGGCAAAGTTTCTTCCAGCACATCCATGACCGTATCGTAGGCTGTTATGTAAGCTGCCACACCCTGGCCGGAACAGATCATAAACACGAGAATACCCAGTAATGCAATGATCCTTGAACTGATTTTTCGCATATTCTCCTGCTCCATCTTTTGAAAATTTTCGAGATATATATTTTTTAAGTATATATACCCGGTTTCCTGGTGCGACCATCAGGTTTCCTTCATTCAATGATATCAGATATTGGGTTTGGGGGCAATGTTTGCATAATGCCCGGCTGCAAACGGACAGGCTTTACAATAGCGCCGTAAAGGCATATAATATTTGAAAACAATATATCGACAAAAACATGTTCGAACGCAATGAAAAGGGATAGTAGGCCGATGCTTACTTTCACAGAGAACCCGGGATGGTGAGAGCGGGGACTGGAGATCGGCTGAACAGGCCTTGGAGCACTGCACCGAACAGGCGGCGGGATTTGATGTGCGGCATCCTGCAGGGATGTACGGTCCTGGAAGGGAAGCGCAGCGCTGACAGAGACGTGGATCCCTGTGGAAGGAAGCGCAGCGCAGACAGAGATGCGGATCCCTGGAAGGAAGCCAGTATCGGCATAAAATCACGTTCCCGGCAGGTAACAGCAGCACTTGCAGGGATGTACGTTCCCGGAAGAAAGACCCGGCCCCAGTAGGCTGCAGCGGGCGCACCCGTTACAGTGCCAGGGAATGATTTGCGAGCGGGACTTTCCGCATTCGTTCCTGCCGAGGCTGATGCCGCGAGGCGTCGGTGAACCGGGGTGGCACCACGGAGCCAGGGCTCTCGTCCCCAGGACAGTATCCTGGGTGCGGGGGCTTTTTTGATGCCTCTGGCACGACAGGCAGCCGGCGGGATCCGGCAAAACAGGTTCCCGGCTGAATACTGAATATATGGAAAAATACCGGTCAAATATATGAGAGATAAGGAGGAGATCGACTTGGGGGCAGAATTGATCCAGGGCAAAACGGGCACTTCAGAAGACATTTTGTCGAATGATGTGGCGGCAAATCGTCCCGTGTTTCCAAAACGGGCTGTCATCACGGCAGGGATGCCGTATGGCAACAAGGAACTCCACCTTGGCCATATAGGCGGGGTTTTCGTCCATGCCGACGTGTTTGCGCGGTTTTTGCGCGACCGCATAGGCAGCGAAAACGTGATTTTTGTTTCGGGGACGGACTGTTACGGTTCGCCGATACTGGAGAACTACCGCCAGCTGGTGGAAAGCGGTGAGTTCGAAGGTACTATCGATGAGTTCGTCCGGGGCAACCATGAAAAGCAGAAGGAAGTACTGCAGCAATATCACATCAGCGCGAACCTTTTCGGCGCTTCGGGCATCGGGCGTGCGGCTGAGATCCACAGGGAGTTTTCCGATTATTTCATCAGGAAGCTGTACGAAAACGGCCATCTCGTGAAACTGACCACGAAACAGTTTTACGACGCCGAAGCAGGCGTTTTCCTGAACGGGCGCCAGGTCGTGGGCCGGTGTCCTGTTGCCGGCTGTTCGTCTGAAAAAGCCTACGCGGATGAGTGCTCGCTTGGGCACCAGTACATGCCTGCAGAGCTTATAAACCCCAGGAGCACCATCACGGGCAGGAAACCTGAAATGCGCGATGTGACGAACTGGTACTTCAGGCTTGAGAACTTCCGGGAACTGCTGCTGCAATGGGTGGAGAAGCTGGAGGTCGACCCTGCTTCGAGGAAGTTTGCCATCAAAAGCATCCGCGAATTCCTGGAGCCGCCTGTCATATACGTGAAGAAGGATTACCTGGACCAGTTGGACTCCATCAGGCAAATGCTTCCGGAGTTCGAACTGGCAGACGAAGAAGGCAAGACATCGGCGACCCTGGTCTTCGGGGACCTTGACAGCAGGGAGCGGGCGTGCTCGGTGCTTACCGAAAACGGGATCCGGTACAGGACAGGAAAGACGCTGGTGCCGTTCAGGCTGACCGGGAATATCGAGTGGGGAGTGCCGGCGCCGTGCATCGAGGGGCTGGACGGCCTTACGATCTGGGTCTGGCCGGAGTCGCTGTGGGCCCCGATATCCTTCACGATGACCTTCCTGGAGATGGCCGGGAAGGACAGGGAGGAGTGGAAACAGTGGTGGTGTTCCCGCGATTCGAAGGTGTACCAGTTTCTCGGGGAGGACAACGTATATTTTTACGGTCCTGCCGAAATGGCGATGTTCATGGGCCAGCAGGGCGAAAACCCCGTTGCGGACCCGCCCGAAGGCGAACTCCAGCTGCCTGAGCTCATAGTGAACAACCACCTTCTCTTCCTGGACAAAAAGGCCAGCAGCAGCGGTGCGATCAAGCCGCCCATGGCGAGGGACCTGCTTGACTATTACACTGCCGAGCAGCTGCGGGCGCATTTCCTCGGCCTTGGCCTTGGTATCAGGAGCGTCGGCTTCAGGCCCAAGCCGCTGAACCCGGCGGCCACTGCAAGGGACAGCGACCCGGTGCTCAAGGAGGGCAACCTGCTGTCCAACGTGTTCAACCGTGCCGTGAGGTCGTGCTTTTACACCGCCCAGAAGTACAGCGACGGCAAGATCCCTGTCAGGGAGATCAGCAGGGATGTATTGGAGGAAGCCCGCAAAACGATCCTTGAGTACGAATGGCTGATGTACCGCCGTGAGTTCCATCTCGTCATGAACCTGATGGACACGTACATCCGCAATATCAACAAGTACTGGACGGCCAAGATGAAGGAAGCGGACGACACCGGCAATGACGAACTCAGGCTGCAGGTGCTGGCGGACGCGTTCCACATGGTCCGGACGGCGGCTGCGCTCATGCACCCGATAGCGCCCGAGGGCACGGAAATGATACGTGAGTACCTCCGGTTCGGCGAAGAGTTCTGGAGCTGGGACAGGATATTCGACACGGTCTACTCGTTCATGGAGGATCCCGTGGAGCACAGGCTGAAATTCCTCGAGCCCAGGGTAGACTTTTTCAAAAAGCACCCGAGCCAGATCGTCAAGTAATGTGCCCTGTGCTTCATGTGCGGTGCCTGGTGCGCCGGCCGGTTATTCCGACCTGACCGCTGGCAAGATGGTTATTTCGGTCATCCGGCAGGGTGGTTATCTGATGCCTGCCCGTCAATTAGCCGATGGTTCCGGGCATGCCCACCTGTTGCTGAATCTTTGCTGCCTGCCGTCAGTTAGCTGGTAATTACGGTCCAGCCGGCAGATCGGCCGTTTCAGGCCGGCCATGGGGATCCCGGTGAAAGCGAAAATCCTTCCGGTGCCTGCAATGCAGGATTCCGGAAGGATTTTTTCAATAGATAACTCTGTGCGGGACTGAAAATGGCTGCTGTACTGAATGATTTTTACTTTTTTACCCTGAAATACACTGTATATTTCTCATAGCCCACGTCATACAGCGGGATGAAGCGTATGTTCCTCTCATGGTCCCTGGTCCTGTAGCTTATGTTCCACATGCTCCACTTTCTTTCATCGTCAGGCGTGAGGATGGTTTCGGGATGCCCCGGGTCGCCGTGGAGGATGCAGTCACCATCGCAAAGGCCGGCAAGGACTATCGGGCCTTCCATGAAAGCTACGGTTTCCGGGTCGCCGGGCAGCGGACACGCTGTCAGGCCTTTGGGCAGTTCGATGCTTACTTTATCCTTGCCCCACGTCCTGCTTATCGTACAGAAGCCGGACGGTTCGCACTGTATGTCCTGGAGTTCTCCGTTGACGTATATTTTGACGTCGCCCTTCACCCACCAGGGTATCCTGAACTTCAGTCCGAACTGTGCCGGGCTGTCGCATTCCACCGTAAAGTCAACGGCCAGCGACATTGGCCTGTGCATGTGTTCGATGTTCGTCCTGTTGACGATGTTGCAGCTTCCTGCCCGGTGGTTTGTCTGCTGCCTGATCATGATCGTGCTGCCGTTCCTGTTCCAGCGCAGGACTGAAGGGATGTACTGGCATACAGCGATCCCGTCGGCGTTTTCGAAGTAAATGCCCTCGGTGTGAGTGGCGTTGGCCTGCACAAGTGTCCCGTGGCAGCACCAGAAATCGTGGGTATGCGAACCCCAGTGTTTTTCGGCGCCTGCATGGAGCGGCAGGAAATAGGCGATCAGCCCGGTCGATGGCTGTTCCGGCCTGATCCCGGCCGGGTAGAAGCCTTCCCAGTGCCCCTGGGCCATTATGCCGTTGTACAGGTTCCTTTCCCAGTAATCAGCGTAAGTGGGATCTCCCGTCCATTTGAGCAGGAACACGGCAAGGCGCATCATGTTGTAAACGGTACAGTGCTCCTGGTTCATCTTGCCGAGCCTGGCCGACATTTCATGCGGTGGCGTCCAGATCTCGCCGCAGGTCTGCCCGCCCGTGCAGAAATACCCGCGCTTGTTTACCGCAAGCTGCCAGTATGCCTCCACGATATCCCTCCAGCGCTGTTCGCCTGTAACCTCCCATGCCCGGGCAGCGCCAAGTACTTCGGGGATCGTGGTGTTGGCATGCATATTGGTGAGCACGTCTTCGCCGGCAAGCAGCGGGTCGAACAGGCGGCGGCGGTAATACCTCTGCATCAGTTCGTAATGCTCCTTCCGGCCGGTTATCCCGTAAAGGTCGGCCCAGATTTCCAGCATCCCGCCGGTTTCGCAATCAAGGATGTCATCGAACTGTTCGCGGGTGAATCCGCCTGACCAGCGGTAAAACCAGTCGGACCACTTGTCCGCTATCTCGAGCGCCTGCCGGTTGCCGGCATACTTATACATGTCGACCAGGCCCATGAAGGTCTTGTGGAGAGTGTACTGGGGAGCCCAGACCGCCTTGCCTCTTGCGATCCATTCCAGGTATTTTTCGGGGATCGGGCCGACCCATTCCCCTCCGTTCTCCTTCTGGCACCTGGCCAACTCGGATACGATCCTGTCGGATTTTCCCTTTATTTCAGCATCGCCTGTCGCTGCATATACCCTTGCCGCTGCTGAAAGCCAATGCCCGAGGAAATGGCCCCTCAGCTGGCACGTGGGCGACTCCCAGCCGCCGTGGATGTTATCCGGCAGGTGGTTGGACTGCCATATGCCTGCCTCGATGTAGTGGTTCCGCAGCAGGTTTTCGGTGTCAAGACTCATCAGGTACCTGCGGTTAGATTCGGTTTTCCTGCTGAGCTGCCCCGGCAGCAGTTCAACGTCGCCGTACTGGAAATCCCTCATTTTGATACCGGGTGTTTTGCTGGTATCCGGCATTTTGCAAACCCTCCCTGTAATGGTATTTTCCTGCTGGTTTTAACATTATGGTATTAACCCTCTGTCATTACCCCTTTGTCATTACTCCTTTGTCATTACCTCTCTGTTATTACCCTTCAGACTGTCTAACTTCCTGTCCGACTCGCTGTCCACCTTCCTGTCCATCTCAATGTGCAACTTGTTGTCCACTTTAATTAATGATAGTTTTCCGTGACGCTTTTGTGAATAAAGGATTCTTCAGAAAACATTCATTATTTTCATTTCGATCCCGCTTGATCGACTCCGCTTGCTCGACGGATCATCGCATATGTTGTATATTAATAGCGTAGAGCCGGTTCCGGTTAATGGCGTAAAACGGGTCAATAGCGTTAAGCGCTTAATGGCGTAAAACCGCTTGATGCCGCAAAGCCGGCTAATGGCGAAAAGCGGGTCAATAACTTAAAACCGGCTAATGGTGTAAAGCCACTCAATAACGCAAAACCGGCTAAGCCGGCGCCGAACTTGCCAGGCGTGTGATAAGCCGGGTTTTGCATCCGGGCGTGTCATCGGCCCGGCAGACGACGGCAGGGTACGGAAAACCCGGACTGTTGCTGCCGGGAATGGTGCGGCCGTGATGGCTAAGCCAAAAATAAGGCAGCGGGGAAAATCCGGCTGTAAATTTGCCGGCGGCAATCCATTTGGCCGGGGATCGTGGTGTCTCTATGGGATCGGAAATATTACTGGGGCTCAAGGATATCGTAAAAGTGAGGATCGTGGATTTCTGCAGGGCGGACAGGCCTTTCGTCCATGCTGACAGGATTCTCGACTTCAACGTATTCATATACATCGTCTCAGGTGGGATGAGGATCTGGGAGTGCGGTACCGAGTATGTCGTTGGCGAAAAGGAAGCCTTTTTCCTGAAAAAGGGGATGCATCATTACGGTAAAGATGAGATCCCGGCGGGGACGACGTGGTATTACATCCATTTCCATGGCGGCGCTGATGACGAAAATGTCAGGAAACTGAGCGAATACAGGCCTGTCACGGCTTCAGGGGAATTTACCGAGGACGATTACGACCAGTATATCAGGCTGCCGAAACTTCTGAAGGTGGATAATCCGAATCTCGTTGAAAGGAAGCTGGATGCGCTGACGCAACTGTGCAAGTCGTCGAATGACCTTAAAATGGCATATCTCAGCTACGGGACCATGGAACTGTTTTTTGACCTTTTCAACCAGGAAAGGAGCCGGTCCGGGCTTGACAGGGGCGATATAATCACGCGCAGGATCATAATGTTCCTGGAGAACAACATTTCACGGAAGCTGAGTTCCGTCGAGATAAGCGGCCATATGTCCATGAATTACAACTACATCAGCGGTGTTTTCAAAGAGAAGACGGGAATGAGCATCATGGAATACCATGAGAAGATCAGGATCAATGAAGCCGCAAAGCTGCTCAGGAACTCGAACATGAACGTTTCGGAGGTCAGCTGCAGGCTCGGGTTTGAAGACCCGCTCTACTTCAGCCGCGTGTTCAAGAAAGTAATGGGCTATTCCCCGTCGGATTACATCAGGCAGGCATATTTCCGGCTAAGATGAAAATTCCTCATTGGCTGTGCAAAATTTTCACTACACACATTTTCTTGCGCTATCGCGGTTTTTATCGAGAAATGTCCATGACAGCTGCTTGAAAAGTGAAAAAACTGCACACGCAGGTCCGGGAAAATGGACCTGTCTGCCCGAAAGTGGAAAAACCGCACACCCAGGCCGGTGAAAATACGCTATGCTGCCCGGATACGGAAAAGGCGTGCAAATGTGAAATAGAGTGCACGGCGGGAAGGGTAATAGTGTGCGGATGAACGAGTGTTTACGTGTAAGAGTGTTCATATGGCGGAGAGTCTGCGCTGCAGAGTGTTTACCCATACCTGGTAAAGTGTTTACCCGGGGGCTTATGCGGGTAACTATGTTATAAACAGTTCCGACGCAGTACGCATTACAGGGCGCGCCAGGCCATTGCTGCAAAATCACGGCAAGCTGTTGCAGCAGGCGATCACTGCGATCGATCACAGAACCGATTTAAAATGAGATCACAGTAAGCAGCAGCAAGCGATCGGACAAATGACCATAAATCATGGTTTGGTTAAGTCATTGTCAATCTTCTGGAAGGGGTGTGTGTTATGGAAGATAAGGATACGAAAGTTATGGGCGTTCCAAACAGGATGGATATTGGCCAGGCCGGCGATAACAATCCGGACAGCGCCAACGAAGCCTACGCGATGCAGGTTGAAGAGGCCTGCTCTCCCGAGTTCTCAGAGGGCTGCAAAACGGTAAAAGAATAACAGGTTGTTTCGTTCCTTCGAACTCACCCGTGAGCTGCAGTCCGACAATGTAGGGTGTGCCGGGTTTCCCCGTTACAGGGATAGATGGTGTTGGCCATCGAAAGAGCGGATCCTTCAGTAAGGGATTTTACTGCAAAAGGAGTATACTTTCCTGCTGCAGGGTCCTTTGGGGAAAGAGTCAATAAGAATGGTCCCGCGGGTTAAGCCTCGTCTCTTGTGAGACGGGGCTTTTTGTACTTCCGGGATGGACTTCTTTGCTCCCGGGATCTTTGCCCCCGGGATGAACTTGTTTTTGCACGCATAAGCCGGACTCATTATCGTCTGTATCCGGATCACCTGGAAAACAGGGATGGGTGACGGATCCCATGCATGGGCACTAAATGACGTCAAAAGACAACTGCGCGCTGCCGGACTGCTGCAGCCAGGTTTGGCGGAGTGTTTTCTGCCGCGGCGGCATGCCCCGATGCAGGCAGGACATATCAAAACCAGGGCTGGGGATCCCCCGGTATCGGTATGTCTCAATACGTGTCGAGCATGCTCTCTTCCCACATCCCGGGGATATCGAGACCAAGTATCTGCGCGATCGTCGGCGCCACGTTGGCAAGCCCGAAATTGCCCTGCCTGAGCCTGTATGTTGTGTGCCTGTCGTAAATGATAAAAGGTACCGGGTTGAGCGAATGGGCTGTTTTCGGCTGGGTTTTGCCGGACGGGTCTGCCAGGATCATGTCGTCGGCGTTGCCGTGGTCCGCGGTCACTATCAGTACCACATTATGTTCCTCTGTAGCCTTCAGTATCCTTGCCAGGCCGAGATCGACGGCCTCCACGGCGATGACCGCTGCGTCCAGGTTGCCGGTATGGCCGACCATGTCGCCGTTTGGATAGTTGCAGCGGATGAACCCGTATTCGCCGGATCTTATAGCCTCGATCACCTGGTCTGTTATTTCCGCCGACTTCATCCACGGCCGTTCGTCGAACGGCGCCATGTCCGATGGTATCTCGCAGTACGTTTCAAGTTCATCGCTGAACTTGCCGCTCCTGTTGCCGTTCCAGAAGTATGTCATGTGGCCGTACTTCTGGGTCTCGGATACGGCAAACTGCTTTATGCCGTTTTCCACGAGCAGTTCGGACAAAGTGTTCCTGATGTTGGGCGGGCTCACCAGGTACCTTTTCGGCAGCAGCAGGTCGCCGTCGTACTGGAGCATCCCGGCGAACACGACCTTCGGCACGTACCTGCGGTCGAACTTGTCGAAATCCTCGTATTCGAACGCCATGCTTAATTCTATCGACCTGTCGCCCCTGAAGTTGAACAGTACCACGCTGTCCCCGTCAACGATCCTGCCCGCCGGCTGCCCGTCCTTTTCCACGATGAAAGGTGGCAGGTATTGGTCGGTCACGTCCAGTTCTTCCCTGTATGTCGTTATGGCTTCGGCCGCTGAGGCGAACCGCCTGCCTTCGCCCAGCACATGTGTTTCCCAGCCGCGCCGTACCATGTCCCAGTCGGCCTGGTACCTGTCCATCGTGACTGCCATCCTGCCTCCGCCGGAAGCTATCATGGCGTCGAAGCCGCCGTCGTTGAGGCCTGCCAGGAACGCTTCGAGGTCGTTGACGTAAGTCGTGGCAGACAGGGAGGGGACGTCGCGGCCGTCCAGCAGGGCATGGACCCTGACTTTTCCCACTCCGTCCTTTTTTGCCTGCACTATCATCGACTTGAGATGATTGATGTTCGAGTGGACGTTCCCGTCGGACAACAGCCCGATGAAATGCAGGGTCGATCCGTTCCTGATGCAATTCGATATTATTTCATGCCAGCTGTCGGACCTGTAGATGTCGCCTCTTTCGATAGATTCATTCACGAGCTTAGCTCCCTGGGAATATACCTGTCCGCAGCCCAGGGCATTGTGCCCGACCTCGCTGTTTCCCATGTCGTCGTCCGAGGGCAGGCCGACTGCCGTGCCGTGGGCCTTGATATATATGTTAGGGTAGTTCCGGAGCAGCATATCAAGGGTAGGCGTGTTTGCCATCGAAACAGCGTCGCCGCAGCCGCCGCTGCCTTTGCCGATGCCGTCCATGACTACCAGCACGACCGTTTTATTCATGGTGGATCCTCCTCTCACATGCGAACTTAGTTTATCCGCATGTATACATGATATTTACCACCGCAGAAGCTTTGCTCCATTATTTTTTTATGGGTTTTATCTTCTTAAAGCCAGGAAATATCAATGACGGACATTTATTCTCAGAACCATTCCGGACTTTTGCAGAGCCGCTCGGGCTTGCCGCGGCAGTGTCCACCCTTTTGCAGAATCATTCGTGATTGCCGCAGCAGCGTTCTCCATGCTGCAGCGATGTTCAGGCCTGCTCCAGCGCTACGTCGACAAAATCCCTGATCACCATTGTGTCCCGGGTAACATCGCAATCCAGCGCTATAATGCGCACTCCCTGTTCATGCGCGGACACCAGGGCATCTGCAAACGCACCGTGGGTCTTTGCATTGGGGGAGAACTGCCTGACTCCGTCCATCTGTATCACGAAGGCGATGACAGGCGAGTACCCGTCCTCCTTGCTGCCGCAAAGCTCCATGATGTGCCTTACGCCGCGGTCCGTGGGCGCGTCGGGGAACAGCGCAGTGCCGTTTTCCTCCAGCGTGACCCCCTTGACTTCCATCAAAATCTTTCTTTGGTCCGTTTCTATAAGAAAGTCGAACCTGGAGCCCTTGTAGGTGTATTCGGGCCTGATGGCGGTTATTTTTTCGCCCGGGCGAAGAATTGCCGCCGGCGTCGCGTTTCCGGCAAAAGCGACCGGACAGGGTGCCGTGGGACCAGGGGCCGTGGATCCGCCGGCCGATCCACCGGCCGCTGCCGAACCACCCGTGATCTGCATGCATGCCGCCAGCCATTCATGCATAGCCTTGTTCGGGGCCTGTGAATCTATGTTGACTATCTGCCCGACTTTTTTCACCGCGATTAGTGACAATGCGGTACTGCGCTTCGGATCGTCATGTTTCTGGAGATAGACAGTGGCTCCGCCGACCAGGAGTTCTTTCAGCCTGCCGGTGTTTTTCACGTGGACTTTTTCCTGGACACCGTCGACACATACATATGCCACGAACCGGTTAAGCCGTGATATGAACTTGCCTTCGATGATATTATCGTATTTCATCTGTTGCCTCCGTTTATCCTATTGTAGCATAAGTGCATATAATGGGGGAACGTCGCCGCGGAACATGCCGAAATCTGTGCTTTGCGGCAGAAAAAACATGTGGTGATCGTGCCTGTGTCAGATCTGCCAATCTTTCGCACAGTATTTATAGACCTGTTTAAGGGTAACATAATATAGGTTCTTTGCAATAAGCCGGACAGAGACCATAATGTTTTCGGATACCGGCAACGGTTACAGGAAACCGCGACGGTTCCAGGGACCAGTAGATATTTTTCGCAAACACAACGGTTTCTGGCCCTGGCGTGACTAATAAGCTGAATCGACAGCCTGCTCGACATCATGCGCAGGAACAGGGCCGATTTCACCAATACTTTCCGGGCGCTGACATACGACGAGGACCTTGATATAGCCATGTTCGGCACCGATGAGTTCAGGCGGTGGAAGGAAAGATGGCACGAGAGGCTTGGCAGGCAGAAACAGCCGGGATCCTCCGCGTTTCAGCTCATGAGGGACAGCAATCCCGTGATCATCCCCCGCAACCACCGGGTGGAAGAAGCCCTTGAAGCTGCCGAGAAGCATGGGGATTACAGCGTCATGGAAGGACTGGTCCGCGCCTTGTCCAGTCCGTACGAGAAGACGCCCGACAAGGATCATTACACGGCACCGCCGCCTCCTTCGGCCTGCCGTTACCGGACGTTCTGCGGCACCTGACCGGGCAATGGTGCATAAAGCAGTGACCGGGTACGTGTGTATATAATGGGTTGAAATATGAGCACATATAGTGGGCCGAAATATGAGCGCATATTGCGGTGGACGGGTATGTATGCGTATAACGGGCTGAAATGTGCCGGTACGTGGCTTTTTGCGTCGGATCTGCCCGGTATGCGCATATCGATATCCTGTGTCATGCCTACAGCATTATGCTTTCAGTAATATGCTTTCTGTCATTGATTCCTGAAAATGCATTGCTGCCATTCCATGTTTTCAGTTATCCATGTATTTTTCGGCATGTCTTTTTTCCAGGGATATTTTAACATGTGTATTTATATGATAAAATTGGAAATCATTACATATATATTAAAAATTTACAGAAGGATGTGAGAATGCATGTATGAAAGCATAACATATGCTGAACTCAAAAGCCTGCCAAGGGAGCAGAAGATCGAGGCGCTGAAGGAACTGATGGCGACCTGTTCGTCACAGAAGAAGATAGCGGAAAAGCTGGGTGTGAATCCTCCGAACATTTACAGCATGATTTCACGGTATATCAAGGATGATGCGGACAAAAAGCCCGGGAAGAAAAAGAACAGGATAAAAGGCAAGGGTGCCGCAGGTAAAGCGGCTGCAGGCCGGGAAACCAGGCAGGAACATGCCGGCGGAGCCGCCATTGCGCAGGAAGTGTCGGAAACGGATCCAACAGTGACCGTACAGGCGGATGAAGCTGATGCCGCCGCAGCCGGACTGGCGCAGGAAACGGATACTTCCACAGATGGACAGATGCCGGGGACCGGTACCGGTGCAACGGAATGCACGGTGAATGCTGATGCCGCTGCGGCGGGCCAGGGCGTGGAAGCGGTCCGGGTCTTACGGACCGGGGAAGATGCCTATCCGGGCAGGCAGTACGGACATGACGGCGCGAACGATTTCCTGGTCTCGATCGAAAAGGAACTGGCGGGTGAAGAACTGGGGTCGATGCTTGCCGCCATCGGAAGCGCTCTGCTTAAAAACACAGAATACAGGATCGTTCTGAGGATAACTGAAAAATGACCCGGTCATAAAGACAAAAAACCGGTTATAGGAAATACCTGCCGAAAAACACGGATATATATTAAAATACGGATATTGTGGATCAATGGGCCTTTGCGATCGACAAGGCCTTTTTGCTGCTGCACAGGGAACATTTGACAGACGCGGCATGTCTAAAATACTGCCTGTACTTTCTATATGCGATGAAACAGGAAAGAGCGGCAGGCAGAAACAATAACCGGGGGCAACAGGGAACGAGTGTGATGGTTTTACGGAAAAAGACAGGTATCGGCAAGGTTTTTGTTTTGATTTTTCTTGCCGGGGGCTTGGGTTTAGCCGCATTGTTCGGGATAGATGGATATGTGAAGGCTTCCGTGAGGGACAGGATCATCACCGTCGAGGAAGCGGCCGGGCTGGATGCTGACTGCATACTTGTCCTTGGCGCGCATGTTGAAGGGGAGTCGCCGAGCCTCATGCTGAGGGATCGCCTCAACCGAGGCTTCGAACTGTACAGGGCCGGGGCGTCCGACAGGCTGCTGATGAGCGGTGATCATGGCAGGAAAAATTATGATGAAGTCAACGTCATGAAGCAGTTCGCAATAGATGCCGGCATCCCGTCATCCCATGTCTTCATGGACCATGCGGGGTTTTCCACTTATGAAAGCATGTATCGGGCAAGGGATATATTCAAAGCGAAGAAAATCATCGTCGTTACACAGGAGTACCACCTTTACCGTGCCTTGTACGTCGCAGGGAGGCTTGGCCTTGAAGCTTACGGCGTCCCGGCGGCCCACATCAGCTATCCCGGGCAGTCTTACCGGGAATTCAGGGAAGTCCTTGCCAGGACGAAAGATTTCTTCTACGCGATTGCAAAACCTGAACCGACATATCTTGGAGAAGCGATACCTGTTGACGGAGACGGCGATCTGACCAATGACAGGTAAGGCTGCCGGTCCGTGCCGGAGGTTCATGTCTGCCATTCATATGTACGCCGTGAGCAGTCTATGATATAATCATATAGAAAATCATTATAAGGTGGTTTTGTTGTATTCACTCAAGGAACAATTCTATGACGGGCAGGGGATCCTGCGGAATCCCGGAGAAAGGTACCAGGACAAGGAAGGCATCTTCCGGGAGCCGGGCGAGGATTTTGTCGATTACATGGGTATGCTGAGGAGAGCTGACGAAGAGTTTTACGACAGCCAGAGCATCCTCAGGCAGCCGGGTGAAAGCTTCTATGACGGGGCAGGATACCTGAGGGAACGTTGATCACTGGAGCAGGTACCCTGTCGGGTACGCTGTACAGTTCGCATCAGCCGACAGAACGGCCGGGCAGCAGCTGCGGGAAATGAAAAAGCGTTCTGACCCCGGGCCGGAACGCTTTTCTTTTGGCTTATTGTTTCCCTTTTCACAGGAGCATTTCTGCTGCATGATCTTATATTCATGGTTTTAAAACAGTTTTTTCCTGTACAGTATGAACCCTGTGACAGTACATACAACCAGGGTCATGGCCACGATGATCCAGAACGAACCGGGGCTGTCAAGGGGAAGCGGCACGTTCATGCCGAAAAAGCTGGATATCAGCGTGGGAATGGCCATGATGATCGTTACTGATGTCAGGAACTTCATTACTATGTTCAGGTTGTTTGAAATGACCGATGCAAACGCATCCATTGTCCCGGAGAGTATGCTGCTGTAAATATTGGCCATTTCGATAGCCTGCTTGTTTTCTACGATTACATCTTCCAGCAGTTCAGTATCATCCGGGTATTTCTTGATGCTTTCCAGCCTCAGCAGTTTCTCGAGTACCACTTCATTTGCCTTCAGCGAAGTGGAAAAGTATACAAGGCTCTTCTCCAGCTTGAGCATCTGGATAAGCTCTTTGTTTCTCATGGATTTGTGCAGGTCCTGCTCTATCTTGTTGCTCATCTTGTCGATATGCTTCAGGTACTGGAGATACCTTGCAGCATTCCGATAAAGTATCTGCAGGACGAACCTGGTCTTGAACTGGGTCAGGAACGACTTGACCCTGTTTTTCCTGAAATCTTCGAGTATGGTGTCTTCATTCAGGCAGACAGTGATTATCACGTTCTTGAGTATTATGATCGCCAGCGGGATCGTGTAGTATATGTTCATCTGTCCTTCGTTCTCGACGATCGGAGTGTCGACAACGATCAGTGTCTGGCCCTCGTCACTCTCTATCCTGGCTCTTTCTTCTTCGTCGAGCGCGGCCCTGAGGAAATCAGGTTCAACGTTCAGTGAACTGATGACCCTGCTGATTTCTTCTTCAGACGGGTTGGTCATATTGACCCAGACTCCGTCCTCGAAAGTGTCGGTGATGACCAGTTCGTTGTTTACTGTCTTGAAAATCTCGATCAATGGAATCACCCTTTCTATTTAATTTTTGCCAAGGGTGATCTATCCATGCATGTATGCGGCGCGATCAGGGCATGCTTACGGCCGGCAAACAGCATGGCAGACCAACCCTCATACCAATGAGGTGCCACAAGTGACTACTACCGCCACCAGTGTCACATTCCATACTGTTCACCTCCGTGTTTCAAAAAGATAAAAGAGAGGATTCATAGAACCGCTTCAATTATACCCTTTGGCCGGCATGTTTTCAAGCTAAATCGGCCGGCAACTCCGCATATGGACAAATTGCCGCCTCAGGAAGTATAACCTGCTGAATAATATGTTCATGGCTCTATATTGCCGCCGGCAAATGCTCGCTGCCTGATAAGCTGATATCTGGCGGAAGCTTCGACCATATAAAGTTCATAAAATGGATAATCGGCCTGATACAGGCTGGTCCATTATGTTTACCTGTGGTATTCTTAGTCTGTACGATGTATAATTGTCATATTATTTTCTTAAATCGAAAGGTTGAAGTGGGTATATGGTCCCGCAATTGATGAAACCGCTGCGTTCTATTCGCCGCAAATACGCTTATGTCGTTGCTCGGCCGGCTGGCCGGGCCGCTGTTGTTTTTACCGTCGAAGGCATATTGTACACATTGGCATATAACATGATCAACAACAATAACAACCTGTTCGCGATGAGGCTCGGCGCCAGTGATATGCAAATAAGCCTGCTGACCACTTTTTCACAGATAGCCGGGTTGTTGTTCCTGATCCCTGGAGCCATCCTGACCGACAGGCTTTCGGACAAGCGCAGGATGGTGACGCTGGCCCTGCTGATGCTGTCGGCTTCTTATCTGCTGATCGGCTTTACTCCTTTCCTCGGGGCTTACAGGTATTACGCCTTCCTGGTCCTGATGAGCATATCCGTATGTCCGCTTACATTGTACAACACGTCATGGCAGTCATATTTTTCCGATGTGATACCGATAGAGCACAGGAACCGGATCCTCTCCGGAAGAACGGCCGGCACATTTCTCGCGGGCATGGCAGTGTCTCTTGTCTGCGGCAACCTGCTCGCCGCTGCTGAAGGAAACGATGCCAAGATCAGGGTGCACCAGTCGTTTTTCTGGACATCCTGTGTATTGTTCACAATACAGGTCCTTGTGCTCAGACGGATAGACCAGAAGGGCGACGGGAGCCGGAAGGCCGTGGATTCCAGTGAAATCAGGGAAACAGTCGCCGGCTTGTTCAGGAACAAAATGTTCCTCAGCTTTCTTGGAACATCCCTGTTTTTCCATATGACATGGCAATCGGACTGGACGTTGTATTTCCTCGGCCAGGTCCGATATCTGGGACTTAATGAGGCATGGCTCAGCTACGTGAGTATCGGGGGGACGCTTGCCCAGTTCCTTTCCGTAGGGCTGTGGCGGAAAGTGAACGAGAAGATGGGGGTCAGGTTCGGCATTATCCTCGGGAACATCGGCCTTGTCGGCTGCGTGGCCAGCATGCTGATTGCCACCAGTGTGCCGGCTTCCGCCGGACCCGTGGTGTTCCTTGTCCTCAATACACTGTCCAACATAACATTTCCCACGGTTCCGCTGAACCTGCTGCAGTGCCTCCTGCAGGTGGTCCCGGAGAAAAACAAGACTCTGAGCATTTCGATATATACCATGTTCATATCCCTGTCGAATGCGTTCATGCCCATGGCAGGAGTTGCTGTATATACGGCTCTCGGGGGAGACCTGCAGGCTTACCAGGCGACATTCCGGATCATATTCTGCCTGAGGATAATATCGACGGGTTTGTGGACGCTGCGCTGGTATATGCTTCGCAGGGAAGCGAAGTAACAGGAGCGAAAGCAGGGAGGTGGCATGGCTGTCCCCCTGCTTTCTGTATCATCCTGCAATCCGGTGTGCCTGGAAAGCGTTACTGCCGGATCATTCCGACTTAACATTGGTGCGGCATCTGTGCCGTATTGCCGGGTTTGCGCCGGACAAGGCCTGCCGCTGCGTGCTTCGCCAGCAACTGTTATGCGAGCCTGTGTTCGGCTGCCACATCGGTTTTCATCTGTTTCACGATCCTGTAATAAGTCCTCGATGTGATACTATAGCTGAAACCGTACAGGAGCGTGAACAGGCCTGCCACGACAAGGCCGCACCTGATGATGAGACCGGTGTCGTAGAGCGACAGCGTATTGAGCAGCCTGGCTATCATGTTGAAACCTCCTATTGTATGCAGGAGCGCGATGACAAGCGGGGAATAGAAGACCATGAGTATCTGCTTCCGTATGGTTCCCCTTACTTCGGCGTCGCTCATACCGACCTTCTGCATTATGTCGAAATTGTCGCGGTCGTCGTATCCTTCCGTGATCTGCTTGTAGTACATGATCAGGATGAGGCACATGGCGAATATGATGCTGAAAAAGATGCCGATGAACAGCAGGCTGCCGTTCGTTGACAGGGTGTCGCGCCTGCCGCCGACGCCGTTTACGACATTGGTCAGACCCGGCTGTGTCATACACCATTCGCGTACGCTTTTTACATAACTGTCCTTGTCGTTTTCCTGTCCTTCCAGGTTCAGGAGGATCGTAAATATGCGGTCATTTTCAGATGTACTGCGGAATTCGTCGCGCAGCATGTCCATTACACCGGCGTCGCTGACAACTATATAGTACTCATCTCCGTAAGTATTTTCTCTGGCTTTCCTTGTAAACACCACGGAATCGAGTTCTCTTTTGATCCTGAATGTCCGGCTGCCCAGGATTATCTGGCTGTACCCGAAGTCCGCTCCTGTAGAGAGTATGAATACTTCATTGTCCTCAAGGACCTCGTTCCTTTTCTCCATTGCATTGAAATCATCCAGCGTTATCAGCCTGAGTATTTCACGCTCGGCATATGTGCTTTCGGGATCCTGTACCGTGAAAACGTTGCCCTTTTTGGTCGTATGGAGTTTCTGCCAGGTGTATTCGATCCTGTCCGTGATCCTTACATTTGCCGATGCTGCAAGTTCCTGCAGCTTATCGTCCAGTTCGGCCGTGCCGCGGAATTTGGCCGTGCTGAAGTTTATGGAGGCGTCGAACGGGAACTGGAAGTCCAGCATGCTGTCTGTGCCGCGCCATACGGAAAGGGTGCAAAGCAGCGTGATTATCGTCATGGTGCTGAATATGCATATATTGGCCAGGCTCGACGCGCTTTTTCCCATCCTGTGCAGCATGCCTGATATGGTGACGAAGTTCGTTTTCCTGTAATATATCCTGCTGTTTCTTTTCAGCATCTTCAGAAGGGCGGTCAGGCCTGCCCTGAAAAACTGGTGTGTCCCGATGACGACCAGTGAGACCGCCAGCAGGAAATTGAGGAAAATCTCGGAGTCAAGTTTTGCCGTTATGGCAATCGAGTAACCGATGCCCAGGAGGATAAAGCCGGATACAGCCGTGATCCAGAGATGTTTCGGTTCCCGGTCGCCCTTTTTCGCTCCTTTCAGCAGATCGTTCGGCGTTGTCCTGAAGACCCGGATGATATTCATGACAAGGTTGATCCCGTATGCGGCAAGGAAATAGAGGAAAGTTGCCCAAAAAGCATCGGGACTGAATCCAAAGGACGCATCCACCGGCAGTCCGATCAGGTTCAGCAGCAGGAGGAACAGCAGCTTTGAGAATGCGAGCCCGAATACGATCCCGAAGGCCATGACTATGCTGAATATGATGAGGGTTTCCCAGAACATCATCACTGCCATGTGCTTCTTGTCAAGCCCGAGGATGCTGTAGAGCCCAAGTTCCTTTTTCCTGCGCCTTATCAGGAAGCTGTTTGTGTAAACGATGAAGGGCAGCAGTATCAGTCCGAGCAGTATCAGCCCGATCTGCATGAGTACGAGGGCATAGTTGCTCCGGGGCAGCGTGCGCATGATATCATTGGAAACGATAGATGAAAATACAAAGAAAACGAATACCGAGAAACTGCCGGCCATGATGTAAGGGAAGTAGGTCGTGCCGTTTTTGCGGATGCCCATCAGGGACAGTTTTGGCAGCAATATGAGTTTATTCATTTTTTACGCCTCCTGTCTGCATGACTGTAAGTGCATCGGTTATCATTGCATACATTTCCTCGTTGGAGGCATTGCCCCGGTATATCTGGTGGAATACGCAGCCGTCCTTTATGAACAGCACCCTTCCCGCATGGCTGGCGGCGTTGATGCTGTGGGTGACCATCAGTATCGTCTGGCCCTCCCTGTTGATTTCAGCAAACAGTTTCAGCAGCCTGGACGCCGCTTTTGAATCCAGTGCGCCCGTGGGCTCGTCCGCAAGGACGATTTTGGGGTTCGTGATCAGGGCCCGCGCCGTGGCAGCCCTCTGTCTTTCGCCCCCTGACACCTCATAAGGGTATTTCTGAAGTATATCTTCGATCCCAAGTTTCCGCGCCAGCGGTTCAAGGCGCCTCTTCATCTCATCCAGCGGCTTTCCTGCCAGGACCAGCGGGAGGAAGATGTTATCCTGGATCGTGAAGGTGTCGAGCAGGTTGAAGTCCTGGAATACGAATCCAAGGTTGTCGCGGCGGAATGCAGCCACTTCCCGCTGGGGTATCGTTGACAGATCCCTGCCTTCCAGCAGGACCCGCCCGCCGGTCGGACGGTCGATGGTGGCCAGGATATTGAGGAGAGTGGTTTTTCCTGCGCCGGATTCCCCCATTATTGCAACATATTCGCCCTGCTCGACGGAAAAAGTGACGCCGTTCAGCGCATGCACCTTGTTCCCGCCAAGCCTGGTACCATATACCTTTTTAACATTGCTTACCTCAAGCAGTGCCATCGTTCGGTTCACTTTCCTTTCTTCTCTTTCCTTCATCTTTTTTCCTGTTTCACTTTTTCATTCTGCTTTTCAATTTTCATTCCGGCCATTGCAAAATCGTTCTGCATCAGTATTTGCTCTCAATGATGTGTACCTTTTCCGAATATGCCGGCAAATGCCAGGGTACACGGGATTTTTCTGAGGATGTCCGCGTGCTTCCCTGCAGTTTAATTTTATATCCGGCCGCGTATCGATGCCATAATCCTTCCTTACATTTCATTTTCCAAACTTACATTTTTGTAAGGTTTCCCTGTAAGGAATCCCGCACAGGGCGGACCTGGTTTGAAACTATACTGTGAAAGCAACCGGGAACATGCCAGAACTGAAAGTTTGAATGCGGTTGATGCAAATTATGCCGGACGAACGGCTGAAGATCATGGATCACAGATCACAGATTGCAGTTTCAGATTGCGGGATGCGGATCGAAGGCTCATATCACGTATCATCGACAGATTCCAGCGCAAACCCGACGGTGACCTTTGTGCCTTTCCCGACTTCTGAGGTGACTTCGATGGTGTGGGACAGCTTGTCCAGTATCTTCCTGCACAGGTACAGGCCTATCCCGGTGGACTTCTTGTCCAGCCTGCCGTTGTAGCCGGTGTAACCCCGCTCGAATATACGGGGCAGGTCTTCCGGGCGGATCCCGATGCCTGTGTCCTCGATCACCAGGAAAGCATTTTCCGGGGTTTTTTCGAGATATATCGAAATGCCGCCTCGATGTGTGTATTTCAGCGCGTTCGATATGATCTGGCCAAGCGCGAACTGCAGCCATTTCTCGTCGGTGACGACGGCACAGCGGAATTCCTGCAGGTCAAGGGAAAGCCTGCTGTTGATAAAAAGCAACGCATACTTTTTCAGGGCCTGTTTTACTATGCCATTCAGGTCGTATTTTTTGAACAGGAAATCCGAGGAGATGCTTTCAAGCCTCTGGTAATACAACACCATGTCAACATACTGTTCAATTTTGAATAGTTCTTCGGACAGCAGTTTGATGACGTGATTATTCAGGCTGGTGTTCCCGCCTGTTTCCCGAATGCTTGATCCGCTGGGCTCCAGGATGTCCGCACCGCCGGTTTCCCGGCTGTGTGTTCTGCTGGTTTCCTTGCTGCCGGCTTCACCGTTTTTTCTGCCGTATGCGCCGCCGGTTCCCCGGACGCTTACATCGCACAGGGTGCCGCCTCCTTCGCCGACGTTCTGCAGAAGCAGCCTCATGGCGGATATGGGGACCTTGACCTGGTGGGCCCACATTGAATAATAGTCGTTCATGTCGGCGTCTTTCAGGCTCATTTCGGACCGGAGCTGCCTCAGGTCGTCCGTCAGTTTTTCGATGATACTGTGGTACTGCCGGTCCATCAGCCCTGAAGGAGGGGGCAGCAGTTCAGCCAGGTTTTCCGTGTTTTCGATGGCTGCGCGGAATGCCTCGTACCTCCTGATATATCGTACAAAATCGAAAATCGCGAAACACAGCGTTATAAAAGCCCAGAGGAAAAATGCATACAACAGGTCAGCCAGGTTTTCCAGGTGATACAGCAGGCAGACGGTGAAAAACAGGAGCATACCGGCAAGCAAAACAGCGACAGCCCTGCGCTTTTCGTGGATGTACCCGGACAGGAGCGAATGCAGCGGAAGCCTGCCTTTCGGAATTTCGCTTTCCGGCGTATTATCTTCCGGCATGTTTCCTTCCGTTCCGTCGGCTGATGTGTACGGTCTATTGGTCATTGCATTGCCTGGATGATCCAGGTCGGTATTTTTCATTGCAATCACCCCGGGGCTGGCAGCCGTCAATCGCTTTCGATCAGGTAGCCCAGTCCTTTCTTCGTATGGATGAAATCCCTGATCGAGGCTTCTTCAAGCTTCTTGCGCAGCCTGTTCATGTTCACTGTGAGAGTGTTGTCATCGACAAAACAGTCGTCGTCCCACAGCCGCTTCATTATGGTTTCCCTTGTAACCGTTTTCCCGATATTCTCAAAAAGCAGCTGCATTATCCTGAATTCATTCTTTGTGAGCTCGATTTTCTTCCCCTGGTACATTATCGTCCCGTCAAGGGTGTTGAACAGCACACCTTTGTGTTCGAGCCATGCGGTCTGCCCGCTGTACGCGTAAGTCCGGCGAAGCAGCGCCTCTATCTTGGCACGCAGGACTTCCAGGTCGAAGGGCTTCCGGATGTAATCATCGCCGCCCATGTTTACCGCCATTATGATGTTCATGTTGTCCGAGGCCGAAGAGATGAACATGACCGGCGTGCGGGACAGTTTGCGGATCTCCCTGCACCAGTGGTAACCGTTGTAAAACGGGAGCGATATATCCATCAGCACCAGCTGGGGCCCGATCCTGGCAAAACAGCCGAGAACGTCGTTGAAATCTTCGACGCAGTGGACTGCATAACCCCAGCGGCTGAGATATTCGCGGATGACATTTGAGATGACGGCATCATCTTCTACCAGCAGTATCCTGTAGATATGTCTGCAGAGCCCTCCGGTCATCAGGATAATCAAAGCGCAAACGGTTATCTGCTGCTGTATAAATGTTATCATTTATTCCGGGAAATTAAAAGTGCGCCTGTACGGATATTGACATTATCCGGCAACAGGCGGATTATAGAGATAGCGGGAAAATCAAACATACATCTTCTGTTGATCATATTCGCCGGAAACGGAATTTTCATGAAAGGGCGTGAAATACATATGTCTTGCGGCAAATTGCGGCTTCCGTGCCTGATAAGCGACAGAATGGTACTGCAGAGGGACAGGGAATTCAAAATCTGGGGCTGGGCAGGCGCCGGAGACAGGGTCACCGTGAAGCTGATCCCGGGGATACAGGAGAACACGGTGGCTGGCGGTACGGCTGCCGGCCCTGCAGAGGAAACTGGCCGGAATAGCATAGATGCATGTACCGACGGCATGATGAGTGATGGTGCGGCTGTCGGCAGCGCTTCAGGAGAATGCACCGGGCAGGTTCATGAGTGTACGGCAGGCGCAGACGGAAGATGGGAAGTCCTGCTGCAGCCGGTGAAGGCCGGTGGCCCGTATACCCTTGTGGTAAGTGCTGTAAATAATACCGGAAAAAGCAGAGGCGGAGCAGACATTGAAGCAAAAGCATGTGCAGGAATGAACCCCTGTGCGGAAACAGGCGCCGGAAACGCTTCGGAAACAGCGCAGCAAATAACCGTGAAAGACATACTTGCCGGCGATGTATGGCTTTGCTCCGGGCAGTCGAATATGCAGACGCCCGTTATCAGGCTGGCCGACAAGTTCGGGAAGGAAATCACCGGAGCGTGCAGCAGCATGATCAGGTATTTCAATGTTCCTGAACGGTATGATTTCAAAAAGAAACATGATGAACTGGAAGGCGGCAGCTGGATCCGCTGCGACGCACCTGACAAGGTTATGCTATTTTCGGCTGTTGCGCTGTTTTTTGCCGCCGAACTACATAAAAAATACGATATCCCCGTCGGGATAATCAATGCGAGCGTCGGAGGGTCTCCCATAGAAGCCTGGATGAGCGAGGATTCGCTTGCAGACTGGCCGGACAGCCTGGAGGAACTGGCCAGGTGCAAGGATGATGCATATGTTGATGGGACAAAAAGGCGTGACGAGGCGGCCGTGACCCAATGGCTGAGACAACTGGACATGCTCGACGAAGGCCTCGGCAGTAACGGAGAGCCTTTATACAGCGGAGAGATCGACATATCGGGCTGGGATGACGTAAATATCCCGACGAGTTGGGAAGATGCAGGCTTGAGAAATTTTTACGGTTCAATATGGCTCAGGAAGACGTTCACACTTCCTGCAGGAGCAGCAGGTAAGGAGGCGGTGCTGAGGCTCGGGACCATCATAGACAGCGACGTTGCTTATGTAAACGGAGTCCAGGTGGGAGCCGTCCCATACCGCTACCCGCCGAGAAAATACATTATACCGCCCGGACTGACAAAGGAAGGAGAAAACACTATTACAGTAAGGGTGATCAGCAATTCGGGAGACGGCGGATTCGTCGAGGATAAGCCATACACGATCGAAGCAGATGGCGAGGTCATCGATCTTGCCGGCAGATGGAAATACAGGATCGGTGCCAGGATGGAAAACCCGATGCCTGAAATCACGTTTTTCAACTGGAAGCCTGCCGGGCTGTACAACGGCATGATAGCGCCCCTGCACGATTTTGTGATCAGGGGCGTGGCGTGGTACCAGGGCGAAGCGAACACGTTTGTGCCAGGAAGATATTCCGGCCTGTTCAGAAAGATGGTCAGGGACTGGAGAAAGGCATGGGGGAACGACAACCTCCCGTTCCTGTACGTACAGCTCCACAACTGGCAGAGGCCTGCGAGCGAGCCGGGCGACAGCCAGTGGGCACGGCTCAGGGAACAGCAGCTCAAAGCGCTGTCATTGCCCGGTGCCGGTATGGCGTCGGCGATAGATGCCGGTGAATGGAACGATATACATCCGCTGGACAAGATCACGGTGGCAAAAAGGCTCGCACTTGCCGCGTACAGGATTGCTTACGGGGAGGATATCATTGCATCCGGGCCAATCTACAAGGACATGGTTAAGGAAGGGAACCGCATCAGGATAAGATTCATGGAGCCCACAGGCGGCCTTGTATCTGTCGGCGGCGAACCTCTCAGGCATTTCGCCGTAGCCGGGCCCGACAGGAGATTCGTATGGGCTGAAGCAAAGATAGAAGGGGACACGGTCGTCGTTTGGAATGACGGAATCGATGACCCTGTGGCGGTACGCTATGCATGGGCGGACAACCCGGAGGGAGCGAACCTGTACAACAGGGCGGGACTGCCCGCCTCGCCGTTCAGGACCGACGACTGGGACTGACATGATGACCATGGGCCGAATTACAGGTGACAGACTGACGGTTGACTGAAACCAGAAATCAGAAACCTGATACCTGATGTATGATGCCCGATATCTGAAAAATACCGGATGCTGCCTGACAAAAAGCCGGCTTGATCAAGCCGGCTGTATTATTTATCTGATCTTCGGGATCAATATGTTTGTCATTCTGCTCTTTGG
>Ga0209608_1000730_pt1 | contig 30406 bp, 24 predicted proteins | sample AD_UKC130_MetaG_FD_184428 | JGI IMG/M metagenome (GOLD analysis project Ga0209608, IMG submission 184428) | Active sludge microbial communities of municipal wastewater-treating anaerobic digesters from Canada - AD_UKC130_MetaG (SPAdes) (version 2) | ecosystem: Engineered > Bioreactor > Anaerobic... | reverse complement strand
CGCTTGCTGAAACAGTTCTCCTCATGCGCCAGTACATCGTCTTTCCAAAACTGCTCCAGATCGACGTCGTACACTGCCATCACTCCCGTTGTGTTTTGGCGGTCCAAAGGCCTCGGCAGGTCACTACCGAAACAGTATCACCCGATGTATTCGAACACTCCACCATAATCCCGGCAAGAGGCTGGCCTTCCACATCAACGATTGTGCCGGAGCGGTTGAAATACAAGCCCATATTAAAGACAATGTCTGACCGTGGACCGGAGACCTCTACAGATGAGGGGGTAAACGTGACTTTCCCAGCAGCCCAAGGACTTATTTCGACAGTGCCGGTCAGCCCTGATTTTGACCAATTGCCCTCCTTGTCGGTGGTTACTGATTCGTAGATATACTTTTCCGAGGCGAAACGGATCATGACCCCGGCAACTCCATTGCCGTCCGGGTTTTTGACACTGCCGCTCACTGAATATGCGGCGGCAAATTTGGCGGCAATCACAATACCTGTCTGGGCTGAATCCACTTCCACATGTTCAGGGTCAAAAGTGTAATCCTGATGCGACGGGATAATCCTGACGCTGCCCTGCGGGCCGGGTTTCTCCCAGGCGCCCTGATTATCGGTGATCACCGGCTCGTAATCCTTGATTTCCGACTCGAAACTAATTGTCACACCGGCGATCCCATTGCCATTTTCATCCTCGACAACACCGCTCACTGCGTAGGCGGGAAGAATGCATCTGGCGATGAAATCAGCACCGCTGGCTTTTTTGTCGAAGGCCATGCTCTCGGGTTCAAACTCAAACCCTTCCTTGGACGGGGTCGCCGTTCCCGTGCCTTTGAAAACAGCTTCCCATCTACCTTGTCCGTCGGTGATGACTTCACTCTCTGTCGCTCCAGTCAGCTGGATCCGCACACCAGCGGCTGGTTTCCCATTTTCCGTCTCATACACCACTTTGCCTGATACAGTATACGTCCTGCTGCCTCCATCCGACTTTCCACCGACACAGGCAGAAAGCAGGGCTGCAAACAGCAAGCCACTGCGATGCCGGTTCTATACCGCACATGAATCACTCGCTTTCGTTTGTTTATATCTCTGAAGGCAGACCACAAAGCCGAAAACCCTCCCGGCCTTGTGTCTTTGCTTTGGGCAGCTCCCTCAGGAACGGATAAGAGTGCCCTTCGTCAATATCCCAGACGGTGTCGAAGTCCCAGCGTATTTCCACCAGTCCTTGTTGGGGATCGTTACGAAGATACTTGTATGTATTCTTCTGCATCATTTGCTCGGTTGTCTTTGGTGCGCCTTTTCCTGTATCACTTTGTCCAGTGGAAATGGTCCCGGAGACAGTGCATTCTTCAACCACCGATTCCCAGGCCGACCCAGCCAAAGCGCCAATATAATCATTGCCAAATATTGTCTACATTCTCCAGATTCAGGCCGCTGACACTGGCTTGATACAAGTAGCCGAAGAGCCCTAAGTAATCTGCCTCAGGATCAGTGATCTTAAGGTTGCTGATTGTATGTCCGCCGTCAAAAGTAAAAGCTTGGAAATACTAGGATGGATTCAGATTCTTCAGATGTCATGGCAAAACCTTTGCTTTTGCGCATGAGATTATGTTAATTCTTTTCAGGCTCCATCCATGCTCGACTGGGAGATCATGATAAACACTCTCCACTGTCGGATAGACTCGCAGCTCCAGCTTCCGAGGAAAACCAAACCGCCTCAAGGCCACGTGCCACAGATCGCCGGTGGTGAACCAGTCGGCGATCAGCCTCTCTTCGTGGTAGATTTCCGCCCGATCACCCTGGTAGTCGATCTGCAGGAACAGATCATGAACCTTGTCCAGGTCTTTGGCATTGATTGTGATCTCATATGCCTTGTATTGTCCGTCTTCTCCGCCTGTGCCAAGATAGGTAAACTTAACCTCGCATTTGGCCTGGGTGAAGGCCACCATCTTAGACCGGCGGGCCCCATCAGGCAAGTAATAGATGATTTCCTCCGCAGGCTTTTGGGACACGGCGAAGATCTCACCGCTGTCTTCGTAAAGGATGCAGTCGGCGATAACCAGCATCTCCCCGAACTTAAAAGCCCGCTCCGCTTCATGCTTCTTGAGCGTGATCACATGTCCCGGCTCTTTGGCGTATTGGTACCAAGGTGCATGATCTGTGTAGAAAACATAGTATTCGCCTAGCCTGCAGAGGAGCGACGCATTGGTGCGCAAAAGAAGCGCATTGCCCATCCGCAGGTGGTATGGAATCACCAGGCATTCGCCGGGGGCAATGTCGATGTGCTCCAGGGTGATCTTGTCATCCCCCAGATCGATGCTGCAGCTCCAGTCTTTGTGAGCTTTCATGACCCGCTTGCGCTGGTGGTTGTTGATGAACAAAAACCCTTCCCCGGTTTCATGGTTGTGCCGGACAGCAGCCCGCACTGTCTCCAGATCCTCCGGCGACTGGGGCTGGATATCCGGCAGATAAGCGTCTGCCGGGGCAAGAATTTCCTGAAAGTCGTTGATGAAGAGATGCAGCTTTTTCAGCTTGCCGTAAGAAGCGTTAAGCAAACCCGATTCCCGGATGCAGGCCTGGAAATCGTAACTCTTAACGGGATAATCGTTATAATACCCGGTGGCTTTGGACTCCTGCAGAGTTGAGTACCGCCCGTCGGGGTTGTATCCGCCGTGGTACATGTAATACCCGATTAGATTGGCGCCGGAACCAAGGGCGCACAAGGCCTGGGCTTCCGTATCTTCGGGATATGGGCAAGGCCGCCTGTGAGCGGTCACCTGGAGCCCACCGCCCAATTCAGCGGTGAGGTACGGGGCATGCAGGCCTTTATCCCCTGCGTTGGCACCTGCCAATGCATCGCCCTGAGCCAGATCCGAACCGATGTTTTGATCATCGTAAAAGGGCTTGAACAAAAACTGGGGCGATGCCGGCAGTTCCTCTGTATGCTGAGCCCAGGGGGCATCCACATAGCCGCCGTAAACAGGCAGCGTCTCGTTCTCCAGGACATAAGCCCCACCCCAGGCGGTCACGGTGTAGTATGGCACAACAAAGCCGAGTTCCTGGGCCATTTGTTTCAGGGTGCGGAGATGTTCCAGCCCTTCTGCTTTGGTCTTGGGGCGCTGGTAGCAGTGGCCGTATTCATTTTCAATCTGGATGCCGATCACCGGCCCTCCGTCCTTGCACATCATGCCCTGGGCTTGTTCCGCCAGCTTCGACCAGTAACGGCGCACATGGGCCAGATACCGTGGATCGTTCTGCCGCAGGGGGAACCCGCCCTGAACCAGCCAGTCGGGGAAACCGCCGTTGCGGCATTCGCCGTGATTCCACGGCCCGATCCGCAGCCACACCGGCATCTCCAGTGCTCTGCAGGTTTCCAGAAAACGCCGCAGATCCCGGGAGCCGGTGAAGTCCCACTCGTTCTCCTTTTCTTCATGGTGAATCCAGAAAACATAGCTGGAAACGATAGTGATGCCGCCTGCCCGCATTTTGAGGATCGCTTCCCGCCACTCGTCAGGATGCCAGCGGGAAAAGTGGAACTCCCCCATCACCGGCAGGATCGGCCTGCCGTTCTTCAGCAGATACCTGCTGTTCACCTCATAGCGATCACCGTTTTGGGCTTCACCTGCCATCGGCAGCACAACCGGCTGACGGGTGTTTCCGCTGATGCGAAAATACATAGCCAGACCTCCCTGTACGCCCCACACCATCCGCTACAGCTCGATCTCATTCAAAGCCTGAAGCACCACAGGCATGGACTGCTTCCAATTGTGGGGATACTGTTCCGAAACCTCGAAAGCCAAACGCCGCCCGTCGGGCGCTCCCTGCCGCACTAGTTCGGCAACCAGATTCTTCAGCTCCTTTGGCGGTAGTTCATAATTCGCCACATTGATATTCACCCAAAACAGCTTTTCCGGCCAGGCCGCCCGGCACTCATCAAGCGTCATGTCCCCCTCCGGCGGCGGAGTCAGGGATTCGATCAGATCAATAGGTGCCCCGGCGATGTGATCCCGGCAGCTGGCGAGCTTGCCGTCGTAATGGGTACCCACGATCTTGCCGCTTTGCTGCAGGATCGGGAAGAGCTCCTTGTACACTGGTACGTGATACTGAGCGAAGCGCGCCGGCCCCATGGTTTCCGCTGTAAAGTTCTCCAAGACTGAGACAAAGCGGCCCGGGCCTGCGGCAATCAATTCCACCTTTCGGCGAAAACCTGCCAGCAGGGCGTCATAAAGTTCAGCCAGTTCCGACTCGAAATCAAAGAGGTGATAGGCAAAGTTCTCCAAGCCTACATAATCCACAAGGATGGTCTGGAGCGGTGTGCGGCCGGCGGCAATCAAAGCAATGCCGTAGGGCTTGATCTGCTCCTGCTTGGCCAGAAAGCCTGCGTAATCCGGCTCATACTCGGTGTGCCGGGCAATGTAGGTCATCACCCGGTAGTCATCCTGCGTTTCCAGCCAGTACTTCTGTGTCCATCCATCTTCCGCAATCGTGAATATTTCCCCAACCGGGGTGACCATGGCGCTGCGGGTGAACTTGCGGCCGTTCTCCGTATATGATTCCTGCTTGAATTCCACATCTTTATGGATCATCTTTACGGAAGGCACCTGCCAGGTCACTCCCAAGCCAGCTTCGAGCAAAGGCTGCCAGGCAGGGTCGTTTTGAGTGTGGCGCCACTCGTTCTGGTAGATTGTGTACGGAATCCGATCCGGTTTCTCACCTGACCAAAAAGCTTCCAAACGTTCGTGGATGTTCATAGAAAACCTCCTTCACTTACCCTTCCAATGGGCAAAAGAATTTGCAGCGGCCGGCAGGCAGGATCGCGATCAGTTTCCCGTCCCTGTAAGTGTACTGTACCCAACTAGCTTCCAAGGGCTGGCCGTTGACGGTTACTCCCAAGATTTCCGGTGCCTCAAGCTCCAGCTCCGCTTCAGTATTGAAGGGAACGGTGAAGTTGTATTCAATCCCTCCATCCACGTACCGCCAGCCGCTTTCAATGCGTCCCGCCGCTGAATTGAGCACCGCATGGGCGTACTCCAGTCTCCGGTTGGGCTGGGGTGCCAGCCGGAACCTCCGGAACCCCGGATAAGCTTCGATTGGATTAATCCCGCACATGTTGCGGTACATCCACTCCGCGATCGAGCCGTAGCAGTAGTGGTTGAGAGAGTTCATCCCCAGCTCGCCGAACCGGCCGTCAGGCAAGAGCGAGTTCCAGCGTTCCCAGATGGTGGTGGCGCCAAGCTTCACCGCATAGAGCCAGCTGGGGAACTCTTCATTGAGCAAGAGTTTGTACGCGATGTCATTATGGCCGTTTTCTGAAAGCACCCGGCACAGGTAAGGGGTGCCCACAAAACCAGTTTTCAGATAGTAGTTGTTTTCCTTCAACAGTTCGACCAGGGACGCGATGATCCTCGGGCGCAGTTCGTCCGGGACCAGATCCATGAACAGCGGCAGGATGTGGGCGGTTTGGGTATTGACCGCCATCCTTCCCCTGGGAGTGACGAATTCATCGCAAAAAGCCTTCTTCACTTCTTCCGCCAGCTGTTCATACTCCTGGGCCAGATCTTCTTTGCCCAAAACCCGGGCCGCTTTGGCCACCAACCCCGCCGAATAGGCGTAATAGGCAGTGGCGATCAGATCCGTCGGAGTGCCTCCTTCCCGGCTGAACTCCCCTTTTCCGTCCAAGGCCAGCCAATCGCCGTAGTGGAAACCGCTGTCCCAGAGGCGGTCGCCGTCGTCCAGGCTTTTAATATGCTCCACATAGGCGATCATGCTCTCCAGCTGCCGTTCCAGCACGGCCTTGTCCCCATAGTGGAGATAGAGGTTCCAGGGGATCACAGTCGCCGCATCCGACCAGGCCGCAGATCCATTCTGCTTCATGCCGAAGGTGGGTACGAAGTCCGGCACCTTGCCGCCGAGATTCCTTTGTTCCAGGGCCAGATCATAGAGGAACTTGCCAAAAAAAGCTCCGCAGTCCATGTTGAAGCAGGCGGTGCCGGAGAACATCTGGGCGTCCCCGGTCCAGCCCATCCGCTCGTCTCGCTGCGGGCAGTCGGTGGGCACATCCAAGAAATTCCCCTTCTGGCCCCAGAGCGCGTTCAGGAACAGCCGGTTGACCAGCGGGTTGGAGGTCTCGATGGCCCCGATCTGCTCCAGGTCGGAATAGACCACGTCCCCGGTGAAGTCATCCAGGGAGAGTTCACCCTCCCATCCTTCCACCTTCACATAGCGGAAGCCGTAGAAGGTGAAATGGGGCCGCACCTTGGCCGGTTTGCCGTCTGCGATGTAGGTGAATTCCGCTTTGGCGCTCCTTAGGTTCTCCTGGGAGAAGCAGCCGCCCTGCAGGGCTTCACCGTATTGGAGCAGAATCCTGGCGCCTTTGGGGGCATTGGTGTTAAAGCTCACCCATCCGACCATGTTCTGGCCGAAATCAAGCACTGTTTCTCCGTTGGGAGTATGAATCACTTCCACCGGTTTGATCCGCTCCTTGATCCGCACCGGCAGGCTGCGCCGCTCCTGCAGGCGGCCATAGCCCAAGTCGATGAGGCGCACTTGGTCCCAGCCGCTGTCGTCCAGTTCCGGCCTGGACCAGCCGGGCAGGTAGGAGTTGGCATCCTGAACCTCGCCGTCGTAAATGCTGCTCGCCAGGATATGGGACGGTTTGGCCTTCCAGCTCTGATCAGAACAGATTACTTCTGTGGTGCCGTCCCGGTAGGTGACCACCAGTTCGCAGATGAGGGCGAAGCGGTCGCCGTAAATTTCCCTAGCATTGGCTCTGTAGGTGAACCGCCCTTTGTACCAGCCGTTGCCGAGCATTACCCCGACAGCGTTCTCTCCCTGCAGCAGATGCCGGGTGACGTCGAAGGCCTGGTACTGGATCCAGTTGTCGTAGCTGCTGCAGTATGGTGTAAGATACTCCTCCCCGACCCTCTGGCCGTTGATTTCCGCCTCATACAGCCCCAAACCGCAGATGTAAAGCCTGGCCTCTTTGATCGGCTTGGTCAGGGAAAACTTCTTCCGCAGCCAGGGATGGATCTCTTTATCTTCCCAGGCGGGAGTGATCCATTTGGCCTGCCAAGGCTCGTCCATCTTCGCCGTCTCAAACCAGGCCGTTTGGCTTTCCACTTCGCCGCAGTCAGTCCAGACCTTCACCTGCCAGTAGTAGCGGGTGCGGGGTTTGAGGGCGATCGGAAGCGGATAACCGATGCTGTCGATGTCTTGCCGTTTGCCGCTGTCGTGGATGATCTGCCGGAAATCCGGGTCCAAGGCCACCTTGATCTGGCATGCCTCTTGAGTCTTGGCTGTTTCCGACTCCAGCACCCAGCTCAAAACTGGTTGGCCCAAAGCGAACCCCAACGGGTTTTCAATCCGGTTGCATCGCATTCTGGTGATCTCCATGGCCTGACTCTCCCTTCGTATGTTTTCCGTATTGACGGTGTCTGTCCAGATCCTACATTTGATATTCGTCTTCTTGGTAAAAAGACCTACCTCCGCTGCGTTTCTTCAGAGAAAAACACAGCGCCGATAACCGCTGCGTTACCGGCGCCGTATTGCGAATGGATGCTTTGAACGGCCTGCTATTCCTTTGGCTCGTCGTTCAGCTTGAAGAATTCAATCTGCTGCTGCAGCTTGGCTGCCATGTTGGTCAGCTCCTGAGCAGACGCGGCAATCTCCTGAATGGTGGCCGCCTGCTCTTCGGTGCTGGAAGCAATCTCATGGCCTCCGACATTCGCCTCTTTAATGCCTTTGAGTATCTCCTGCATCTCTTTGACCACATTTTCAATGGCCTGCAGGATGTTCTGGAGCAGTCCCTCGCTGGTCTGAATCACTCTGAGAGCGTGATCCACCTGCTCCGTTTCTACATACATTTCCGCCACCGCATCAGCGATCGCCTGCTGTGTCTGCTTGATCAGCTGTGTGATCTCAGCTGTCGCGGCGGACGATTCTTCCGCCAGATTCCTGACTTCATCCGCCACCACGGCGAACCCGCGGCCGTGTTCGCCGGCCCGGGCGGCCTCTATCGCCGCGTTCAGCGCCAGCAGGTTGGTTTGATCGGCAATATCGTTGATGGTGTTGACAATGACGCCGATTTTCTCCGAACTCTCGCTGACCACCTGCATTTTTTCCACCAGCTCGGAGGTGCCCTGCTTCAGCTTTTTCATCTCAGTGACAATTTCCATCAGGGCTTGCTTGCCCTTGGAAGCGTCGGATGAAATCCGGTTCGCGGTATCATTCATGGACTGGGCGTTGATATACATCTGATCGAGAGTACTGGAGAACTCGTTGGTTGTGCTCGCCACCTCTTCAATCGAAGCGCTCACTTCTTCAGACGCCGCCGCCATCTCGGCGCTGGTCACAGTCAGGATGCGCACCGCGTCGGCCATCACTTCCAACACCTTCCGCACATTCTCCATAGTGCGGTTGATAGCCTGGGCTGCCTTGCCCACCTCATCCTGATGCTTGATGGTGACGGTCCGGGTCATGTCTCCCTGGGAAACCGCGTCCATGACCGCCTGGACATTCTGCAGGGGCTTGGCGATGATTCGTCCGATCAATACGGCCAAAACGACACCGACAATGATAAACCCGACGGTGGATATCAGCAGTGTAATCCCCAGGCGCTGCACGTCGGCAATCATCTCTTTTTCCAAAGACCCAACCATCAAGGCCCAGCCGGTAGTGCTGATCGGGACTGACGCCACAATGGTGTTGCCCAATTCCTGATGCAGATAAGTGACGATCTGAGCCTGCTGCAGGCCGGATTCGGCCACGGCGGCGCCCAAAGGGGCGTACTCGCTTTCCGGATCGAAAATATTCACACTGTTCAGCACCTGCTGATGATCTTTGTGGGCCAGGAATGTGCCGTCGGCCCCCACAATGGCGGCCCAGCCGAATTCTCCCACACCCAGCCGCATGATCACATCAGACAAGAATGTGCTGTCCTTGCGGCCGATCACGGCGCCGACCACTGTCTCGCCGCGCATGATGGGCACGGCAATCATGATCACCTGTTCATTGGTGACCCGGCTGATTAGAATATCCGAAATGGCCGGTACACCCGTCAGAGCTTTTTGCACATAATCCCGATCACTGAGGTCAGCCATGGTCCCGTCGGCATAATAAGCCGTCCCTGAAGGGCTGACGACAGCCAACGCCAGGAAACTCGCCATCCTGTCCAGATACTCCGACAGCGTCAGCCGCTGGACGTAAGAACCCATGGAATCCAATCCCGGCTGCAGTGCGAACACTCTCAAGACTTCCGTTTCAGTCCTAAGCTCGCTCTCTATGCGTTTGGCCGCTTGTGTCGCGTGGGTGATCAGAGTGGCTTCGACCTGATCCAACACTAGGTTCGAGGTGTACAGATAGCCAAATATGCTCAACCCAGCAGCCACAAACAGCACCAGGGCACCGGTAAAGAGGGCAATTTTTGCTCCAATGCTCAACCGTCCTATCATAAATCATCTCCCCTAGAGTCGCTATTCGCTCAATGACCTTTAGGCTGGCCAAAATATGTTAGTATCCTTTAATTCAATATAAACCGGGAAAATCCTACTTATTTTGAGCCTAAACTTGATTTTTACAAGAGGGAATTGTCAACCGAAACCGAAATCTTAATCCTGACCGTTGTTTAGACCACATCGAAGACAAGGAGAGGAAACAAGTGCTGAAAAAACCCCTCAACCCCACATGGGATTTGGAAACCATTTTTCCCGGCGGCAGCGGCTCGCCGCAGTTCGCCGCATATCTCGAGGAACTGGCTGCGGGCATAGAAAGCTTGAAAGCCGAAGTGGAAGCGCTGACTCCCCTTTCGCCGGCCGGCGCGTGGGAAGAGACCATCGGCCAGATCCAGGATACCATGGCGAGATTAAGGCAGGCAGGTGCCTTCATCAGCTGCCTGACGGCCCAGGATGTCACTGACACGAAAGCCAAACTGTTAAGCGGCCAGGTGCGGCAAATCGGCGCTGGCTTCGGCACAGTCCTGACAATGTTTGACGAACGCCTGAAACACTTTTCCGACGAGCAGTGGCGGGTATTCATCAGCCAGCCGCAGTTTGAAGGCCTGGCTTTTGCCCTCAATGAAAGGCGCGCAAGGGCAGGCAGGCGCCTTGACGCCGATCGGGAAAACCTGGCCAACGATCTCGCCGTCGACGGGTACCACGCCTGGAGCGATATGTATTATGCCGTTGTAGGGCGGATCAACATCGAAGTGGAGGTCGAAGGCGCCAAAAAGGCGGTTTCACCAGGCCAGGCCGCGAACCTTCTGGCTCATCCAGACAGAGACGTGCGCCGACAGGTGTTCGCCAAGTATGAGCAGGCATGGGAGGACAACGCGGAGCTTTTGAGCAGCTGCCTCAACCACATCGCCGGCTTCCGCCTAAGCCTTTACAGGCACCGGGGGTGGGACGATGTATTGAGCGAGCCTTTGGAAATAAACCGCATGTCGGCACAGACTCTAGCGGCAATGTGGGATACAATCGCTAAGGGGAAAGCTAAACTCGGGCAGTATTTTAAAGCAAAAGCGGATCTCATGGGGATCGATCAGCTGGCCTGGTATGATCTGGACGCGCCTTTGACCCTGCCTTCCTCCGCCCGGAGCGAAGCCCAGGCCACCATGGCATATGATCAAGGCGCGGAGTTCATTGTGGCTCAGTTTGAGCGTTTTGATCCGTATCTTGCCAAGTTTGCCGCGGCCGCCCTGGAAAACCGTTGGGTGGAAGCCGAAGACCGCCCCGGCAAACGGGCGGGAGGCTTCTGCACCAGCTTCCCCCAATCAAAGCAGTCCCGGATTTTCATGACCTACAGTGGCACCCTGTCCAATGTGGCCACACTCGCCCATGAGCTGGGCCATGCCTACCATCAGCATGTGATGGACGGATTGCCACAGCTGAACCAGCGTTACGCCATGAATGTGGCGGAAACCGCTTCCACGTTTGCGGAACTGTTGGTGGCCGACGCGGCGATCCAACACGCGGCCGCGCCAGAGCAGCGCCTGATCCTGCTTGACGACAAGATTCAGAGGACTGTGGCTTTCTTCATGAACATCCACGCCCGGTTCCTGTTTGAAACAAGGTTTTACGAACGGCGGAAGCAGGGCTTGGTAAGCTCTGAAGAGCTCAACGAAATGATGCTCGCGGCCCAGAGAGAAGCATATCTGGACGGCCTGTCCCAGTACCACCCCTATTTCTGGGCTTCGAAGCTGCATTTCTACATTACCGGCACCCCGTTCTACAACTTCCCGTACACCTTCGGCTATCTGTTCAGCCTCGGCATCTATGCCAGGGCTCAAGTGGAAGGCCCTGCCTTCACGGACAAATACCGGGCGCTCCTGAGAGATACAGGCCGGATGCGGGTGGAAGATCTAGCCAGAAAGCATCTCGGCGTGGATCTGACTCGGCCAGATTTCTGGCAGGATGCTGTAAACTTGGCCTTGGCCGATGTGGATCGGTTCTTGGCGCAAATCACCGCCGGCTGAAGGTCAGGCTGTCGGCAGCGCCGTCTGTCACATCGCCGGCGATCCGGCTGACATAGCGGCGGCCTTTCGCGGCCACGAGGGTGACCAGGTCTATCTTCACCCGTGGTGTTTCGGGATCAAGGGGCGGAAAAACGATCGTGCCGGAGACACTGGCTTTATGATCCTTGCCGAACAGATCTTCCAGATCCCCAGTGTATTCCACCGCGGCATGCTCGCCGCCGAGATCGTCGATGAGCTTAGCCTCCAACGGCAGCATCTGGATCGGCCCGCCCCTGCCGCCCAAGGTGATGGTCAAGACTGTTTTGTCCGGCAGCAGTTCCACTCTCGCATTGGTAAGTTCAATCCTGGCACAGCCGCTGAGGATCAGCGCCAGGGCTAAAATGGCTGTCAACCGCAAAATTTTCATGTATTTTACCTCCCCTCTGTTACAATAGAACAAACACAAGCACATTTCCTGCCGTAAAATATGGAGGTGACCATTAGTGGAGCTTTATCACACGCTGGTGTTGATCAAACCATCCGCAGTGGAACGGGGCCTGTGCGGGGCTATCATCCACAGGTACGAACAGGCGGGCCTTAGGCTTGTGAAAATCAAGCTGGAGCAGTTTCCGCCGGAAACCTTCGCCGAACTGTACCGGGAACATGAGGGCCGGGATTTCTACCCCCATCTGGTCGCCCAGATGAGTTCGGGCAAAATCTGCGCATTGGTGCTTGCCGGGCCCCAGGGAGTCGTGGAAAAAGTGCGTGCTCTAAACGGCGCCACCAACCCAGTCGAAGCACAGCCGGGGACCATCCGGGGTGATTATGCTGTTTCCATGCGCCCGGACAATATTGTCCACGCCTCTGATTCAGACGCGAGCGCCGCCAGGAGGGAAATCGCAATATTCTTTCCAGAGTTTAAATTCACATGATGAGAATAAATACGAAGGAATTCGAGATATATTTAGTGAATTAGTTATTATAAACGGGGCGACATTTCTCAGCATTCTAGGAGGGTTACCATGCGCACCAAGAGCCTGTCTCCAGGTTGGATCCGGCTGATTGTCGCTTTGATGCTCGGAGCAGCCTATCTTTTGGTATGGCTTGCAGGCGGCACGCGCAGTGCTGTTCCCCATCTGTTCTATGTCCCGATTATCCTGTCCGCCTTGACTTTGCCGTGGCAAGAGGCTTTGGCCACCGCTGTTATCAGCGGCTTGGCATTGTCAGAGTGGATGATGCCCCTCAGCCGTTCACCATTGGCTTATCAGACCACAACCAACTGGCTTGTGCGCCTTGTCACGTTCGTCGCGATCTCGATTTGGACGGGAAACGTGATGATGGTTTTGGAACGGCGTTCCAAAGCCTTCCAGGATCAGGCCGACGAGTTTGCCCAGCTTCACCGGGCCAGCCTCTTGGCCCTGGTGGATCTGACCGAGCTTAGGGACAGTTCTGTGACGGGCAAGCATGTCTACCGCTTGCACCATTATGCCGATCTTTTGACCAAGTATTGCAACTTCGCCCCGAACGAGCGGGCGATTATTTCCTGGTCCATCGCTTTTCATGATATCGGCAAGGTGGCGGTTCCCGACAGCATCCTCAACAAACCGGGGCCTTTGACGGACGATGAATGGAAGATCATGAAACAGCACCCCCTCGACGGAGCGAGAATCATCGACACCATCGGCAAGCGGGTGAAAATCACCGACTCATATGTTAGGGAGTTTCTCAAGGTCACCAGGGACATCGTCCTCTACCACCATGAGAAGTGGGACGGCACCGGCTACCCCATGGGCATCAAAGGCGACCAGATTCCCCTTTATGTGCGGATCGCCACTCTGTGCGACGTCTACGACTCGCTCCGGAGCGAAAGGCCCTACAAGCGCGCGTTTTCCCATCAAGAAGCGATTGAGCTGATTACCGGCGAATCAGGGACCCGGTTCGATCCGGCGGTGGTGGAAGCTTTCAAGAAACTCGCCGATGAATTTGACAAGATCTGGATCACCTACAGCGATCCCGATTACGACTACACTCATGACAACGGAGGAATAACGGTCTGATGAACAATCTGGAAGTTGCTGAAGTTTGTAAAAGCTACAGCGGCAGAATGGTGGTTGATCACATCTCTTTTCAGGCCAAGGCCGGACAGATTCTGGGCCTTTTGGGGCCGAACGGAGCGGGAAAGACGACCACCATTCGCATGATCATGGGGATCACCGCTCCCGACAGCGGCAGCGTCTGGTTCACTCATGACGGCCGGAAGGTAAACGGCGTCCCCCGGAGCCTAATCGGCTATCTGCCTGAAGAACGGGGTTTGTACAAAGAAGCCAAGGTAACGCAGCTTTTAGTTTTCCTTGCGGGGCTGAAAAACGTCCCTGCTCCTGAGGCTAAGACAAAAGCCCGCCTGTGGCTGGAGAAGATGGATCTCGCCGGTTACGCTAACGCAAAAGTGGAACAGCTTTCCAAAGGCATGGCCCAGAAGATCCAGCTGATCGCCGCCATCATCCATGAACCGAAGTTCATTGTCCTGGATGAGCCTTTTTCAGGGCTGGATCCTGTCAATCAGGATTTGATCAAGGCCGAGATCCGGAATCTGGCTGCCCAAGGCGCTGTGATTCTTCTTTCCAGCCATCAGATGAGCATCGTGGAAGAACTGTGCGATCAGATTTTCCTGATCAATGAAGGGAAAAAGGTTGTCAGCGGCACTTTGAGGGAAATCAAGGAAAACTACGGGAACTACCGGGTATATATTGAGACTGCTGACGGGATTGAGCAGCTTTCCCGCCTGCCCCTGACCGCCTTCACCCAGCGCCTGGGCGAAACCAGGTGGATGCTCAGTTTGCGCGAAGGCGTGACGCCGGAGCAGTTCGCCAGGAGCATCCCGGAAGGGTTCCTCCTCGATGAGCTGCAGATCGTGCGGCCGTCGCTCCACGACATATTCGTCAAGATCGCCACTGGGGGTGGAGAACAATGATCAGCACCTGGAAAATCGCCAAATGGGAAGTGCTGCGCAACCTGACCAACAAGCAGTTTATCATAGGGCTTCTGCTCACACCGCTGATCATGGTCGCCTTCATAGCTTTTCCGATGGCCATTGAGCACTTCAACAAGCCTGAGCAGGTCGTGTACCAAGTGGTTGACGAAGCCAAGGTTCTACCAATGCTCGAAGAGGCGGTGCCGGAACACTTCGCTCTGGCAGCCGCATCCAACCGGGAAGAAGCCCTGGCCGCTGTCCAGGACGGTGCGGCCGACGGGTACCTGCTCCTGGGTTCCGATTTCCTTTTCACTGGATATGCCGAACTGCATTATGATCAAGTAAACCAGTCAGTCTTCGAGGAAATGTCGGCCGCCCTGACCCGGATCCTGCAGCAAAAACGCCTGGAACAGTCGCAGTTGAACCCGGCGCAGCTGCAATTCCTCACCGCCCCGGCGGCGCTGGTCACCATCGCGGTTGACGAAGCCGAAACCTTCGATGTGAACAAGTTCATCGTCTCCGCTGTGTCAGTGCTCCTGATCTACATCCTGATTTTCACATCAGGCAGCATGCTGATGATGAGCGCCCTGCAGGAACGCCGGGACCGGATGGCCGAGGTGATCCTCAGTTCAGTCCGGGCTGCCGATCTGATGCAGGGCAAAATCATTGGGCACTTCCTTTTGGGAGTAATCCAGCTGGCCTTCTGGTCCACCCTGGCCCTGCCGGCAGTGATTATCCTTACCGATTTCCCCCTCGTGGAAGCCCTGGCTGCTGCCAATATGCCCCTGATCATCTTTTTCGGGCTGCTGGGGTATCTGCTGACAGCCGCCATGTTCGTGGGCCTGGGCGCCACCATGGATGACATGCAAAGCGCCGGCAACTCCCAGGGCTTGGTGATCATGCTGCCGACCTTGTCGTTTTTGTTCATCGCGCCGGTGGTTCAGAACCCAAACGGTGTGGTTTCCCGATTCGCCAGTCTATTCCCGTTCACAAGCTGGGTGATCTTGACTATTCGGGACGCCCTCTCGCCTGTGCCGTTCGGGGAGATTGCTTTAAGCGCCGCCATCCTGATCGCAACCACGGCTGTGATGATCAAAGTCGCCGCCAAGATTTTCCGGATCGGCATGCTGATGTACGGAAAAAACGCCACTCCCCGGGAAATCTGGAAGTGGCTTCGTTACAAAGACTTAAGCTGATTTGCTCCTAATCGGCCGCCGGCAGCACAATGCCCACTCTCGTACCCACATCTTGGCGGCTCAGGACCTCCATGTGCCCGCCGTGGCGCTCCACAATCCATTTGGCTATCGACAATCCCAGCCCGGTGCCGCCTGTGGCCCGGGCCCGGGACTCATCAGCCCGGAAAAACCGCTCGAACACATGGGGCACAGCCTCCGGCGGAATCCCGATGCCGTTGTCCTGGACGATCATCCGGGCTTGGTTATGCTCCCGGCTGACCATAATTCTGATCTTCCCCCCTGCCGGAGTGTACTTGATGGCGTTGTCCACCAGGATCCGCAGCGCCTGCTTGATCAATCCGGCGTCGCCCTCCACAAAAACTGTGTCGGCTTCGATCGTGAAATCGTGGCCGCCGTGGATCATTTCCGTTTCCTTATAGACTGCGGCCGCGACATCCTTCAGATCAAGCCGCTCAACATGGAGCGGCATCCGGTTGCTGTCTCCCCTGGCCAAAAACAGCAGCTGCTCCACAAGTTCCTTCATGTTGGCTGTCTCTTCTTTGATGGCGTCGATCGATTCCTGCAGCGCCTTTTCGTCATACTTGCCCCACCGGTCTAGCAGATTGACGTAGCCCTGAATGGCGGCTATCGGTGTCCGCAGTTCATGGGAAGCGTCGGAGACAAACCGAGCTTGGGCGCGGTAGGATTCGTTGATCCGGTCCAGCATCTGGTTGATGGCCTGGGCCAGCCCCTTAAGCTCATCCTGGGTGGTTTTAATATCGATGCGGGTATCCAGCCTGGCGGCGTTGATGCCTTCCAGCTTGCCGGCGAGCTCCCTCATCTCTTCGACGGTGAAAGGCCCTCTCTGCGCGTTAAGGCTCTGGGCCTGCTTCGCCAGTTCAGTAAGGGGGGTCAAGGTTTCCCGAATCTGCTGTATTCCGTTGAAGAACCTGCTCACCAAAGTGATCAGCTCAACAACCAGAAGAATGCCGAGGATAAACATGATCGGCCGGGCCGCCGGCTCCAGGCTGATCGTCAGCCCCCAGGCGCTCCCGCCCTCACCTTGAGCAAACTCCACCCGGTAGGCCAGCTGTTTCGCCATTTTCTGCAGATTCGGCCACGCCAAAGGCGGCGAGAGCACCTTGAAACTCCGGGAAAAAGCCGCCGTTTCATCAGCCACCGCCCGCTTAAGGAACTCTGGCAGGACTAGCCCCCTCGGTTCCGCCTCCAGTTGCTCGACGGAGATCCCAGACACTCCAATCAGCTGATTGGCCGCCAGGGATTCGATCTCATCAAGGTAAGGCGCAATGGCCGCGAGCTGCCGCTCGCCGTAAGAAACCGTCAAGATGAATCCAGCGCCAAACAGCAAGATATTCAGGGAGATAAAAAAAGACAGCAGCCACAACCACATTTTGATGTTGAGCCTGGCTGCGATGGAAAAACGGAGTTTGCTGCGCCAATCGGTTTTCGCTTGATTATTCATCGCGGATGACATACCCCACTCCCCGGACGGTGGCGATCAGCTTTGTGCCGAACCGTTCGTCGATCTTGCTGCGGAGAAAGCGGATGTACACGTCCACCACGTTGGTTTCGCCCGCGTAATCGTATCCCCAGACTTTCTCCAACAGCGTTTCCCTGGACATGACCAGGCCTTTGTTCTCCAGCAGGTGCTGCAGAAGATCAAACTCCCGCTTGGTTAGTTCAATCGGTGTTTCCCGATACATACACTGCCGCCGCCCCACATCGAGGCGGAGATCCCCCACTGTCAGGATTTTGGCTTCGCCAAACACAGCGGTTTTGCGCAAGGCGGTGCGGATCCGGGCCAAAAGCTCCTCAATGGCGAAGGGCTTGGTGATATAGTCATCGGCACCGCTGTCCAGCCCCGACACTTTGTCGATGACGCTGTCCCTGGCTGTAAGCATGATCACAGGGACAGAAGAGCTGCGCCGCAGCCGCCGCAGCACTTCCATCCCGTTCAACCCCGGCAGCATGATGTCAAGGAGAACCAGATCAAACTGCCCCGATTCGGCAAGCTCCAAACCGGTACGGCCGTCGAAAGCCTTGGCTACCTCGTAGCCTTCGTGGGTCAGTTCCATTTCAATGAAACGGGCAAATTTCTCCTCATCTTCCACAACCAGGATCCGCGCAGCCATCCAATCCTCCTCCTTGACGCTTTCCGCCCTTTAAACCTTTTTAATTCTCATCCTTAGGATTCTCATAGATCCGGTACTTGAAATTGAAGAACAATCCTAGCACCAGGAGCACAATGACAACCCAGGGAAGGAAGAGAGTAAACAGAATCACGAGGGTGAGGGGAATCTTGACTTTTGTCTCATCGTTCTGAATCATTTCCACAGTAGTGTTGTTGCATCTGTGGAACAAGCCCACCAAAAACTGCCAGAAACGCTTCAGCGAGCTGTCGGAATTCCCGCCCTTGGACTGCTTCTTTTCTTCATGCTGCTCCACCGTGGGCTGTTCACTGCTGTAGAAACCGTTGCCCTCGGGGGGTTTGACCTTGCCCTGCTTCTCCAGAAGGATCAAGGCTTCCAGCAGATCCCCGCCGGCGGCTTCATACGCATGTTTGGCCTCGTCATAAGTAACCTTGGCCCTTTCCCGCAGCCGTTCAATTTGTTCCAGTTTGTCGTTCATCAAGCTGTACCTCCTTTGTGAATTTACCTGCATTCTAACAGAGGCAGCTTTAAGGCGAATTTGAGCAGCATTAAAATTGCATTAAATTGATGATGCTTACCAAGCCGCGATAGCGCCGTCGGTGCGGGACTCGGTGCCCCCGGCCAAAGTACCGTCGGGCATCCGCCAGATGATCTGGCCCCGGCCAAAGCCGCCGGAAGTGAGGGCTACCTGAACCTGATGGCCTTTTTGGGCAATTGCCCGGGCGATGTGGTTGGGTAGCGCGCTTTCCACCTCAACCTTTTTGCCCTCAATCCACTGCCAGCGGGGCGCATCCAACGCCGCCTGGGGATTTAGGTTGAAATCTATAGTGTTGACGATGACCTGGACATGGCCTTGGGGCTGCATAAAACCGCCCATCACGCCAAAAGGCCCGACAGGTTGGCCGCCTTTGGTCAAAAACCCGGGAATGATGGTGTGGTAGGTGCGCTTGCCGGGCTTGAGGCTGTTGACGTGGCCGGGCTCCAGGGAGAATGTGTGGCCCCGGTTCTGCAAGGCGATTCCTGTTTCGGGAACCACGATGCCTGAGCCAAACCCCATGTAGTTGCTTTGGATATATGATACCATATTGCCCTTGCTGTCCGCCACCGCCAGGTACACTGTGCCGCCCTGCGGCGGTTTCCCGGGCACAGGCTCCAGGGCGGTGTCTGTAATCAACCGCCGGCGCTCCCTTGCATAGTCCTCCGTGAGCAGTTCCGCCGCCGAGACAGGCATCGCTTTGGGATCGGTGATATACGTTCTGCCATCGGCGAAAGCAAGCTTGATCGCCTCGATTTGGCGGTGGTAAGTCTCCACATCACCAGGGGCCAAATTCCCGCACTGCTCCAGAATCTTCAAGGCCATCAGCGCCACCAGCCCCTGGCCGTTGGGCGGCAGTTCCCACACATCAAAGCCGCGGTAATTGACGCGGATTGGTTCCACCCATTCCGGCTGGAAAGCGGCGAGGTCTTCTTTGGTGATCAGCCCGCCGGTTTTCCGGGCAAATTGATGGATAGCCTCGGCCAACTCTCCACTGTAGAAGGCGCGGGCGTTGGTTTCGGCAATTGCCTTAAGCGACCTGGCGTGCCCCGGGGATCGCCAGATCTCGCCAATGGCAGGAGGCTTTCCTCCTGGGGCGAAAGTGGCGAACCAGTGGGCGAACTCCTCGCCTTTCAGGTTTTCTTTGTATACCTCATATGCTCTTTGCCAGTAGTACCCGGTGACCGGTGAAACAGGGTAGCCGTCTTCGGCGTAAGCGATCGCCGGTTTTAGTGTTTCTGTCAGCGGGAGCAGTCCAAAGCGCTCCGCCAGCGCAGCCCAGGCGGCGGGTATCCCCGGCACAGTAACCGGCAGCCAGCCGTAGCGCGGCATGGCGCTATGCCCTTTTTGCAGCACTTTACTGATGGAAATGCCTTTGGGCGCGGGGCCGCTGGCATTGAGGCCGTACAGCCCGCCTCCGCTCCAGACAATGGCGAAGGCATCGCCGCCGATACCGTTGGATGTCGGTTCCACCACCGTGAGGCAGGCTGCGGCGGCAACGGCGGCATCAACGGCATTGCCGCCTTTTTTAAGTATCTCCAGGCCGGCTTGGGCGGCCAGCGGCTGGGAAGTGGCAACCATGCCGTTTTTGGCATAGACGGTCATTCTTTGAGAAGGATAAGGATTGTACAGCGGATCAAACTTAAGCATAGACAGGCTCCTTTGTCAACAGGTTTCCTCTCTTTTCTTCGGCGCAGGATCCGCTATACCTGCCGCAGGGTTTATTGACAAAGCCTGAGAAGTATTTTATAATTTTTTTAAATGATTTCTCCAACAAATTTACATCCAAAGGCCGTGAAAGGGAGAAGTAAGCTGGAGAGGGGCTCGCAGAGAGCCAAGGGGTGGTGCGACTTGGCAGCTGCCGCCGGCTGAAATACACCCTGGAGCCGCGGGCTGAAACAGCAGTAGGCCTGGCCGCTTACCGGCGTTACCGGTTAGGGAAGTGATGGCTTCCTGAAAACGAGTGAATCTGTTTGGCAGATTAAGACAGGTGGTACCGCGGTGTTAAGTCGTCCTGGAAATGGACGGCTTTTTTTGTTAATGAAGCGAAGAGGAGAGATCTTGATGAACAGAATCAGGTTTTATTCAGGTGAAGAGATTCCTGTGGAAATGCACAAAGTGAGGATTGTCCAGAAACTAAGCCTGCTTTCGGTCAAAGAACGCCTGAAGGCTGTGCAGGACGCGGGCAGCAACACATTTCTGCTGAAAAACCGCGACGTCTATCTGGACATGCTCACCGACAGCGGTGTGAACGCCATGAGCGACCGGCAGCTGGCGGCGATGATGGAAGCCGACGACAGCTACGCCGGTTCCGAGACCTTCGCCAGGCTGGAAGCCAAATGCACGGAACTGTTTGGAACGAAGTATTTCCTCCCTGCTCACCAGGGCCGAGCCTGCGAACATATCCTGGCCAAGGTTTTTGTCAAACCCGGCACTATCGTGCCCATGAATTATCACTTTACGACCACCAAGGCCCATATCGTTCTCTGCGGCGGCAGTGTGGTGGAAACACCCATCGACGAGGCATACCGCATTTCCAGCGCCTATCCATTCAAAGGGAACATGGATATCGACAAACTGCGGCAGGTAGTGGAGGAGCACGGTGCAAGCCGCATCGCTTTTGTCCGGATGGAAGCGGGGACAAACCTCATCGGCGGGCAGCCATTTTCTTTGGACAACCTGGCAGAAGTCAAGTCTTTGTGCGGCAAACACGGCATCCCGCTGATCCTGGACGCCAGCCTTCTGGCGGACAATCTGTATTTCATCAAAGTCCGGGAAGAAAAATACCGGGATTGGAGTATTCGGGAAATTGCCCGAAGGATCGCCGATTTGTGCGACATCATCTATTTTTCCGGCCGCAAGCTAGGATGCGCCCGGGGCGGCGGAATGATGACCAGCAACGCGGAGTATTTCAAGCAGATCCGGGAGTTCATCCCGCTTTACGAAGGCTTCCTGACCTACGGCGGCATGTCGGTCCGGGAGATGGAGGCAATAGCAGTTGGGCTCGAGGAAACAATGGAGTTGGAAATGATCAGCCACGGCCCCCAGTTTATCGCATATATGGCGGAGGAGCTCATCAAGCGCGGGATTCCGGTGGTCACACCACCAGGAGGTTTGGGCTGTCATCTTGACGCGCGGGAGTTTCTGGATCATCTGCCGCAGGAGGAATATCCTGCCGGAGCTTTGGCTGCCGCCGTATATATCGCCAGCGGGGCCCGGGGCATGGAACGGGGCACCATGTCTGAACAGCGCGAACCCGACGGTTCGGAGCGACTGGCGGACATGGAGCTTTTGCGCCTGGCACTGCCGCGGCGCGTGTTCACCCTCTCCCAGGTGAAGTATATTGTGGACCGGGTGAGCTGGCTCTATGAAAACCGCCGGCTGGTCGGGGGCCTAAAATTTGTGGAAGAGCCGGAGACACTGCGCTTCTTCTTCGGCAGGCTGGCGCCTCTGTCAGACTGGCAGGAGCAGCTTGCCGACAAATACATGGCTGATTTGGGCGAGTATTAAGGGGGGCTTTGAACCCCCCTTCCTTTTATTTAAGCCCTAGATCTGATCAATATTGTCGATGCCGGCGCCAAAGCCGGAGAGGTGATTGATGGGCAGGGAAAAACAGATGCCGCTGCCGGGAGTGGTAAGCCCAACAGCTTTGGTGATGCCTTCCATGATGGCCCGCTTTTTCTCCTGGGGGGCCACAATCAGGATCAGGTCTTTTTCCGGTTCGATAGTGATGCCCAGGTACTTGACGGCTTCTTTTGAACCCAAACCGCGGGCGTGAATCAATGTCCCTCCCGTCGCCCCCGCTTCCTTGGCCGCTTCCATGGCATGTTCAAAGAACCCGTTGTTGACGATGCTGACAATCAAATGAAATTGATGTTCCGAAGTAGCAGGCATGACTTCACTTCCTATCTCCAGGTTTTTATCTGTTTGTCCAAGGGTATTGGAAACCACATTGCTGATGCTGGTTACACTGATGCCGCAGCATATGCCTGTGCCCGGCTTGCTGAAGTCGATCACATCCCCTAACTTCTCCACGAAACGACGGGCCATCCTGGCTGTTTGCAATGTGACAGCGATGATTTTTTTCGGCCCACCGTACCCGAGGATGTCGTAAACCACTGATTTCGCTGTTCCCAAGCCGTGCACCAAAAACGCGGCCGGCATCTCGCACGCTTTGAGAGTATTAATCAACCGGTCTTTCAGGCTGTAGTCCAAAATGGTAATCAACGCTTCAATCCTGTTGCCGCCGTCCATATTGATCGCCCTCCATTCAGCGAACGGTCACTGTTCAATCAATTCAAGAAACAGCGCCGACATTCCTTGCCAATCCTGCTTTTTCAATCCCCGGCCCGGGCAAGATCCGGCGCTTCGTCGATATCAATAATGGTTTCCTCTGCGGGCACCACCATTTCGCGGGCCGCTTTCCTGGACTTGTAGGCATACACAGCCCCGAACAGCTGCAGTGTGATCACCGGGAGCAGAGCCACCAAGGCCACAATCCCGAATGCGTCGGTGAATATGTTCCCGCCAAGGGCCTCGCTTGCGCCAATGGCGAAAGGCAGCATAAACGTGGCCGCCAGGGGCCCGGACGCTACGGCGCCGGAGTCAAAGGCGATTGCCGAAAACAGCTTCGGCACCGTGAAGGTCAACAGCAGCGCAACAACATAGCCTGGGATCACGAAATACAAAATAGACAGCCCTGTCACCACCCGCACCATGGCCAAGGCCACCGCCAGGCCTACACCGGCAGACAAGCTCAATCCCATTGTTTTTCCGGAAATGGCTCCGGCAGTGACTTCTTCAACCTGCCGCTTCAGCACGAACACGGCCGGCTCCGCCGCCACCACCAGATAACCCATGGCCAACCCGGTGAGCACCAGCACCCAGGTGTTGGAATTGGCAATCAGGATGCGGCCCAAAAGGTGCCCCGCGGGCATAAAGCCCACATTGGCGCTGGCCAAAAAAAGCACCAGCCCGAAGTAGGTGTAAACTGTGCCCACTGTTGTTTTCAACAGCGCTCCGGGCTTAAGGCGCAAAACCAGAGCCTGAAAGACGGCAAACAGCGCCAAAATGGGCGCAAGCGCCACCGCCACCTGCCCGAACTGGGAAGCGATGCCGCTTTTGTACAGCCGGGCGATATCCGCCAGGGAATTGACTTCCGCCTCAGTGAGGGCACTGCCGCCTGACGGCGAAAAGAACACGCCCAGGACCAGAACGGCGACGATGGGACAGATCAGCGTCAAGGCAACCAGGCCGAAACTGTCTTCATGGGTTGCCCGGTCGCCGCGGATTGATGCCAGGCCGAGCCCAAGGGCCATCACAAATGGTACCAGGATCGGGCCGGTTGTCACCGCTCCCGCTTCCCAGGCGATGGACAGAAAATTGGCACCGGTAAAATATGACAGAATGATAGCGGTCAAATAACAGGCGATCAGAACATAAGAAAGGCGCCAGTGAAACAGAATCCGCATAAAGGCCATAACCACCGCCAGGCCCACACCGAAAGCGACGGTGAAGATTATTACTGCATCGGGGACACCGCTGATCTGGCCTGCTAAAAGTATCAAGTCCGGTTCGGCCACAGTGATGAAAACGCCGATAACAAAGGTCAGCCCAATGATCAAAGCCAGGTTCCGGCTTTTGACCACGGAAGATCCGACGTATTCCCCGATGGGAATCAAGGATATGTCCACACCCAGGTTGAACAGAGCAATCCCGATTGTCATGATTGCGGCACTGATCAAAAAGAAAGCCAAGCTCCAAGGCGGCATCGGCGCTGCCGTGAAGTTTAGCGCCAGCACAAGCAAGATAATGGGAACAACCGACTTTGATGATTCTTTGAGCTTATCCAACAGCAGTTTCAGCATCCGCCCACCTCTTTTCTGCCAATTTTAAGCGGATTGATCATATGGTAGGCCCATACAAAGAATCCGCTTTAGATTCAATGGTATTCTCTCATATTAAACCGCAGGCGTCAAGGAGACCAATCCCCTCGTCCTCAGTGGGATTTCGTGCCAAAGTCAAAGTAAAGAGGATTGTCAAAATCCATGCGGTGGTAAAAAGCCAGCCTAAGAGCGCTCTGATCGTAGATTATCGACCACTGGGTGCTGATCGTCCCGCGCTGAGCCGCCGCGGCCAAAGCGTTTTTCAGTTCCTCATGGGATAGAACCCCGTTTCCGGCCTGGTAGTGGCTCATCAGTGTCTCAAAGCGCCGGTCATTTGCTTTCCGCCCAATCAGGTAGTACTCCCCAGGTGTTAGGATATGATTAGTCACCACTGGTATCTCCACGGCGTGCAGCTCATTCTTGATGTACTCGACCACAACGGACCTGCCTGACGCGTCGCTGATGGCGAAGTGGTAGTCGTTGTCGGCGGAAGCATGCATATCATACTGGGAAAGAAGTTCCAACGCCTCGTCCACAGTGGCCGCCCGATCCAGAAGCAGGCGCACTGCCGAGGAGGTGGTGAGATCAGGTTTGCTGGTGTTCTGATTGGTCTGTTCCGAATGCTTAATGGCAAGAATAGCCACACACAACCCTTTTTCGTTCATACCGTCCAGCGGTGCGAAGACGGACGCCAGCATCCGGAATTTGTCCATGAACCCCAGGCTCCCCACATCCCGGCTAAACCCCAGAAACCTGAGATGGCATAGAATAAAAAAGAGACCGAACATCGGTCTCTTTAAATTTTCTGGTGGAGATAAGGGGATTCGAACCCCTGGCCTCTTGAATGCCATTCAAGCGCTCTCCCAACTGAGCTATATCCCCACTTGTTGGCGATTGATTTGGAAATTTGGTACCCCCAACCGGATTTGAACCGGTGCCTTCGCCGTGAAAGGGCGGTGTCCTAGGCCGCTAGACGATGGGGGCCCATAATAATGGTGGTTCCTGCTGGATTCGAACCAGCGGCCTCTGCCATGTCAAGGCAGCACTCTAACCAACTGAGCTAAGGAACCACCGGATTGTTGCCTAGTGGTGCCCAGAGCCGGAATCGAACCAGCGACACGAGGATTTTCAGTCCTCTGCTCTACCAACTGAGCTATCTGGGCCTGTATTTGTTTGGCTGGGGTGCCTGGATTCGAACCAGGGAATGCAGGAGTCAAAGTCCTGTGCCTTACCGCTTGGCCACACCCCACTGATTGATGGCGGAACCGACGGGACTCGAACCCGCGATCTCCGGCGTGACAGGCCGGTGTGTTAACCAACTACACCACGGTTCCTTAACCTGGAGCGGTAGACGAGGCTCGAACTCGCAACCTTCGCGATGGCAACGCGATGCTCTACCAATTGAGCTACTACCGCATGAGCCACTACCGCGCTGATAAATGGTGGGCGAAACAGGGCTCGAACCTGTGACCCCCTGCTTGTAAGGCAGGTGCTCTCCCAGCTGAGCTATTCGCCCATAACTGCACTCCCAAAAACCGAAGTGCGTTTTAAATTATACCAGCGAGAGCCCTTGTTGTCAATCCATATTCAGAGTTATTTTTACCCTGGGCTTTGATTGCCTGCCGGGAAGCAATCAGATATAATAAGACTTGGACATAGATCAATGCATCGAGCGGAATGCAATCTAGGGGGTCGATTTATGAAAACCACTGTAAAAGTACGTTTTTTCCTGCTGCTGATGCTGATGGGCATCCTCACAGCCCAAACTTGGGCTGCCAACAGATATCTTATCACAACTGAACAAGCAAATCAAGCCCATGATTATGCGCTGCGCTATGTCGAAAATGAAGTGGCCTACTTGTTCGGCGGCCGGCAAAGTGTGGAAGCCTATTTGACAGCGCTTGCCGACGGTAAAGTCCCCGGCGAGGAAATCGGCGTCGATGCCTCAGCGGTAGTGGTCAACGCCTACCGGCATGTGGTACCAAACATCCGGTTCTTTTTCGACGAGAGCGGCAAAACACTGGTGAGCGACGCCACCAGCAGCCTGATCGCCAAGTACAACAGCATACCCATCACCCAGGAGGAGCTTGGCCCCGGCGACTTGATATTCTTCAAAGACGCCAACGGCAGCATCAACGGCATTGCCATCTTTTCAGAGCTAAGAGGCAGCGTGATTCATTTCATCACTGCCTCGGCCAATGCGGGCAAAGTCGTCCGGACCAACGCCTATCTAAACGGAGAATTCTGGACCACCCGTTTCGCCGGGTTTGGCCGCCTGCAGTACACCATCGCGGAATAAGCCCGGTTCGCGGCTGTATCATGTATATCCGCCTCGCTTTCGACAAACAATTGTTTAGAGAGCGAGGCGGATTGTTATATGCAGTTGACAAAGCGCATTCACCACAACATCAAGTTTCTGCAGGAACAATTCAACAACAGCACCGACTTGGTCGTGCGCCGGTTCAACATCAACATCCCCGGGATCCGCGAGATTGCCGGTGCCTTGGTCTTTTTCGACGGCCTCATCTCCAACCAGCTGATCACCGACGCAGTCCTGGATCCTATCCTGCATGAAACCAGCGAGTTTCAGCAGCCCATCGACGCGGATCTCCTCACGTTCTTGAAAGAATCGATCCTAACCGATGCGGAGCACAGTGAAACAAATGATGCGGACAAGGTTTTGCTGGCGATCATGATGGGGGAAGCCGCGCTTTTGATCGACGGGTACAACACCGCCCTCACCATCTCCGTCAAGGGCTGGCAGCACCGTTCTATCGAGTCGCCGCAGTCTGAAGGGGTGATCCGCGGCCCGAGGGATAGCTTCGTCGAGGCGATCAACCGCAATATGATGCTGATCCGCCGCCGCCTGCGGGATCCCAATCTGGTGTTCGAACGGATCCAAATCGGCACCCGGGGGCAAAATGATGTCGTCATCGCCTATATCAAAGATATCGCCAACAAAAACCTGGTCGCGGAAGTGCGCAAGCGCCTTGAAAAAGTCGATCTGGACGTGATCCTGGACTCAGGTTATATCGAGCAGCTGATCGAAGACGATTGGTGGTCTCCCTTCAACACCGTCCAAGATACAGAGCGCCCCGACGAGGTGGTGGCTGGGTTGGTGGAAGGGCGCGTGGCCATTTTGGTGGACAACTCTCCTTTTGCGCTGCTGGCTCCCACCACCATCAACTCCCAGATGCTGTCCCCGGAGGATTACTATGTGCGCTGGCCGGCAGCCAATTTTGTCCGTTTGATCCGCTTTATCGCGTCTTTCGTCGCTTTGGTGACGCCCTCTTTATATATCTCCCTGGTATCGTTTCATCCGGAGATGATTCCGACCCAGTTGGCCTTGTCCATCGCCGCCACCAGAGAAGGCCTGCCTTTCCCTTCTTTCATTGAAGCTTTAGTGATGGAGCTCTCCCTGGAATTACTGCGGGAAGCGGGAATCCGGCTGCCGGGCCCTATTGGGCAGACCATCGGTATCGTCGGCGGCTTGGTTATCGGTGACGCCGCCGTCAGCGCCGGTATTGTCAGCCCGATTATGGTCATTGTGGTAGCCATGACCGCCATCGCCGGCTTTATCATTCCCACCTACACCTTGAGCTTCGGTCTGAGGATCACCCGCTTTTTTTTGATGATCGCCGCAAGCTTCCTTGGTTTATACGGCTTGACATTGGGCATGCTGATCCTGCTGGGGCATCTGGCTACTCTAACCAGCTTCGGCGTGAGCTACCTTTCGCCGTGGGCGCCGTTGAACCTTCAGGACATTAGAGACTCAGTAATCCGCTTCCCATGGCATGCACTGAGGATCCGCCCCCGCTACACCCGGACCAACGACCCGACGCGCCGCCCTCAAGGGCCCCCAGGCAAAAAGAAACAAAACAGAGGGAAGCAGTGACAATGAGCCGCAACAGCCGCTGTCTACCAATCACACTGATCATGATCAGCTTGCTTGCCGCTGGCTGCTGGGATGCCAAAGACATCGATCAGCGCTCCTTTGTCATGGGTGTGGCTTTTGATCTGAACGACACCGACGACACGCTGGTGATGACTGTTGAAATACCGGTGTTGACCAGTTTCGCCACCCAAACACAGAGTTCCTCGGATGCCAGATCACTGATCGCAGCCACAACCGGCACATCGGTGACCCAAATGGCGACCCGCTTTGAAACCCGCACCTGGCGCGAACAGTTTTTCGGCCATACCCAGTGTATCATTATCGGCGAGGATCTGGCCAGGGAGGGCATTCTGCCCATCATCGACTACTTCGACCGCAATCCCCGGATCGATCGACGCCTGACACTTTTTATCGCCCAGGGAGAAGCAGGCCAGATTTTTCACGTCAAGAATCCCATCGAATCATTGATTTCGATCGCCCTGAACCAAATTCTAAACACCCTGACCAACACAACCCGAGTTGTCAAACGCAGTTTCCAGGAGTCGCTCCGGGATCTGGAAAGCAACGGCGACACGGTGCTGCCCAGAGTCAGGGGCACAGAAACGGAAGTCGTGATCGCCGGCGGCGCTCTCATCAAAGACTACAAGTTTGTCGCTTGGCTCGGCGAAAATGAAACCCGCGCCGTGGCGTTCCTGTACAACAGCATTTCCGGCGGGGTGATCACGGTCAACGTCGACAACATTCTCTACACTTACGCCCTGCGCAGCGCGTCGACAAGCATCAAGCCTATGCTCAAAGATGGGCTGCTTTCGTTCAAAATAAAGGTCCGCTCGGAAGGGGACATTATCGAAGCATTCCACAAAGGGCCCGGCGGGACAACTAATTTCGACTTGCCGAAAATCGAAGCAAAACTCAATCAAGTGGTGGAAGAGGAAATCCGCCACCTCCTGGCCAAACTCCAGGACTTTAAGGCAGACCCTATCGGTTTTGACCGCTTGGTGTACCGCCATAACCCTAAGTACTGGAATGAACATGCGGCGGACTGGAAAGAGCAGGTGTGGCCCCAGGCGCGTTTTGAGATCACTGCGGAGTTCAATATCCGCCGTACAGGCATATTAGAGCAGGTGACCGTCTATGAAAGCAAGGAATAAGCTTTTGACACAGGAAGTCACGATTATTATCGTCAACATGATTCTGGGCGTCGGGACGATCGGGCTGCCTTCTTCATTGGCTAAAACTGCCGGGCCGGATGGGATCATTTGCTACCTTGCGGCTGTCGCTTTGTATTTTGTCGGAACCGTCCTGATCATCTGGTTGGCGCAGCGGTTTCCCAACCAAGGGTTGGCGGATTACAGCTCCTATCTGTTAGGCTCGGTTCTGGGGTTTGTTTTCAACCTGGTGTTCGCCTTGTATATGATCTCGGTAGTCAGCGCCGTCGTCCGGAGATTCGCCGGGATTACCAAGATTTTCCTGCTGCAGCGGACTCCGCTGGAGGCGATCATTATTTCCATGCTGTTTGCCGCTTCGTTCCTGACTCGGAACGGACTGGAACCCATCGCCAGATCATGCCAGATCCTGCTTTATATCTTTTTTATCCCCTTTTTGGTGACACCGTTCTTTATTCCTGTCTTTGATCTCGGCGAGTTTCTGCCTTTGTTTCAATCCGATTTCGTGACCATAGCCAAAGGGGCGTTCAACGCCATTTTCGCTCTGGCAGGAATCGAGGTGATGCTGGTCCTTGGTTCCCATGCCGAGAATCCCAGGGGGCTGATGCGCCCAGCCTTGCTGGGGATCTCCATCGTGTCAGCACTGATCCTTGTCCTCATCGTCCTGGCCTTCGGCAGCCTTTCGGTTTCCCAAACCGCCAAACTGACCGACCCTGTGTTTGAGATGTTCAAGTTTATCCCCGTCCCTTTTTCCATTTTTGAACGGATCGACATTTTCATTTTCACCGTGTGGATCGCCTCCACCTACTCGACAATTGTCATCGGTCTGTTCACAGCCAGCCACCATCTGGCGGAGATGTTCAACCTGGACTCAGGCAAAGGTTTCGTCTGGCCGATCTGTGTAGCGGTCTACTTCATGTCTTTAATCCCCGGGAACGAGTTTGAGGTCGCCGAATACAGCAACGTGCTGGTGTTTATGTGGTTGTTCCTTGTGTACGGGATCGTCCCCCTGCTGCTGATCATCTCTCTCTTCCGCAAGCCTCCCGATCCCGGCAGGCAAAAGCGCTCTTCAAAACAGAAACGCCGCAAACAAAAAAAGCAAACTCGTGAGACTACCGGCGGCGCAGTCTCGTAAGTTTGCTTGCTTGCGGCGTCAAACTTAGA
>Ga0209608_1000722_pt1 | contig 30518 bp, 22 predicted proteins | sample AD_UKC130_MetaG_FD_184428 | JGI IMG/M metagenome (GOLD analysis project Ga0209608, IMG submission 184428) | Active sludge microbial communities of municipal wastewater-treating anaerobic digesters from Canada - AD_UKC130_MetaG (SPAdes) (version 2) | ecosystem: Engineered > Bioreactor > Anaerobic... | reverse complement strand
ACCCTCCAAAGGCGTTGCCTCTCGACACCGACGCGCGCACCTCCTGCTTGGAACCGGCCTTTGTGGGGAAAGCAGGCCGGGCCTGGCCTAATCCATTCTTCCGAAGAAAAAGGCATCCACCGCTTGGGGACCGCGGACCACTTCGCGTTATGTTCGTCATCACCTCGATGCCGGTTGGGGGAGCTGAACGACTGCTTGTGGAGATTGTCCGCCGCCTCGATCGCCGAATCATCCGGCCCGAATTGTGTTGTTTGAAGACGCTGGGTCCATTGGGTGAGGAGCTCGCCCAGGAAGTCCCGGCGTTTTCACAGCTTCTCAGTCACAAGTACGATTTGCGCGTCCTGCCGCGGCTTTATCTACTCATGCGAAGACGGCACATCGATGCCGTCATTACGGTTGGAACAGGTGGTGATAAGATGTTTTGGGGACGGCTGGCCGCGTTCTTGGCCGGTGTCCCGGTGATAGCGTCAGCACTTCATTCGACGGGCTTGCCCGATCGGGTCGAATGGCTGAACCGTCTCCTTACTCCGCTGACCGATGCATTCATCGCGGTTGCCCAACCCCATGCCGAGTATCTCGTTGCCCATGAGGGCTGCCCGCGCGACCGGACTTGGATCATCGCTAATGGAGTCGATACCGACCGGTTTTCGCCGCGCCCACCCTCCCCGGAGCGGCGTCGAGAGCTAGGGTTACCCCCAGGATGTCCGGTTGTGTCGATCGTAGCTGCCCTGCGTCCGGAAAAGAACCACGAGCTTTTTCTCCAGGCGGCCGCAATTATCCACAAAGCAATTCCTGAGGCCCATTTTGTCATTGTGGGCGACGGGCCTCGCCGGGAAATGCTGGAGCAAATGGCAACTCAGCTTGGGCTGCAAGAGGTCGTCCATTTTTTGGGGACCCGCCACGACATTCCGGACATCTTGGCATGTTCCGACGTGGTTGTACTCTCTTCGCACATGGAAGCCAATCCGTTGGCCATCCTCGAAGCGATGGCCTGCGGCAAACCGGTAGTCGCCACCCGGGTTGGGTCGGTCCCCACAAACGTGGTAGATGGCCTGACCGGGTTTCTTGTCCCCCCAGGCGATGTGGTGGTGCTTGCCGACCGGTGTATGCTCTTGCTCAATAGTGCCCGATTACGCGAAGATATGGGACGTGCAGGCCGCCGGCACGTCCTAAACCGGGCTTCGCTCACGCATACCGTAAAAGGCTACGAGGGGCTTATCGTGAAGTTGTATGCCCGTAAGTGCGGCTCTTGTGCATCAACTTGGGGGAATAATACCCATCGCGAGGTGTACTGAGCGATGGGCCTGCCCCGCGGTTGAGAGAAGGCCTCTCGGCGAACGGTCGCGGCGCCCCCGGGAGCATTCATCCTGATGCGTCGCATTAGCGTTGGAACTAATTGCACGATAATCGCGTCCAATGGGTGATGAGTCTTGCGTATTTATGCCATATCCAGTAGAGTTCGTATTTTCGTTATTTTGCTATTGATTCCAAGTTTCCCTCTTAGTAACATGGATAAGGTGGCTGCCTCCATTGAGGGGGGCGTTTGAGATCAAGCAACAGCGGTCAGGCATCCTGGTGAACTTTAGGGGCAAGAGAAGAGGCATACCATGCGGAGAATTGGCCAAAGTTTAGTAATTCTGGCATTTGTGCTTACGGTATCGGGCAGCGCCGCTCACGCGGGGCTTGTGTGGCTCGATCCCAACAATTTTAGCGAGGGGCAGCAGATTACCGTCCCGTTTGTAACGTTGTCAGCCGTCCAAGGAAGTACCCCTCAACTTCGACCCGACGGTCGGGTGCTTGCGCTTTCCGATAGTAACTATCCGGCGATCCGTTTCTTTGGCTGGCACATTGCCGGCGCAACCCAGGATGGCGAGCAGGTTCCGTGGCGGGCAAAATGGGCGAATTTCCAGGCTGAGTTTGAAAGCCCGGTGTCTTATGTCAGTTTAGATTTTTACCGGAACGATTTTGGGATAGGCACTACCGCGGACGATATCGGTTTTCTCATCGCACTTGATGCGTCGAATCAGATCATTTGGAACGAGTGGGTGTATCTGTCGGGGACTGAGGAATCGGCTACCGTTGAAATCTCTTTACCCGAACCGCAAATCAAAACGATCCTGGCTGGTGGCGTGTACGTTCGGAGCAGGGCCAACTGTAACCCGGGTTTTGATCACGACATCCTGATTACCCGACTGGGTTATAGTGTACAGCCGATTCCTGAACCGGGTACCGCCGTTTTGCTTCTCAGCGGAGGAGTGATCGCAGGGGCTATTGCTCGATTCCGACGGGGCAAGAGAAGTAACTAGACAGCTGTAGCAATCCTCCCAGGCACAAAAGCCTAACGGGAGCGTCATATGACGCTCCCGCTTTATTTTTCACGCTGCCGTTTGAGGTATCAAACCATCACCGTCACAACCCTGCGTGAGGCGTTAAATCCCCATCTTGCGAAGGTTCTCGCGGCACTTGCGGATGGCCTCCAGAGGTGGCACGGCGTAGCTCTCCTGTTCCACGATGTACCACTCGGTTCCACCCTTGGTCTCGCAGAAGTTGAACACCCAGTCCCATTTGACCTCGCCTTCACCGATAACCGCCCCCTTTGGCCCGCCGTGTTCCTTAAGGTGAATCGTCTTTGATCGTCCCGGGAATTTTTCCAAGATTGCGTAGGGGTCTCCTCCACCGCCCAAGCAATTCCCGATATCCATTTGCATGACCACCTCAGGAACCGTGTGGCTGAAAAAGATCTCCCAGGCCGTTTCCCCGTTTAGCTTCTTGAAGTCGCCCCCATGCGCATGATAGCCAACCAGCATTCCCTTTTCCTTGACCTTCTCCGCAAGTTCATTGAATCGCCGGGCAAATTCAATCGTCTTCTCTCGACTGGCTGCGAACTCGGCCGGGTTAAGCCACGGACAAATCAGGTACTTGTTGCCGATGATCTGATTGAATTCGATTGTCTCGGCCAATTTATCGGGCTGAAGGGTGTCCCAACCGGTATGGGTACCACAGCACTTCAAACCATTGTCGTCCAACCATTTGCGAATGGACTTCGCATCGTGTCCGTAGTAGCCGGCGAATTCCACGCCGTCGTAACCCATCTCTTTGATGGCCTTTAATGCACCCGGCAGGTCTTTTGCGGCGTCCTGACGGACAGAATAGAGTTGAACGCCCACCGGAATCTTTTTCCGCTCAAAGGCAGACAGGGGCGCCTGGCCACATGCGAGTAGCAATCCCGCCGTACCGGACAACCGCAAACAATCGCGTCGTGTCAGTTTCATTGTTTCTCCTCCTCACAAGTTGCTAACCAAGACTCGCCTTTCGGCTTCTAGAGCCACAACGACTGATCATGATAATGTGTCGGACCGGCCCTAAGCAAATGGGGTCGATAACGGACTGCCAGAGCGCCCCCTACCCATGGTGGAAGAACTTGCCCCCTCTCAGAAAGCGCATCGTTGTTAAGTGCGGCCACGACACGGTGTAGTTCTCCATAAGGAGGTCGGGCGTCGGTTGGCATCGGCCCTTGTGGTTACCCAATTATTGAATCTGCAGAGATGCGCCGCGGCGTGCGTTTCTGGGGCGCGGGCGAAAGATATCTCGGGAGTCAGCTGCGCAACCTGGCGGGTCGATATACCTTGCTTTCATTTCGAGTGCGCATCATTTACAATGCCGTCGCAACGGGAATTGGTCAGTAAGAGTTGCTTGATTGGGAGGGTTTATCATGGGGACAACCGGTCGCTTTTCTCGACGGGATTTTTTGGCCGCGGGGACGGGAGTGGCTGTTGCCACCTATGTTTCCGCCCGGGCCTTGGGCCTTGAACCAGGACAGCCTTCTGCCAACAACAAGCTGAACGTGGCGGCGGTCGGTGTGGGCGGGATGGGCAAACACGATATTGCCCAGGCGGCCAGGACGGAAAATGTCGTAGCCATCTGCGATGTCGATCGTCGCTTCGCGGAGCAAACGGCGGCACAGTATCCAAACGCTCGCGTGTATGTCGATTTTCGCAAGATGCTGGAAGAGCAGAAGGATATCGATGCCGTGATGATCGCAACGCCCGATCATACGCATGCCGTTATTACGGCAATGGCCCTCAAACTGGGAAAACACGTTTTTTGTCAGAAGCCACTCACGCACAGCGTAAGTGAAGCACTCAAAATCAGGGAACTGGCGGCCCAAGCCAAAACGGCCACGCAGATGGGTAATCAGGGTCAGGCTTCGGAAGCCGCCCGACGCATTTGCGAATATATCTGGTCCGGCGCCATCGGGAAGGTTCGTGAAATCCATTCTTGGTCGAATCGCCGTCCCGATATCTCGCCCCGCGGGATTCCTCGTCCAAAGGACACACCCCCTGTGCCCGATTACCTGAATTGGGATTTGTGGTTGGGCCCGGCGCCCGAACGGCCGTATCATCCAGCGTATCACCCTTTTGCTTGGCGCGGTTGGTGGGACTTTGGCACCGGCGTTCTTGGGGACATCGGATGCCACAATCTTTCGGCGGCGTTCAAGGCCCTGAAGCTCCAGTGGCCCATCTCTGTGGAGGCCTGCTCGACCCATTGGAGCGCACCTCCGGAGATCACAAAAGAAACGGCACCCTTGGCGTCGATTGTCACGTATGTCTTCCCCGCAGAAGGAGATCGCCCGGAAATCACACTCCGATGGTACGACGGGGGCATGATGCCGCCGATTCCTAAGGAACTTGGGGATCGCAATATCTTCGACGGCGACGGTACCTTGATTGTCGGCGACAAGGGCATGCTCTGGGGCGATCGCCTCTTGCCGGAGTCCCTCGCCCAGGAAATTGGTGATCCCCCTAAAATGCTTCCGCGGTCCCCCGGTCACTATGAGGAATGGATTGCGGCCTGCAAGGGTGGTCCGGCGGCGGGGAGTAACTTCGTCGATCACGCCGCACAGTTGGCAGCGGTGGTCCTTATGGGGAACATCGCCATTCGCACCCAAAAGAAGCTTTTCTGGGATGCTGAGAAATTGCGATTCACGAACTCCGAGGAAGCCAACGCGTTGCTCGATCCACCCTATCGCAACGGTTGGTCGTTGTGATCTATAATCATCACTGAGTTCGTCCGAGCCTCGCGCAGGGAGCTGAGAGTGCGCGAGTCGTTTTACGTCCTTCCCTTACTCAAATCACCAGGATACGAAAGGAGGTCTCGCCGTGAGGTCTTTCACGCGCTTACTGGTTACCGGGATCATCGGCGCTGTGGTGGGAACTTGGTGCGCTTCGATTAGTCAGGCAGCAGGGTCTGAGAGTACATCGGAGCTTTTCCCCTTTGTGCTAAGTTACGATGTGGCCGATACGATTACGAACCTTTCTGATTGGTTGGAGCGTCCCGCCGGAAAGAATGGTTTCATCCGGGTAGAAAATGGTCATTTTGTGAATGACCGTGGTCGCGTTCGCTTTTGGGCCACGAACCTTTGCTTTGAGGCATGCTTTCCGACCAAAGAGGAAGCGGAACGAGTCGCGCGGCGTCTTGCCAGCTTGGGAATCAATTGTGTGCGAATGCACCACATGGATAATCGGCATATTTGGGGGAAAAGCCCTAACAAGTTGACCATTGACCCGGAGATGCTCGATAAACTGGACTATCTCATCTATCAGCTCAAGCAACACGGCATTTATACCAATATTAACCTCCATGTCTCTCGGCAGTTTGGACCAGCGGAGGGGTTTCCTGCGGTTGAGGGCCTGCCAAATTACGACAAGGGGATCGACAATTTTGAGCCGAAGATGATCGAGTATCAAAAGAAGTATGCCCGCGACCTCCTCACTCATGTGAACCCCTACACCGGTAACGCCTACGTCAATGAACCGGCCGTTGCGATGGTTGAAATCAACAACGAAAACGCCGCGTTCGACGAGTACCGTAAGGGGGCATTCGATCATCTTCCGGAACCATACGCCACGCAATTGCGCAAGCTGTGGAATAGCTGGTTGAGGAAAAAGTATGGTGGCGATGATGCTCTTCGCAAAGCTTGGAATGCTCAGCGCGAACCATTGGGCGAGGAAATTCTGAAATTGGGCAATTTCTTTGGTAACTGGCAAGGCGTGTGGAATCTCCAGCGCGATCGCCTTTCCGAGGTGACAGCGGAGGCTATTCCCAACATTCGTGAGGGACAACCTGGCCTGCGTTTAAGGGTTATTCGCAATGGTGAGCAATCCTGGATTCCCCAACTTAGCCAGGGTGGCTTTGCCGTGAAAAAGGGACAGGTGTACACGCTCAGCTTTTGGATGCGGGCAGATCAATCGGGACGCATCGATGTCAACTGCATGATGAATCATGATCCCTGGCAACGGCTGGGTTTGTCAGGTCAGGTCGAAGTTGGAAAGGAGTGGAAAGAGTATCGATTGAGCTTCGTCGCGGAACAGGACGATGCCAATGCCCGCGTGACCTTTAGTCAACTTCGGCCGGGCGTCTATGAACTGACCGGTGTCTCGTTGCGGCCAGGGGGCGTAATGGGACTGGAGCAGGGGCAATCGCTGGTCGACGACTCGATCCCCATCGTTCCTTGGAGAGGCCCTCAGATGACGCCGGCAGCGCGGGCCGATTTTGCCGACTTCTTGTGGGAGCTAGAACGTGATTACTGGTGGGGCATGTATCGGTTTCTAAAGGATGAGTTGAAGTTGAAGTCCGTGGTTTCGGGCACGCAGCTTTCGTATAGCCCCATCCACATCCAAGCAGGCCTCGATTACATCGACGCCCACTCTTACTGGCAACATCCTGTCTTCCCCGGACGGCCGTGGGATCCGGAAAACTGGTACGTCCGTAATGTGGCCTTGGTCAACAGTGGCGGAGGAACACTGTCAGGGCTTGCTAATCGCCGTGTGGAAGGGTTTGCTTTTACCGTAAGCGAATACAACCATCCCGCGCCCAATGAATATGCCGCGGAGGGCTTTCCGATGATCGCCGCCTTTGGGGCCTTCCAGGACTGGGACGGGATTTTCAGTTTTACATACAGCCACAGTCGCGATTTTGAACCGCGGAAGATCACAGGCTTTTTCGATATCAAGAGCGAGGTCGGCAAACTCGTCCACATGCCGGCCTGTGCCGCGTTGTTCCTTCGGGGTGATGTGCAGCCCGCCAAAGAGGCCGTGCTGGTGGCGTTGTCTCGTGAAACAGAGCAATCGATCCTGCGAGAATCTCGCAACCCCTGGGTTTTGACGGCAGATCGGCTGGGAATCCCCTCGACGATGAGTTTGGTCCACCGGGTAGCTATGGTGCTTGACCCGGAAAAGGCCACTTCCCCGCTACCACAACTTCCTGCGGAGCAGAAAGTATATCTTTCAGATACAGGCGAAATCTGCTGGGACCTTTCCCGTCCGGAAGGCGGTGTCTTTCTTGTGAACACAGCCAAAACGAAGCTCGTGACGGGCTTCCCCGCTGAGCGAACCTTTGACCTGGGCGGTGTAAAAATCCAAATTGGCCAAACCCTGCTGGGCTGGGCTACTCTTTCAATGACCGTTTTAGAAGGCAACGGCTTCGATCAGGCCGGCCGCATTCTGGTGGCTGCCACGGGAAAGGTACAAAACACCGGCTGGGATTTTCGTCGCGACGGCGACCGTGTCACCGTAGGACGTCGCTGGGGTGATGAACCCATCCTTTGCGAAGGCGTGCCGGCCCGCATCGTCCTTCCGGTACCTGCGGAACGCGTCAAGGTCTATGCCCTTGATGAGGCGGGTCGCCGTAAGGGAAGTGTCCTGATACAACCCTCGGGTCAGGCGGCGTTCGAAATTGGCCCTAAGTATCAAACATTGTGGTACGAGGTAGAAGTCCAACGGTGACCCATTCTGAACAACATAGAAAGATTATCAGCCGACAAAAGGAGCTTTGCTATGATCACGCGCCGTAGATTTCTCGCACAGACCAGCATGTTGGGGACAGCGAGCCTAGTGCCTAACTTGCTTACCACCGGCTGGGGACTAGAACCCAACCGGGTGCCGCTTAACCGTGAAAAGGTCGGACGCCATATTTTGGCATTCTACTATCCCTGGTATGGAAATCCGGCCGCGGCAGGGGGAAGTGGTCGCTGGAGTCACTGGCGAGACGTCGATGAACAAGCCAAGAGGATCGGGTCCAGCACTCATTATCCGGAGCTGGGACCTTATGATTCGCATGACCGCAAGGTCATTACGCAGCACTGCCGCTGGGCGGTCGAGGCTGGTCTCACGGGATGGATTGCGAGTTGGTGGGGACACAGGTCTTTCGAGAATCAGGCCTTGCCACGAATTCTCGATATCTCGGGCGAACACAAACTGGCCGTGACGATCTACTACGAAACGATCCCAGGACAGCCCAAGACCGTGGATAATGCCGTGACCGACATCGTTCGCTTGTTGGAGCAACATGCCAACCATCCGGCCTGGCTGACGGTGGACGGCAAACCCGTCATTTTCATTTATGGCCGGGCCGTAGGAGAAATTGGTGTAGCCGCGTGGGGTGAAGTTATCCAAAAGGTCAATGCCGCTTATCCCCGCGGGGCCATTTTCCAGGGTGATCAGTTTTCTGCGGCAGCAGCCAAGATGTTTGACGGCCTTCACACTTACAATACGGCGGGTCAGCTGCGAGGTAAGTCGCTGGAGGAGGTCAAATCGTGGTGTGCCGAGAGGTATCCCCAATGGGTGAAGCTCGCCCGCGGTGCAGGGAAGATCAGTAGCCTGACCGTCATTCCCGGCTACGATGACACCAAGATCCGCAAACCCGGCTTAAAGGTAGAACGTTACGACGGCCAAAGTTATGTCATCCAGTGGGAGGCGGCCATTGCGGCCGATCCCGATTGGGTCTTGATCACCTCGTGGAACGAATGGCACGAGGGGAGTGAAATTGAACCGTCCTTGGAACACGGCAGAAAGTATCTTGAGTTAACACGACAGATGACCGCTCGATTTGCTCCGTCGGCGAGAACCTAGCGCGCCGTCCGCATGGCTAGGTCAACTGAATCAGTGGTGGTTCCATGGGCCCAGGGGCGAGGAATCTGGCGTCGCGGCCAAGGTCTTCCAGGATGAGTTTGGCCGAGATCCTCGCCGACTCGAAAATAGTGGGCAAACCGCTGCCGGGGTGGGTTCCGCCTCCGACAAGATAGGTTCTCTCCAGTTCCTCAAATCGATTATGCGGGCGGAAGATGAGCATTTGATCAAGTGAATGCGCGAGATTGAATGTGGCACCACGGTAGATTTGCCACGCCTCCCAATCTGCCGGTGTCCAGACCAACTCAGCACGGATGCGAGATCGCAGATCGGGGATGCCTATTCGTGTCAGATTATCAAGCACAACCTCTCGATAGCGTGCTCGTTCTTGATCCCAGTTGACGTTGGGATGCTGATGCGTAACAGGAACCAGAATATACAGGGTGCTATGTCCCGGCGGCGCTAACGTGGGATCTGTCAACGTGGCATTTTGTACGTAGAATGCCGGCGCATCGGAGAGGACGTGCCTCACGTCCACGTCATCAAGGTATTCGCGATAGTGGGGAGGGATGTAGATGTTGTGATGAAGGAGGTTCTCCACCTGGCCCTCGATTCCCAGGTAGAGCATGAATGTCGAGCAGGAGTACTTCTTTGATCGCAGCTTTTCATCAGACCAACGTCGCCGCAGAACGTTGGGCACGAGCCGTTCCATGGCCCGGGCAAAATCTGCGTTAATCACCAAGAGATCACACGGAAATTCTGCGTCCTGCGTTTTGACGGCCACCGGCCTGCGGCCCTCGAAGCGAATTTCCTGCACCTCCTGGTTGAGGTGGAACTTTGCACCGAGCTCTTTCGATAACTTCGCAAGCTTCTGGGGAACGGCATTGCATCCACCGATCGGGTGAAAAATGCCGTACGCATATTCGAGATAAGAAAGGATCGAAAACATGCTGGGGCAGCGATCAGGTGCCATTCCCAGATATTTGGATTGAAATGTAAAGGCAACCTGTAAATCCGGATCGCTGAAAAACTTTCTCATGTCCTGCTGCAAGGAAGTGAACGGTCGCAAAACCGGCAAGAGATTCAGAATCTCGGAAGAGAAAAGATCTCTCAAACCGTCAAAGGGGCGCTGGAGCGTGCGAATGACCCGCTGGAATTTGCCGTCGTTGTCTTTGAGGAACTGCTCGAATCCTTTGCAATCCCGCGGTTGAAACTTGGCGATATGGGCTTCCATCTGCGCTATGTCCGCGGTGGCATCGAGGTATCCTCGTTCCCCTAGGAAAAGGCGGTACATGGGATCGAGCCGGACCATGGGAACCTCTTCTTCCAGTTCTTTTCCCACGGCCCGAAAGATGCTCTTGAGTGCACACGGATAATGGAGAAACGTTGGCCCACGATCGAAACGATAACCATTGATGGTAATCGGGGAACACCGCCCACCAATGACACTGAGCCGCTCGAGTACCGTCACATCCAAACCGGCCTTGGCCAGCAGAAGGGCCGCTCCCAAACCTCCGGGACCAGCGCCGATGATGACAACCTGGTGCAATCCATAGGGGTCTCCCAATTTGGATCGTCTGCCGGCCAGAAAGGTTGTAAGCCATAAATTAACTTCCATGACCCACGCCGGCGTGCTGCTAATACTTTACATATCCTTGAAGGCATCCACAATTGCCGCGTTGGATGAAACCACGGAATGGGCTTCGCCTCATCGGCCTAGCAGGCTCGCTTTTTGAGCGTGATCGATACTCATCCCCTTCAAAGGATGAATGTCCAACACGTTGTGGTAATACCCGCGGACATAGGGGCGGACCATCGCCCGCGTCACGGCAAAATAGAGCGGTAGGACGGGCATTTCCTGGAGAAGGATTTCTTCAGCCTGCCTGAAATATGCAAACCGCCGCGTTTCATCTGGTTCGACTTGGGCCAGGGCCACAAGGCGATCATATTCAGGCTGGCTCCAGCGGCCGTGATTGTTGGGGTTATCTGTGGTCATCATCTCCAAGAAGGTATTGGGATCGAGATAGTCGGCGATCCAACCTGCTCGCGCGATCCAAAACTCCCCCTGGCGTCGGCTGGCCAGGTACCTGGCCCAGTCCTGGTTTTGCAATCGGACATCGATCCCCAGCGTCCTTTTCCATTGTGCTTGAATAAGTTCGGCAATCGCTTGATGCGACTCGAGCGTATTGTAGAGGATTTCCATTTTTGGAAAGTTGCGCCCGTTCGGATAACCAGCCGCCGCAAGCAACTGGCGAGCAGTCTCGGGATCATAATCTGGCATTTGCGGGGGCTGATAAGCGATGTAATCGCTGATTGAGGGCGGAACGAAACTCAACGCAGGTTGTTGACCCGTTTGCAAAATTCGGTCAATCAGTTCCCGCTTGTTAATGGCCAGGGCCAGTGCCCGCCGAACGCGCGGGTCGTTTAGCGGCGGTCGCTGTGTGTTGACAACATAGTATTCCACAGCCAAATAGGGTGACGGTTGAAAATCGGGTCGCTTCTGGCGAAGGAGTTCACTCACCACTTCATTGGGAACCACGGGAATCCAATCAGCCGCTCCGGTCATGTAGAGATTGAGGCCTGTAATGGCCGACTCGGCTGCTAGGACATCCACAATGTTAAGGTGAACGTTCTCACGATCCCAGTAATGGAGATTCTTTACGAGGCGAATTCGATCACGAATTCGGCGGTACTTGAGGATGAACGGACCGTTGCAAACGAGGTTTTCCGGCTTCGTCCAATTGGGATAACCATATTGTTCGATGCAATGCCGGGGGACCGGCATCATCGGGAAGAAGCCGATGATCTCCAAAAAATACGGTACCGGATGCGTCAGCGTCATTTGAAGGGTGTGACGATCCAAGGCCTTAATTCCTACATGCTCAAAGTCATAGAGAATCCACCGATACGGGCGGGCAGCGGTGTCAGGAGGGGGAAGGCCTTCGCGAGATGGTTTTTGAAAACGTTCGATTCGCCCATCGATTTCGACCAGATAAACGGGCTCACCTGTTGTCTGGCCGCCCAGGGCAGAATTTGCCGGTTCAATGCCGACCAACCGTCCCCGCAACAAAATCCCTGAGGCGAACGGCGGAGCGCCGGGAGGTTTTTCCAGAAGTTCGATCTCCACAGGATCGCCCGGGGTGACGCGGCCTGTGGTGTACTTTTCCGCGTTAACAACATGCCACAATTCATAGGCGTACTCGGAGGCCGTTTCGGGATGGAGCAGTCGGCGAAAAGACCAGACAAAGTCCTCGGCCGTGAGAGGCTTTCCATCAGACCAGCGCGCCTCTTTGCGGAGGTGAAACGTATAAGTCCTCTTGTCCTGCGAAATCGTCCAACTCTCCGCGACGCCCGGTTGAGGGGCTAGCGTTTTTGGATCATAGGTCGTTAGTCCCTCAAAAAGTGCCCAGACCACGCGACCTTCCGGTTGGCCGGTTACCAAGGCCGGATCAATCGTTTTGATTTCCGTAAGGTTGCAGAACGTCAGATCGGCCGGTGGCTCGTGCGGAAACCAAAAGGCCCACACGAACCCCAGGCAAAAGACAACTAGTAGTGTGCCTCCGGCCAGCCAACGAAGCGACATCCCACCAGCCTTTTCTAAGGACCCAAACAACGATGCAATGAGAGACTAAAGTACGGACCCAATGTTAGCTCGAAACCTGTGAAAAACGTGCCATTATCTCCATTTTCCAGAATCGACCAATCGGATAATTTGCGGGAGAATTGCCCTGGCGGCTCGCGCCCGATGACTGAGACACCCCTTTACCGCCAGCCCCAATTCTGCCAGTGTGCGGTGATACTCAGGTATTTCAAAAACGGGGTCGTAGCCAAATCCCTGAGTTCCGCGCGGTTCGAATGTGATCCGGCCGCAACAGTGTCCTTCGGCCTCGGCCTGAATCTCCCCCCGCGGATCGGCCAGGGCCATGTAGCAAACGAACCGGGCGGACCGCCTTTCCGGGGGAATGTCTTTCATGAGTTCCAGCAACTTTTGGATATTGCGGGCATCATCGCGGGGTTCGCCGGCAAAGCGGGCGGAATGAATCCCCGGTTGGCCACCGAGGGCGTCCACGACCAGGCCTGCGTCCTCCGCCAAAACCCACTCTCCCAGACGCACGGCGTACGTCACCGCTTTAAGCCGGGCATTTTCGGAAAATGTACACCCAGTTTCTTCAACCTCGCCTACATGGGGAAAATCCTTCAGGAACTTCCAGGTCACTCCAGCCGGGGTGAGCAAATCAGCTAGTTCGATCAGTTTGGCATGGTTTCCGGTTCCGATGACCCCTATTGGTTTTTCCATGCGTGGTTCCTTGTCACAGCCATCCGTTTTTTGGTACCGGGCCACTTGCAATTCCCGCGAAGTCTAATTATTTTAATCGCATTCCCTGTTTTGCTAAATTAACGCGGCCTATGGCATCAGCTTGAAATTGCCGGTTTTCCCAATTAGTATGGGCAAGAGTAAAGGTTAAGGTAGGTCTTTTCCGTGCCAACGTAACAGGCTGGCTCAATGGTGCGCGGAGTGCCCATAACCGGCCTGTGGCAGGAAAGAGAATAAACGATACGGCGGAGGCTGTCGCACACGGAGGTTCGATTGCACTTGGGTCACGCAAAAGGTTATGACAGTCGCTGGGAGCTGACTCCATGTTGCGGACACTTTGCTGGGTAATGGTTGTCGGCGTCACTATGGGAACTGCCTCGCTCTTGGCACAGGACGCCATTCTCAACCACTTTTACGGTCAGGGCGTTCATAAATTTTTCGCCCGCGATTATGTAGGCGCCTTCGAGGATTTCAACACAGCAATTGAGAATGGGAGCGATGATCCGCGGTGTTTCTATTACCGGGGTTTGACGTATCTCCATCTTGGACGGGAGGAGGAAGCCAAGAGTGACTTTGAAAAAGGCGCTCAGTTGGAGATGCAGGCAGCAAGGAAGTTCTTCGATGTCAGCAAGGCCCTGGAGCGGATTCAAGGGCGTCAACGAGTGATGATCGAACAATACCGCACAAAGGCGCGGTTGGCCGCTATGGTGGAATTGGAACGTCAGCGCAAGGCCCGGTATGAGGAGCTTCGCCGTGAAGAGGCCCGCGTTTTAGATCGGGCGCCACCGGCTGTGGGCATTCCGGAAGCTGCTCCAGCCCCGCCGTCTGCCCCACCGGCCGCTCCCCCCGCAGCACCATCTGAACCAGCGGTAGCGGAACAACCGCCTGCGGCTCAACCGCCGGCTCCTGCGGCGCCACCTGCTGCACCACCGGCCGAGACGAATCCTTTTGCCACGGAGCCTTCTGCTCCTGCCCAACCGGCAATGCCTCCTGCGCCGGAGCAAGAACCGGCCGCTCCTCCAGCACCGCCTGCACCACCTCAACCCCCAGCCCCCGCGGAGAACCCCTTTGCCACCTGACCTTAGCGTGTTGAGATAGGGCCCCAAGGGCAACCGCGAGGCCAAACAAGTCACTCACGGCATGAGTCGTAAAAATAACCGCAGCCTTCGCAGGCTGCGGTTTCTTTTTTGGGGCTACTTCCAGGGAGCTAGGGTTTTCGCACGGAAACCTCCACCTGCGGACAACGCAGGACGAAAACTTCAAAATCCCCTGGCGGCTCGGACATCATCGAAATCCCGCAAATGATAGGATATGCCCACATAGTCCAGAAGCCGGCACAGACCCCGGAGAGCCACGCCCATTCCGTCAGGTCCGCTAAATCCGCCGAACTGACCGCCGCCTTTGACGTGCGGTTCCAGGTCGAGGAAGACCCCCGGTACACCCTGGGCTTGCAGTTTCTGCTCTAGTTCAGGAAGGATCGTGGCAAAGTCGCGAAGAATGACCTCATGGCCGGAATCACCCATGTTGGCCGGTACAAAGTTCTTCAGCATGTCTTCGTCAACATGGCCGCCTTTGACATCCCTTTGGGGACGGCGGTAATCTTTAATGTGCATCCACCCGAGACCGGGCTTCATCGCCTGGTATTGCTCAAAAATCTCTCCCGGGGTGTAACCCTGGACCACCAGGTTGGCACCATCAAAAACCAAAACCAGCGCGGGGTGCTTGAGCTTGTCGTAGATCTCAGCCAGGAGAAAGCCGTTTTGTCCCACCAAATTGGCCTCCACTTCCAGGCCAAAGATAAGACCGGCCTGCTGGCACTTGTCGGCAATTTGCCCCAAACGATCGACCACCTCCGTGACGTAGGGGCGAGGGTCTTCCCCTTTAGGATGATAAAAGGAAAAGCCGCGGATGAGCTTTGTCCCCAAAGCCTGGGCTAACTCGCATGCCCGCGCCACGTCCTCCTGGAGATACCGCTCGAACGGGATATAGACGTTTTTCGTCCCGTCCTCGACATCCTTCAGCTTAATCTTGCCGATGGGTGAACCGAGCGATGAGACCTTCAACCCGTACTCTTGCTGCAGTTGGATGACCTTGTCGAGTTCCTCGGGAGTAATCTTCATGACGTTCTTGACACCCTGACCCACGTCAATGAAGCGGATACTGTAATAAGAGAGTCCTAACGCCGCGAATGCAACAAACTGCTCGATGGCGGTCTTGTGGTTGGCAGATTCGTCTGCAAATCCCGAAAGTAGCACCTGGGGACGATTTTGGGTCACCATTTCACGCACCTCATCAGTTCGTTTCTGGGTGGCCAATATAAGGCAGTCAACGTCCAGCCCCGGCATTCTGCGTTTCCCACGGAAAACACTTCCTTTGCCGGATAAGTCCCCAGTATTGTGGGTTGTTTTGCCTGGATTCACAACCCCCCGTTTTCTGTTATCCATGGTCAGTTGTGCGCCTTTGCCAAATTCAAACAGTGGGCAACCGCGGCGGCTGTTCCTCTCAATCCAACGAGACGTGAGGCAAAGGTGATGCAAGAGGTGATCACCGCGGTCGTGTTCGCGGTTTTTTCCACCCTTTATATGAGGCAGCCGGTTAACTGGAATTACGCCATCGCGGGATTATGCCTGGTGGTGGCGGCCTTTTTCATGTTCCGAGGAATTACCCACGGAGCATGACCGACATCAAAGCCTCCTTAATAAACGGGGCCAAATGACGCACGCCTATGCTTATAGCCTATCCCAAAAAGTCTCCCTCTCCCTCCCGGAGAGGGTTGGGGTGAGGGCTAGCGATCGTCGGAGCCGATCGAGAAAACCGGAAGCGATTCGAGTCACCCTCACCCCCAACATCTCTCCTGCCTAACGGGTGAAAAGAGATTATGGGATAGGCTCTTATTAGGACTATCCCCGGAGTCCGTTTCCTTCCTCTCGACATAGATTTGGTCAATTGTAGATATGCCGGCTGGCAAAGCACCACCAACGGGGGTTATTCTTGCCATTGGGCTGCGCGCAATTGCTCTTGGAGAAAATCTCTATTCTGCTTATCATGAGTCCCATCCTCTAGGATGGAAGGACTCCGGGTAATTACGATAGCCGCACGTCCGGCCGCAATTGAGGCCGCGCTGACCAGTGAGTGACTCAATGGCCGAGCCACAGTGTGGGTTTGAATGTGGCCCTCTGTGGCGTCAGGGAGGACAGGTATGGAGACGCTTAAAACCATTGGTGTGCTGGTGGTTCTCCTGGTGGTGGGTTACCTTGGCTATAAGGCCGTCACAAATCCACCAGTAACGCCGCCTAACGAGACCCCCACTTCTCAGTCGCCCACGGTGGCGGATGCTACCAATGTGAACATCCCCATTCCCGAACTCCCACCGGGCATGGAAAACCAAAGTGCGGACCGGTCCGCAAAGACCTCGTCCCTGGTCAGTTCGCCGATCGTTCCACCTGCCAGCAGTGGCGGCCAAGTCCCGACGGCCTCGCTGACGGCCAGGCCGAATTCCTCGTCCCAGGAGGTGGCGGCTCAGATATCCAACAGCGGTGATTTGGAAGGAGGGTTGTCCTCCGGCCAAAAGTCTCCGGATCTGAGCGTCATCCCACCGCAGCCGGTTGTCGGTAGTTCATTTAGTGCTAGGCCTTCAACGGAAGGGGCCGTTCCGCCAATTGCCTCTCCTATGGGTGATGTTCGCAGTGGGGCCCTCGCCACCTCGGGACCCGCTCCGGAAGCCGAAAGCGTATCCTCCCAAGTGATGTCGCAAAATGCTGTTACACCGCCGTCTTCATCTTCTGCAGTCCGCCCAGAGTTTGCCAACTTCCTTGAAGTGGCCTGCCAAAAACTGGATCGTGGCGAATTTGCCCAGGTGCATCAGGTTTTGTCAGCCTGGTATGCCGATCCCCGATTAACCCCCGAGGAAGATGCCCAATTGACCGATCTGCTGGATCAAGTTGCAGGGACGGTCGTTTACTCGCGGCAGCACATTCTTGAACCCCCTTACACCGTCCAGCCCGGTGATACCCTACCGCAAATTGCCGAGCGATTTGCCGTTCCTTGGGAGCTTCTCGCCAAGATCAATGGGATTACCCAGCCCGACCAGTTGTCACCGGGGATGCAACTCAAGGTAGTTCGCGGTCCGTTTGAGGCTGTCATCCGGCTCCAACGGCGTGAACTGGTGTTGATGGTCCAGGGCCGGTACGCCGGGCGGTTTTCGATCGGTCTGGGGCGCGACGCCAAGGGTTGCGAAGGTGTGTATCAGGTACGTGAGAAAACCTTGAATCCGAGATATTACAGTGATCAAGGGGTCATCGAGGCCAACGATCCTCGAAATCCGTTGGGAGCGAAATGGTTGGGACTGGAGGGACGTCTCGGAATCCACGCCGCCCGCGATCCGCGATCGTTCCAAGACCCCGAAGCCCCTGGAGCAATTTTCCTGTCTCCCCAGGATATGGATGATGTCTTCGACATTTTGGACGTTGGGTCTCGGGTGGTCATCACACCCTAGCGTATGTTGATGCGCGAATATGAGGCGCATGTGATTTGATCAGTCTTTGCTCAGTCCCGGCTTCGCGCGATCCTGCTAACGAGTCACAATCATACGGATACGCGACGTAAATATTGGGAATCGTCAGGGGGAATCTGTGCATGTTTGATCGCGAGCGATTGCGAGACCTTATCCTCCAGAAGGCATTGCACTTTGGCCAGTTTACGTTGGCCTCTGGAAAAACGTCCACCTATTATCTCGATTGCCGCAAGATCACACTCGATCCCGAGGGTGCCCGACTTGTGGGCGAAGGCATTCTTGATATCCTGCTTCAAAGTTCTTTTCCGGATGCTGTGGGCGGGATGGCAATCGGGGCGGATCCCATCACGGCGGCAGTGGTTACCATGTCGGCGGTCCGCGGGACTCCGATTCGGGGTTTTATGGTGCGTAAGGAACCGAAAGGACACGGAACCCAGCAGTATATCGAAGGACCAGTTGAACCAGGGGACCGCGTGGCCATCCTGGAGGATGTCCTAACGACGGGAGGATCGGCGCTGAAGGCGATCGAACGGGCCGTCGCATTCGGTTTGCATGTGACACAGGTGATCGGTATTATTGATCGCCTGGAGGGTGCGGGTCAGGCCTTTGCCGAGCGCGGCTATCCTTTCGCAGCTCTGTTCACGATCCGTGACTTTGGTATCGAGCCGAATCCGGCTTAAGGCCAAGGCTATCATTTTCTTCTTTGACATGCATCTGTGCGACTTTTTTGCAAAACGTGTCGATTTTGCAAGACCCGCGGACATCCTGAGTTGAGCAGCTTCGAAACCGCACCATCGGTAGGTTGCGAAAAGTCGAAAACTGCGGTTGCTCAATTGACAAGGCTCTTTCACGGAGGGACGTTTTATGGAACACTCATTGCATGACCAGTTGAAGCGGTTCTACGCGGGGCCAAATTCCTCTATTGAGGTGGTTATCGACGGGTTCCGTGTGGATGCTCTTAGCCACGGATGGCTCATCGAGATCCAGCAAGGGCCGCTTGTGGCAATTCGCAAAAAAATCCAGACACTCATGCAGAGGTATCCCCTATTGGTCGTCAAGCCTGTGGTGGTAGAAAAACAGATTGTGAATCTATCCCGGCGGGGTGGCCCGGTCGTTTCACGGCGGCGAAGTCCCAAACGTGGTCAGTCATGGGATATCTTCGACGATTTGGTCCACATGACCAAGATTTTCCCCCATCCCAACCTGAGGATCGATTTGGCCCTGGTAGATATCGAAGAAATCCGCTATCCGGGTCCGAGGCAGCGCTGGGGACACGATGGTTATCGGTTGGCAGACAGAAGACTCCTCCGCTTGCGGGAGACAATGGTCCTCAATACGGCCGGCGATCTGCGGCGACTTCTTCCGGCATTGCCAGAACCTTTTGAGTCCAGAGATTTGGCGGAAATTCTTAAGATTCCTCGCTGGGTTGCCCAACGAATCGCCTACACCCTCCGCGAATCAGGGGCCGTTCAAACAGTTCTTCGCGACCGGCGTGGTCACCATTATCGCTGGGTTGATACCCCGACCGACGCCGACGATCGGTTGGCACTTTTGACTGCCTAAAACGTCGATAACTCATGAGATCGATCATCTGCCCAGGAAAGAGGCAGGGCTGCGCAAGAGTTAATCACCGGTTGATGGTGCGAAGAATCTCATTGCGTGAATCGTTGTTGGGAAACGGGCTACTCTTCATCGACAAAACCGGTAAAAAAGACAGTATGTGGGCCGAGTTCTGGCATTGGCACGGTGTTTGCTTGAAGAACGCGGCCATTGCAACGTGGTGAATGTGTTGCTCGGCGGAGAGCGGCGCGGAGACACGCTGCAATGAGCAAATTTCCTGGTAGGCATGACGACGGGAGTGACACATGACCCCCAAAGAAGTTTTGGCGTTTTGTCGAGAGCGCGGTGTTAAGTCGGTTGACCTGCGGTTTATGGATTTTCCAGGTCTCTGGCAGCATCTGACCATCCCCGTCACAGCGCTGACGGAAGAACTGTTTGAAGATGGAATTGGCTTTGACGGGTCAAGTATCCGAGGATGGCAACGGATCAACGAGAGCGACATGCTTCTCATTCCGCAGCCGGAGACGGCTGCCCTGGATCCCTTTGCGGAAATCCCGACCCTAATGATGATCTGTAACATCCAAGACCCCGTTACAAAAGAGGACTATACACGTGACCCGCGCAACGTTGCGCGAAAGGCCGTCAACTATCTCAAGAGCACGGGCATTGCGGACACCTGCTACGTTGGGCCGGAATTGGAGTTCTTCATCTTCGATGATATCCGGTTCGACCAATCGGCGAATTATGGCTTCTACTATATCGATAGCATCGAGGGACAGTGGAATCGGGGACGCGATGAGAAGCCCAACTTGGGAAACAAGCTCCGATATAAGGAGGGCTATTTCCCGGTGCCGCCCGCCGATCAGTTGTTCAATATCCGGAATGAAATGATGCATTTGATGATCGAGTGCGGGCTGCCGGTCGAGGCCCAGCACCACGAGGTGGCTACCGGCGGGCAAGCCGAGATCGACCTCCGCTTTGACGAGTTAGTCACGATGGCCGACCGCGTCATGATTTACAAGTACATCGTGAAAAACGTCGCCCGTAAGCATAACAAGGTGGCCGTGTTTATGCCGAAACCGCTGTTTGGCGACAATGGCTCGGGAATGCATACCCATTTGTCGCTGTGGAAAAAAGATCAGCCCCTTTTTGCTGGGAGTGGCTACGCCGGTCTTTCGGACGTGGCTCTGTATGCCATCGGCGGCCTGCTGAAGCATGCACCAGCCCTTTGCGCGTTCGCAAACCCAACGACGAACAGCTACAAACGACTGGTGCCGGGATTCGAGGCTCCTGTCAATCTCGCGTACTCACAGCGGAATCGGTCGGCAGCCATCCGCATCCCCATGTACAGTGCCAGCCCTAAGGCGAAACGGTTGGAGTTCCGCTGTCCGGATCCCTCCTGTAATCCTTATCTGGCCTTCGCAGCCATGCTGATGGCCATGATCGATGGGATCCAGAACAAGATTCATCCGGGCGCACCGCTCGATAAGGATATTTACGACCTGCCACCTGAGGAACTTAAGGAAATCCCAAAGACGCCGGGTTCGCTGGAAGAGGCCTTGGCGGCTTTGCGGAACGACCATGAGTTTCTCCTGCGGGGTGATGTCTTTACGCCAGATGTCATTGACACGTGGATCTGGTACAAAACGGAAAACGAGGTCGATGCCATGAAGCTGCGTCCCCATCCCTACGAGTTCTGTCTTTATGCCGACATCTGACACGTAGGATGGGAAAATGAATTTAGAGCCGATCCCACAACCTCCCCCTTTCCCGTTCAGCGGGAGAGGGGCCGGGGGTGAGGGTGGCTCGGATTGCCGCCTGTTTTCTCGATCGACTCCGACGATCGCTTGCCCTCACCCAACCCTCTCCCAGAGGGAGAGGGAGCCTTGAGATAGACCTTAGGAGAGGGAATCGCATTTGCGAAAAGATGAGGTATAATACGTATAAGGGTGATGGAACATCCATCGCACCACCCCTCTCCGCCCAAGCAAGCCGGTCCAAAGAATCAAGTGCCTCCCCGGATTCTTTTGGACCGGCTGCTCTTTTTTGGCAATCTGGTTGTCATTACACCATCGCTCGAAGCTGGCTGTCCGATGATACAGTGGGTGCTTGCGATTCGGTTGCGTTCAACGATTGGAATCTACGGGGTAGCCTCCGGCGATTTGCTCAGAGATCTGTTAAGAAAGTCCAGGCCACCGATCACGGCAGGCGTGGCACGTTGGCCGAAAAACGCCTGTGATTGAATAGTCATTGCTGCCCGTGACCTGGGAGGGTCGCCGTCCCCGGCGACCGAATTTATAAGAGGGAGGCCGTGCTCGGTGACCAAATCATTGGACGGCGGGGACGCCGTCCCTCCCGTAGGAGGCTTGCCATCCTCAGGGACCGAATGGTCGGACGGCGGAGACGCCGTACCTCCCCTGGGAGCGTCGCCGTCCTCGGCGACCAGACCATCTCGTTGGTCCCGAGAAGTTGCAGATGTACCGCGGAGACCGTGGCAGTAATAAAGAATAAGCCGCGATCCACGTCGCGGCGGTCAGGTGGGCTTTCTTGCGAGTCACAGGCGAACCGTCAGTGAGCGATAGGGTAGCTTTGACGGGTCAATCGTCTCGTGAAAAACGTTATTTGCTTAACACATTTCAACGTTGCGTCATCGGCACCAGCTCAATGGTGAGCTCATTTTGGCCTGGTTTGATTTCAACCTCTTGTTCTTTGGGGACCAAACCAAGGTAAGGGGACGGCTCCGGCTTGTCTTCGTACGTCTCCGCGCCTTTGGAGAACGGGATGTAGGAGACTTTATGCCTGCCGACGACGGCCCCGTCGCCATCCTTGTAAGTTGACAAGACGAACGTTCCGTCACTCCGCACCTCTCCACCGGCCGGTTTGCCGGGGTTACTTTCCGAAGCACCTGGGACGGCGATGGGCTGCAGACGAATCCCGCCACTGGTCACCGGCTGACCGTTATAAATGACTTTCCCTTTGACGGGAGCTGTCCTGTAGGCTGCCCCGCTCTTGGAACAACCGATTGCCGTAGCAAGCACTCCCGCCACAGCCAGAACGAGAAACACACGCAAACATTGCATTGCTAGACTCATAGGGACGCCTCCTGAAATCGACATCACATCCCGCGCACGAACGCCGCCACAGACACCAAATTATTATGATACAAGGCGGCTACCGTTGCCAACGACAGCCGCCTTATTAACCACCCGTGATCGCCAAACTTAGGATTACGGTTTTGGCGACTTGTAATCCCCTATGCAAACTACGGCATGGTTACGGGATTGCCATCCCGGATATCGGCTAGCCGGCCATAGAGGGTTCCGTCAATCGTTTCAGACAGGAACCGGACAGAGCCATCGCCGAGCAGGAAGTTCGCACCGCCCGGGTGCTTGCTACCGAAAGCGTAATCGGCCAGGGTCACAGAGCCAATGGGCATCGTATCTTTGCAGTTAATAACTGCGTAGGGACCAGCAACGCGTGCCCAAGAGCTAATTCGCCACTGGCCAGCCCAGTCATTGTTGCCACCAGCCCAAAGGGGAAACATGCGGTCCGTCTGGGTTCGCGAGATATTGGGGCTTTCAGAAACCTCACCAACGGCGATGACGTTGCTCGTACCGTCAATGATCTCTGAGAAGGTTGTCACGAAATGGTAGTCATTTGTCTGGGCCAATCGGAACATCCCGTTTTGAAGAGACGCCGATGGCTCGCGCCAGCTAAGTCCTCCACTCATGTATTGATTAACCCATGGGTCATCGCTGCCGAGGCTACAGCAGTAATTGGACTTTCCGTAACCGTTGTTGTCTTGCTTCGGCAAAACATCGCTGGGGCAAATGTAGCTGTTGATAACGCTCTTGGCACCAACATTGTTGGCGTGGTTAGGGTTGCCATGATCACTTTTCACCTGGGTCCACCAGTTGTACGAGTCGGTAGGCCGCACAGGGTGGCCGCTCGGTAGGGCGGGCGAGACACCGGGAATTTCCCTAATCGCACCATGGACTTTAAGGTTGTCGCCGCCGGGGATGTAAACGAGGGCCGCGCCGCCGCCCACAAGGGTATCATACATCGACTTCTGTTCCATAAACGGAAGGATGTACGCGCTCCAGGAGTAGTTGTCATTGTCATCATCCGGCTGACCTACCGGAAACACCCCATAAACATCGTGGAAATTGTGCAAGGCCAAGCCAATTTGCTTGAGATTGTTTGTGCACTGTGACCGTCGCGCAGCCTCTCGCGCAGCCTGGACCGCCGGTAAAAGCAAGGCAATCAAAATTCCGATGATGGCAATCACCACTAACAATTCGACAAGCGTAAACGCTCGTCTCACCATGCGATTTGAACCTTTCATGAAACACCTCCAAAGAGTGAGCAAACGAGACCAAACTGAACATTTGAACACTAACGATCCAACCAACACCCTGCGTTGCCTGCCCTGAATTGCACAAAAAATCAACGCCTCAGCCTCGGTGCCAAGGGTGGGGAACTACTCGCGGCACCGCCCCTTGCCGACGCGCACACAAAATGGGATGGATCGGAAGAATCCCTTTTCGAAACCTATCTTCCGACCTGCTGGCCAGCCGCACGTCTTCCCGGCCGTTAACCTCCGAGAAGAGCCGCATGTCATGCGCCTTCTATTTGGATTATAGTATATGCCGCCTTATTTGTGAACAATCTGAAGCGAAAAAAGTTCCGCCGGGTTCCTTTTTTAGCCACCGGACATACTCGGTACTGGGGACTAAAAAGGCAAGGATGACTTGGAGGACGTTCGGCATTGCAAGGGAAAAACACTCGCTTTATTGGGCCCCTTCGGACAAATCGGCGCACACAAGTTCCTCGTCATTTCGGTTAAAAACGTGCCTGTGGGCAAATGCCGGATGCGACCACGTGACGCCCGGGCCCCGACTTAGTTGCCCACGGGTGGGGGCCAGTAGCCGTGCCTTAGAAATGACGTGGACACCTTGTGGCGTTAATTCTGTGATCATTAGCTCGCCTCGATCGTTGAACATCCAGACCACATCCGCCTGCTGCACCATGTGTAACGTTCCCCACCGAAGTTGCGAGGTAAGTGTCAAGTCCTCCCAGATCCGATCGCCACTCCTGGCGTCCAAGCAGCGAAATTGTCCATAGCTGTCAACGCCAAAAATCCAATTTTCTTTAATAACCGGATTTCCCATGAGTATGTGTAAAGAATCAGTGTTAATTTCGTTTTGGCCCTGGCGTCGCCAAATTTTCTGCACATGCAAGTCATTAGAATCAACATGTAACATGAGTGACCCGCAATCAAAACAACTGATAAATAGGCGGTTCGTGCTTGAGTCCCAGACAGGTGTGATGATGCCATCAATCCATCGTCGATGAGGGAAAGGTACGTCCCACAGTAGTTTTCCCGTAAGGGCATCGAGTCCCGCAAGGCGTTCGCCGGTCCAGCACACAACGACGCGCCGTCCGGCCTGGGTGATCGTGATCGGGGCAGAATACGAGGCCTGATCTGGTAGGGCCTTCCAGCGAAGTTCGCCCGTCTTTCGGTCGAGCGCGACGACGCAGCCATCTTCGAGACCAATTTGGACGATGAGAAGGTCGCCTTCCACGAGAGGCGCAGCCGCGACACCCCACGTGGGGACACGAACTTCCCAATCTTGACCAGCCCGCTTTTTCCAGACCACTGTGCCCGTTTCGGCGTCCAGACAGTGCAGGTCACCCATGGTCCCCAGGGCGTAGGCTAGCCCTTCATGAACGGTCACAGACGCCCTTGGGCCCGTCCGGTACGTGACGTTTCGATAGACACAAGGATAGCTGAAGGTCCACAGACACTGCCCCGTTTGCCAGTCGAAGGCATGCACACGTTCGACCTCTTCCGGCTCGGTGAGTCGATCGGTGACAAAGACTCGGCCATCGGCCACCGTTGGACCACTATACCCGCCCGCGATCTTGGTCCGCCATCGCAATTTAACCTCCGGTCCAGAAAACTGTCGGGTGATGCCCGTTTCTCGCCAGATGCCATCTCGGTTTGGCCCCCGCCACTGCGGCCAATCATCGGCGGAGGTCATTGAAGATATGAAAACGGCGATAGCGCAGCCCACCGAGGCGATCCAGCGAACGCACCAGGCCGAGAGGTGCCCCAACACAGTGTGTGTTCTTTTAAAGTAAGTTTTCACGGTGGACGGCCTCCCACAGTCGGATGGAAAGATCGAATGACACCACGCGTGCTGCTTGCCCATCGTGCAATCGTTGTGATCGGCAATTATCCTAAAAATTGAGGGAGCGGGAAAGTTAGGGCATACCGCCGGGCAATTCCGCGTGCGTCATGTTTTCCCCAGAGTGGGGGCAATAACCCAGCCCCTGTTTATTTGCCGACCCACATATTCGATAATTTTGGCAGCCTACGTTCTGATGGTAAGTAGCCTGCATCTGAGGTTAACTAAGTAGTGCGAAGCCCCTTGGTGATGTTGAGGGTGGTCCTCACAGATGGCTTCGCCGGGGTTTTGATTGAAAAGGAGGACACCGCATGAAGTACAGAGTTGTCGTCATGGCGGCGGGGGCCCTTCTCATGATGGGAATGGTCGCCGAGACCGCCTCCGCAGGACTGTTGAGCCGACGCCCCGGCCTGTTTCAGCGGTTGGCGTGCCGGCGGGTCAGTCCAGCCGTAGCCGCTCTTCAGCAAGAGCGGGCCAAGTTGGAGCAAGCAAAGCAGGAGGCTGAAGAAGCGAAAGCAGCGGCAGAGGCCGCCAAGAAGGAGGCCGAGGCCGTGAAAGAAGCCGTCGAAAAGGCATTGGCTGCCGTGAAGGAAGAGGCCGCCAAGGCGTTGGTCCAGATTCGCCAGGAAACGGAAGCAGCCCTGAAGGCGAAGGCCGAGGCCGAGGCTGCTTCCGCAAAGGCCAAAGCCGACGTGGCTGCGGCAGAAAAGGCGAAGGCGGAAGCTGCTGATCTCACCGCGAAGGCAAAAGCGCTGATGGAACAGGCCCAGGCCGAAATGGCAAAGGTTGAGGCCGCCAAGGCAGATTTGGAGAAGGCCCGCCAGGCACTCCAGGCAGAGCAGCAAAAGTTAGAAGCTGCTAAGGAGGACTTGGCGAAGCAGCAGGCCGCTGTCGAGGAGGCGCGCAAACAGGCCGAGGCCTTGAAAGCGGAAGCCGAAAAGATCAAGGCTGAAGCCACAAAGCCAGCCGAACCGACGGGTCAGGAGGCTGCCCCTCCATCGAATGAATCAGCGGCACCAGCCCAGTCAACCCAATCGGCCGAAAATGCCTCCGGCGCCGAAGCTGGCTCTGCGGGGGCTTCGGCGCAGGGATCGCCCGACACGTCGACGGCGGCTACCCAGTGAAGCATCTTTGATCTAAACCGTCGGCATCGGGACTATCCCGCAGGACCGGTCTGGAACACGCTGTTTCAGACCGGTTTTTTGTTGGTGCCGTCGATCGTGAGCGAAAGATTACTGCAACTTGTGATTGTGCACGTGTCGCAGGAGGACTGCAGAATGTCAGACGAGCCGTTATACTCATTTGATTACTCAACGGATGGATGCCTCACCATTAAGAGCCTATCTTATAATCTCCCCTCTCCCGTTCGGCGGGAGAGGGGTCGGGGGTGAGGGTGGCTCGATTCGCTGCCGGTTTTCTCGATCGATTCCGACGATCGCTTGCCCTCACCCCAACCTTCTCCTGGAGGGAGAGGGGGACTTTCTGGGATAGACTCTGAGTGAAATGATCCGGATATTGGTAACCGAAACCAGGGAGAAGATGTCATGAAATTGGTCACGTACAAAGGTCCCCTCGGTCCGCGCGTGGGGATTCTCCGCGAAGGGAAGGTGCTCGATCTTCAGCAAAATGAACCGGAATTGCCAACGGACATAATTGCTTTGCTTCGTATGGGCGAACGGGCAAAGCCGCTCCTGGAAAGGGTACTTCAACGAGGTACCGTTTTGGAGACCGAGGTAAAACGGTTGGCCCCCATTCCTCATCCACAAAAGGTTATTTGCGTTGGGTTAAATTACAGTGATCACGCACGGGAAACAGGGGCGACGCCCCCGCCGGAACCCGTGATCTTCAATAAGTTCCCCACGGCGATCATCGGCCCAGAAGAACCCATCCGTTTGCCCCGAGAATCGGCCAACGTCGATTACGAAGCGGAACTGGTGGTGGTAATTGGCCGGGCCGGACGGCGCATCCCCGAGAACGAGGCCCTCGATTACGTGGCCGGTTATATGTGCGGCAATGATGTGTCGGCTCGAGATTGGCAGATGCAGAAGCCCGGAGGACAGTGGTTGCTCGGAAAATCGTTCGACACCTTTGCGCCCACCGGTCCCTATTTGGTGACACGTGACGAAATTAGCAATCCGCACGCGCTGGGAGTGCGACTGATTCTCAATGGCCAGGTTATGCAACAGTCCAACACAAACCAATTCATCTTTAATATCCCGCAGTTGATCGCCTATGTCTCCCAAGTCTGCACGTTGGAAGTAGGAGACCTTCTCTTCACCGGTACGCCCGGCGGTGTTGGTTTTGCCCGCAAGCCACCGGTTTTCCTGCGGGATGGCGACGTCGTCGAAGTCGAGATCGAAGGGATCGGTACCTTGAAAAATGTGGTCGTTGCAGATCGGTGAAACCTGGCGAGCGATTGCCGGCAATTGGGGACCTGCTTCTTCTTTTTCCAAATAACAAAAAACGACCCGTGATCGCTAGACCACGGGTCGTTTGTTCGTTCACCTCGTAAAAGGTGTTAAGCTGTGGTGGGCGTTACCCTTCCTCGCCGGCACGGAGCCGTGCTAGGACGCTGTAATCCTCCAGCGTGCTGGTATCGCCAACGGTTTCGCGTCCTGCAGCGATATCACGCAAGAGCCGCCGCATGATCTTACCACTTCGCGTCTTGGGTAAGGCCGTGGTGAAGCGGATATCGTCGGGCACGGCCAGGGCACCGATTTCTTTCCGCACGTGATTCTTCAACTCTTGCCTAAGTTGCTCACTCGGTTCATACCCCTCAGCGAGGGTCACGAAGGCGCAAATGGCCTCGCCTTTGACTTCGTGGGGACGTCCCACAGCGGCAGCTTCTGCCACGGCGGGGTGACTGACCAGGGCGCTTTCGACTTCAATGGTGCTGAGTCGGTGACCCGACACATTCAGCACATCGTCGATGCGGCCCATGATCCAGATGTAGCCGTCCTCGTCAATTCGGGCATTGTCGCCGGCTAGGTACTTGTGGGGGATGTCGGACCAGTATTGCCGCTTATAACGTTCGTCATCTCCCCAAATGCCGCGCAACATCCCCGGCCAAGGCTTGGTAATGACAAGCCAACCGCCGGTGCCCACCGGAACGGGTTTACCATCCTCTGACACGATCTCGGGGACAACGCCAGGCAATGGGAGGGTGGCGCTGCCGGGCTTGAGTGGCGTGCAACCAGGAAGCGGCGAGATCATGATGCCTCCGGTCTCGGTTTGCCACCACGTATCCACAATTGGGCAACGACCACCACCGATCTTTTCGTAGTACCAAATCCAGGCTTCCGGGTTAATTCCTTCACCCACACTCCCCAGCAGCCGCAGGCTCGAGAGATCGTGTTTTTCGACATGTTCATCGCCCCACTTGATGAACGTGCGAATGGCCGTGGGGGCCGTGTAAAGGATGTTGACGCGATACCGTTCGATAATGTCCCACCAGCGATCCTCGGCAGGCCAGTTCGGAGCACCTTCATACATCACCGTGGTGACACCTGCCGACAGCGGGCCATACACGATATAGGTATGCCCTGTGACCCAACCAATATCCGCCGTGCACCAATAGACATCTTCATCGCGCACGTCGAATACCCATTCCATGGTCTTCTTGGCATACAGGTTATAACCGGCCGTGGTATGCTTGACGCCTTTCGGTTTGCCGGTTGAACCACTGGTGTAAAGGAGGAATAGCGGGGCTTCACTGTCCATTGGTTCAGCGGGACAATTGGCCGAGGCCTTCGCCATCAAATCGTGCCACCAGAAGTCCCGACCTTGCACCATGTTGATTTCCTGACCGGTGCGCTTCACGACGATGCACTGCTTCACGGACGGGGACTTCTCCAGTGCGATGTCCACGTTCTCCTTGAGCGGAACGATCTTACCACGCCGCCAACCCCCGTCGGCTGTAATGACCATTTTCGCCTGGGCATCGTTGTTGCGTTCGGCCAGGGCCTCGGCGGCAAATCCCCCAAACACGACCGAATGAATTGCGCCGATTCGGGCACAGGCGAGCATGGCGATAGGTAATTCGGGGATCATCGGCATGTAGATCGAAACGCGATCGCCCTTTTGAATTCCCATGCTCTTGAGGACATTGGCAAATTTGCAGACCTCACGGTGGAGCATCTCGTAGGTCAGCACGCGGACGTCACCCGGCTCGCCTTCCCAGATATAAGCGACCTTATTGCGTCGCCAGGTATTCAAGTGGACATCCAGGCAATTGTATGAGATGTTGGTTTGGCCATTCTTGAACCACGTCGCAAACGGCTCATTCCACTCCAAGACTTTTTCATAGGGCTTAAACCAGAAAAGCTCCTGAGCGTATTCGCCCCAAAATCCCTCTGGATCATTCTTGGCCCTTTCCCACATTTCCCTGTATTGTTCCATCGTCTTGATCCGCGCCTTAGCGGAGAACTCAGGCGGCGGCGGGAACAACCGGGTTTCCTTCATGACGTTGACAATACCGGCTTGTCCGGACATCGAGTTAACCTCCCTTTCCTGTGAGACCTACTCTGACAAATTGACACGAATAGTTGCTGTCGGGAACTTGTCGCAATCGACCAATCGATCTTGAAACGGGGATTGTAGATTCTGAACTAACGACTGTCAATAATGCCGCGCAAGCGGAATCGCCGGACTCACCGAAGCCGCTCGAGTTTGCCACGGCGGTCCATTGACGGCGCCACGCTTGACAGACCCGTTTGCGTTGCCGTGTTCGACCGCAGGTGGATTGGCGGATCGTGACCACATCGTATGACAAGACAGCCATCGTGTGGGATGCCACTACGGGCCAGCGCCTCCTCGTGTTACAGAGGTAAGAGCGGGGGAGGGCCACGCTCTGTCGTGGCTGAGGCCAATATGGAGATCCCCACGTGGAAGCAAGGGGAGGAGACGAAGAAAAACACGGTGGACGTCACAGAGCGCGTCCCGCCCAATTCCTTAGCGGGAGGGTTGCCGTCCCCGGCGACCGAACGATGGCGCGACGCAGACGTGTGTTCATGGTGCGCGGACGGCGGGGACGC
>Ga0209608_1000718_pt1 | contig 30685 bp, 28 predicted proteins | sample AD_UKC130_MetaG_FD_184428 | JGI IMG/M metagenome (GOLD analysis project Ga0209608, IMG submission 184428) | Active sludge microbial communities of municipal wastewater-treating anaerobic digesters from Canada - AD_UKC130_MetaG (SPAdes) (version 2) | ecosystem: Engineered > Bioreactor > Anaerobic... | reverse complement strand
CCCCCACGCCCTGAACTCTTCTAAATCGCTCTAAGGGATTAAGCGAATCTATGGGTATTAAGATTTCTATCCTGAAACGATCTTTAAAAACAGCATCTATTCTAGCAACAGCCTTTGTCGCATCTACAGCAGATTTGGGTCCGGAAACTTGTGCAGCACCAATGCGGGTCCCCTGACCGGCAGAGACTATCGGCACAACTTTTGTCATGTTCTCCGCCGCAACACCTCTGTTTATAGTCACGGTATTTATAAAATCGTTAAGAGGTTCTGCTATAGTTTCTACCAGAAATCCTCCCCCAATGACCCCTATTATATCGGAAATATCGAGGGCATACGCCAAACCGCCAAAGGCTATCGCAGCAAACAAAGTCAAAACGACCACAACTTTTTTCATTACAAACCCCTCCGTTAATGCGCAAATATTCCAACAATAACCATCGTCTTTTATTTAGTCAAACCGCCCTGATATCATTTGATTTGACTAATCAATTTTTGTTTCTCTAAATGTTCTCACTTTTCCTTCGCATTTTTATCTTTCACGCTTTTTGTCGATGATTCTGTATCATTCTCCTCTTCCTCCTCTGGTGGCTGAGGAACTTCAGAGGGGCGTATTATGCTATGCAATACTTCGGGAACAGGATAAGCTCTAACAGTTGAGATACTGGCTGTTTCCAAATAAAATGGAGTACCCTCGGGAATATTCTTAACGTCTCCCCTAACCAAAGCACCTCCAGCTAACCCCAAAGGTCCAAGCAAAATGGCGCCCACAAAGCTTGCTCCAGCCGCAGCCACGACAGTATCATCGGCCTTACTTGCCTTTTCAGCCTCGGGGCCTAACATTACTGGTATTTTATTGATCACATCGAGAGGAACGATGTGATCAAAAGCTATTTTTACTTCCGAAGACCTTCCAAAACTCCTAGGGGGCTTTATGCTATCAACATGGCCCAGAACACGACTTTCAGAGGGAGCAATCAAAGCGGTGTCCACGACGAAATCTCCCAGGAGTACAAGTTCGACAGGGTCACCGACCTTAACTTCTTGGGGGGACAGGGAGTTTTTCAACGCCACTTTAAACACTTTTTCCTTCGGAACTTCAACTTCCTCCCAAAGAACACCCTCTGGTAATATTAAGCCAATTATACGCTCCAACCTCATGGCAAAAGGCCCTTCGATATTCGGTTCGCCCTCCAGTAACTTTTCTAAAGCCTCTAGGCGCTCCTTTAAATTCCCCTCACCCACTTGCTGTGTCACAATCCACTCGGCGACACCCAGCTTAAAGATAAAAGATGGCTGTTCGGGGAGTCCGTTCTCTAAAAAGTTTAAAAAGGCTTGCTGTCGTTCGGCGAGACTTCCGGGTAATTCCCTCCCAAAATAAGCCTTCTCAATCTCAGCTAAACGAGATATTAATCCACCGCTTTTAGGTTGGCCGTAAGTCAACGTCTCTATATGTGCTAAAATCTCAAAAGGAGGTCGATCAACAGCTTCTTCTCCCGTTGCAATCATACTTGCTGAGACGACCAATGCTACCGTTAAAATAGCAAAAAGCGCTTTCCACTTCATGGCAGCTACTCCTTTCTTTTTAATGCTACCCTTGAGAGTGCCTTATAGCTGCTTCAATAAACGAAGCAAAAAGAGGATGTGGCCTTGTTGGACGCGATTTGAACTCGGGATGAAACTGGACGCCGACAAACCAAGGGTGATCCTTTAACTCAACTATTTCTACCAAATTTCCGTCAAGGCATACCCCTGAAACAATCAAGCCTTCGTTTTCCAAGCGATTTCTATAATCGTTATTAAACTCCCATCTATGACGGTGTCTCTCGTACACCGTAGACAATCCGTACGCTTTGTAAGCCAACGTGTTTGTTTTTATCTCGCAAGGATAAGAACCCAGCCTCATGCTTCCACCGATTTTTGAAATATCTTTTTGTTCCTCGAGTAAATGGATTACCGGATTAGGAGTCCCGGGATCAAACTCGGAACTATGAGCCGATGCTATTGAACATACATTCCTTGCAAATTCGATCACAGCTATCTGCATCCCGAGGCACAAGCCAAAATAGGGAATCAAATTTTCGCGCGCATATCGCGCTGCCATAATTTTACCTTCGATGCCTCTTCTACCAAACCCCCCTGGGACAAGGATAGCATCTACCCCTTTAAGGGTGTCAACACCAAGTCTCTCAACTTCCTCGGCCTCAATATAACGAACACAAACTTTAGCATCATTATTTACGGCGGCATGCTCTATAGCCTCGTTTACCGAGAGATAAGCATCCTTATGGCCAACGTATTTACCTACCAATGCTATTTCGGCTCTTTTTGAGGGCGATTTACTTCGCCGCAGATAATCCTCCCACTCCCGAAGATCGGGCTCATCAGTTCTATCAAGACCCAACATTCCCATGACCATGACATCGAAGTTTTGGTTTTGCAAAAGCATCGGAATTTCGTAAATGTTATCGACGTCTATCGCCTCGATCACGCCTTTTTTCTTAACATTACAAAACAGGGCTATTTTGTCTTTTAACTCATCATTTAGTGGGCGACTTGTCCTGCAGATTACTATATCGGGCTGTATTCCTATCCGCCTAAGCTCGTTCACACTATGTTGTGTTGGCTTTGTTTTTGACTCTCCGGCAGTGGGAATAAAAGGAACTAAGGTAACATGGCAATAAACAACGTTTTCTCGGCCTACCCTATAACCAAGTTGCCTTATAGCCTCCAAGAAAGGCTGTCCTTCTATGTCCCCCACAGTTCCTCCGATCTCGACCAAAACCACGTCGTAACCTTCGCCAGCCTTCAGGATCCTTTCTTGTATCTCATTCGTAATGTGAGGAATGACTTGAACGGTAGCCCCCAGATACTTGCCCTCTCGCTCTTTTTTTATAACCGAAGAATAAACTTGGCCGGTAGTCACATTATTTTTGGCCGCAAGAGATTCGTCTATGAAACGTTCATAATGCCCAAGATCTAAATCAGTTTCCGCACCATCGTCTGTAACAAAAATTTCTCCATGTTGATAGGGATTCATTGTTCCTGCATCCACATTGATATAGGGGTCCAACTTAATAGCCGTTACCTTATATCCTCTCCGCTTGAGCAACAACCCGAGAGAGGCTGCTGTTATGCCTTTTCCAAGAGATGACACAACTCCCCCCGTAACAAAAATAAATTTATTCATTTAAGCCTACCTCCATCGTATGCCTTATTGACCCTTACAATGTCCTAAGATTATATGATCATATCATCTAAAAAGGCCGAGAAGACTCTTCTCTCGGCCAAGGATATCAAAGAGAAAACAGAATAACATGGTTAAAATTGCCTATTTTGCATCAAGCCCAAACACCCTTATTGCGCCGGCTTTAAATTTATCTAAAATATCATCACTTTTAGCTTCGATGTATAGGCGCACGACATCCTCCGTTCCCGAAGGCCTGAGCAAAACCCACGCTTTGTCGCATACTATTTTCAGGCCATCATCCCTTTTTATTGACAAAACATCCTCACCGCAAAAAGTATTATCTTGCCATTCTCGAATTAAAGCCACCAGTTCCTCCTTTTGCTCATGAGTGACATTAAAATCAATTCTGGTCGATACATACCTCGCGCCTATTTTGTCATATAGATCATCAAGTAACGCCCTTAAGGGACGCTTTGTCTCGCAAACCACTTTTAAAACCAGGAGGCAGATCAAGATGCCGTCCTTTTCAGGCACGTGCCCCGATATAGAAGCCCCGCCCGACTCTTCTCCGGCAAGCAAAACATTTTCCTTTAAAAGCAACTGACTAAGGTATTTAAATCCCACGGGGGTCTCCCAAAGGGGTTGACCCTCAAGTCTTGCGATTTCATCCAACATATGAGTTGTAGCTACAGTCCTTGCCACGCCACCTCTTTTGCCCAATTCCAATAAATAAGAGTAAAGAATCGCCAGAATATAGTTGGCAGGGTAAAATTCGCCATCCACATCGACAACTCCAAAGCGGTCAGCATCTCCATCGGTGGAAAGTCCAATGACACCTAATTCCTTGGCTTTGCATGCAAGTTCCCTTAACGTTTCTTTTTTTGGCTCAGGACTCAATCCCGCGAAATCGGGACGCAAATCTTCATGTATTGCCGTCACTTCAAACCTTGATTCTTTTAAGATTCTCGGCAAATACCTTCCGCCCACACCGTGCAAAGTATCGATGACTACTTTTTGACCATTCCCCTCAACTTGAGCCAAGTTTTTTATATGAGATATATAAACATCAGTAGGATCGAAGCACTCTGTATCTTTTCCAAGTATTTTGACATCAGGGGGAGCTATAGCAATATATGACTCGATTTTATCGGTTATGCTGGGAATTGCAGGCCCAGCATAGGAAGGAATGAACTTTAGCCCCTGGTAATCCGGGGGGTTATGACTTGCGGTAAACATTATCGCTCCCTTAGCATTTAAATGTTTTACCGCAAAGGCACACACGGGCGTAGCTGTGGGACCTTCGAGTACAATTGGTCGAAGTCTCATACCCGCCAAGACCTGGCTTGAAATCCTTGCGAACCTTTCCCCCAGAAAACGGCCATCTCGTGCCACCAAAAGAGTGGCACCCTCTCCTGATTCTCCAAGGATATATTTACCTATTGCCCAAGCTACTTTCTTGACATTTTCTACGATGAAATCGTCAGCTATTATCCCACGCCACCCGTCTGTCCCAAATTTGATCATATACGTCACCTCAAATACTTCAAAGGATTAACAGGCACGTTACCCTTTCTAACCTCAAAGTGCAAATGTGGCCCTGTAGCTCTTCCTGTACTTCCTACTCTCGCAATGACCTGACCAGCGCTAACTCTCTGACCTCTCTTGACCGCAATGCTGCTGCAATGACCATAAAGGGTCTTATAGCCTCTCCCATGATCAATTACGACCGTTCGCCCATAACCTCCCATCCATCCGGCGTAAACCACGTGACCAGCTGCAGACGCAACTATTCGAGTACCCCTCGGTGACGATATGTCCAGTCCCGTATGCAAATCTCTACGCCTGGTAATCGGATCCGTTCGGTACCCGAAACGACTCGTTAACCTACCTCTTAATGGCCACCTAAAACTCGCGGAGGCGCTGTGATCGCCAGCTGCCGTAGAGCGGGATGAGATGTTAAGCTCTTTTGCGCCCGGTAAAAATATTTCGCTACCAGCTACCAGAGTTGTCGCACCGTCAATAGAGTTAGCAGAAACTATGGCTTCCGCGTAAATTCCATACTTTTTTGCTATCTCGCTCAGGGTATCGCCCTTTGCAACTTTGTAAAATATTCCATCCTGATTAGGTATCCTCAACTTAGTACCAGGTTTTAGGACATCCGGGTTTTTCAAGTCATTGCATCCAAACAAAGTGTTAATATCTAGATTAACCTTATTCGCTATGGACCAAAGATTATCCCCCTCTTGAACTACATAGGTGTGTGTTTCTATTTTGGAAGCTTTTTTAGCCTCTTCCTCGGCTTTGGCCCTCCTGCTTAGTAGCTCTTCTAAAACTACTTCCACTTTCTCTTTTGATGTCGGTATCAAAAGCACATCGCCGATATTTAGTTTGTGAATATTGCTTATTTGATTGGCCTTAGCGATATCTTCCACAGAAATCCCGTATTCAGCATATCCTTTAACAATCGTGGCCAGCGTCTCACCTTGCTGGACTTCGTGAATACGATAGTCAGGGGCTGCTTCTTGAAACTTTATATTCTCGCTACTTTCGGCTGATTCAAAGTCTGAATCATCGCCATCTAAGTATTCCTTTTTTAACTCACCTAGCCGTTCTTCAATCTCGATGCTCATACCTTCTGCTGCTTCACCTTCACTAATCTCTAGTTTCATTTCCTCAAACATGATGGCTCCTGAACCTTCGGGGAGCGGGCCAATGGCATTATAATCTCCTTCGGGTATAAGCAGATCCGTCACATCAACAATCAGATATCCTGGAAGACTGTACTCTTTTCCCTCCAAAAAGTTTTCCCACGCCTCGCTTTTGGACCTTTGCAGGGCAGCAACGGTAATAAACATCGTGGCTGAAATCATCAAACCAATGAAGATAAAAAAATCAAACCTCTTTCTAAAGGAATTACTATCCGTGCTATCGTGTTCGGGCATTTCTCTCCCTCCTACTAAATCCAGGCTATTGCGGCAGTCCAGGATAAAGTTAACCGAAAAATGAAAAGAATGCAACCTCAAAATATCAAACTTTAATAGTCATTAGAAATTCCTTATTCGATGACGTTTGTCTTAGTTTTTCCAATATTAGATTTAGTACATCCGCTTCATCGAGGTTGGCAATCCTTCGACGTAACGTCCATATCTTCGTGAGTTCTTCTTCGCTTAAAAGCAATTCTTCCCTTCTTGTTCCAGATCTAAGAAGATCCATGGCGGGAAAAATTCTTTGTTCAGCTAGTTTGCGCGAGAGGTGAATTTCCATATTGCCGGTACCCTTAAATTCTTCGTAGATTACATCATCCATCCTGCTTCCCGTATCAATTAGGGCTGTGCCTGCTATTGTCAAACTTCCACCTTCTTCAATATTTCTTGCGGCCCCAAAAAATCTCTTTGGGAAATACAACGCAACCGGATCCATTCCTCCAGACAACGTTCTTCCAGAGGGCGGAACAACTAGATTAGATGCTCTGGCGAGTCTGGTAATGGAATCTAGAAGCAAGGCGACATCTCTGCCTGTTTCGACAAGCCGTTTTGCCTTCTCGATTGCTAAATTTGCAACTCTTATGTGTTCTTCTGCAGGCCTGTCAAAGGTAGAAGCTATAATTTCTCCATCTACGGAACGTTGCATATCCGTGACTTCTTCCGGCCTTTCGTCGATTAAAAGAACCATAAGTATAACTTCAGGATTATTTACCGTAATGGCGTTGGCAATCTCCTTTAGAAGCGTCGTTTTGCCAGCTTTTGGGGGAGAGACTATTAAAGCCCTTTGTCCCTTTCCTATGGGAGCGAAGAGGTCTATTAAGCGGGTGGATAAGATTTCTGGTCGGGTTTCAAGCTTCAGTCTTTCATTCGGGAATATGGGCGTGAGACGTTCAAAGTAAGGCCTTTGCCTTGACATCTCCGGATCAGAGAAATTTACCATCTCGACTCTCAGCAAGGCATCGTAGTGCTCTTGATCCTTCGGAGGTCTTACTAAGCCCCACACTACGTCTCCGTTGCGTAAATCGAAGCGCCTAATTTGAGACGCAGAAACGTATATATCTTGATCGCTCGGCAACAATCCCGCGTGCCTCAAGAAGCCGTATCCTTCGGGCAATATCTCCAACGTTCCGCCACTAAATCGCAATCCAAGTTTATCCGCTTGTCTTGCCAAAATAGCGACTACTAAATCATCTTTGCGCCTAAGTGTTGTAACTGAGGGAACGGAGATTTCCTTCGCAATCTGTCGCAACTCCTGGATTGTCGCCTTCATCAAATCTCTAAAAGTATACCTGGGGCGCGGAACTGTAGTAACCACTTCTTGCTCTTCCTCTACCGTTAATTTCTTTGTGCTTTCTGTTGCTTTGTCTTCTAAGGCATTAGTTCCCATGGTCCTTAATATATACCTCCCAATCTTCTAGAAACTTCTTTATTCCTATGTTGGTCAGTGGATGATTGAACATCTGCTCCAATACTTTAAAGGGAAGCGTAATGATATGAGCACCAGCTGCAGCTACCTCAAAAACATGGCGTGGATGCCTGATGCTTGCGGCAATTATTTGGGTATTGAAATCATGAACCAAAAAAAGCTTTGATATGTCATATACTAACCCAACTCCATCTTCGCCAATGTCATCTAAACGACCTATAAAGGGGCTTACATAAGTTGCTCCAGCTAAGGCCGCCAATAACGCCTGCTGGGGAGAAAAAACTAGCGTTACATTTATAGGGACACCTTCCTCGGAAAGTTTTTTAGTGGCTGACATGCCATCTTTGGTCATGGGTATTTTTATTACTATATTAGAATCTAAGGCACTTAACACTCTAGCTTCCTTGATCATATCATCCGTTTTAGTTGATATGACTTCGGCGCTTACTGGACCCTTTACAATTTCTGCTATTTTCTTTACGTGTTCATGAAATGATGAGGCTTTTTCCTTCGCCACCAAAGAAGGGTTGGTGGTAACGCCACTAATTACTCCCCACTGCAAGCCCTTTTCAATTTCAGAAATATTCGCTGTATCAAGGAAGAGTTTCACTAATTATACCCCCAATCGAAAATGCAATGTTTGACAAACGTTCTCCCATACATACTATCGAAAATTCGTACAACCCCCTTCTAAGCGGCGCTCCATCATCACGTAACAAGTAAAAGATCCTTGTGCCCTTTCCATCCAAATTAACTTCCTCACTGTGTATCAACTTGCCCTCATAGAACCATTCAACATGTGTTTCAAAATAGTCTCTTCCGCAATAACTAAAAGCAACGCATACCTGTGTTATGCCGTAGGGGAAATTGAAAGAATCGGAGATTCTCCTAATAGGAGTCAGATCATGATTTAAATCTTCACATATTACAACATTAGAAATCTCGACTGCATTATAGATCATATTGCTGCGTACCGCAGCAACGAAGGAAGGAACTAAAACAAGAGCGACTATGAACATCATTATCAAAGGTCTCTTAGTCGCATCGCCCATTAATAAATACCACACCTTCCTCGATCTGGCAAGTAGAACACCAATTTTACACAAAATTACAAGCACATTGCACGCAAGTATTAGATAATATAGCAATACGCTGAATCAATAGCAGAAACTCTTCTTTTTTAATTGCAGGGAATCACTATTAATAATACTACGAAAAAAGCAATTTTACAGCAGCTTTAATTTACTCCTCCAATCAATCCAAAAGCTGCCATTTCATAATATATGCCATTTGATCGAATCTCGGTTTGCCCTAAAAACAACTTGTGAAAACTAAAACGGAAGGTGTTAATTTCTTCTTAATAAATTTTTCTAAAGACTAATTTCAAATCTAATATTTTTTACAAAATTCTCCCAGGCGTTTTGGATAAAATTTTAAGTTTTCCGGAGGAAAGCTCATACCAGTGGGAGACAACGTGCTCCAAGAAGTTAGTATCGTGCGAGGCTATAACGATGGCTTTATCAATGTTTCGTAAAATGAATATAAGATTTTTCCACGCCTCTTCATCTAAGCCGTTTGATGGTTCATCCAACAATAGAAGTTCCGGGTCCATTGCAAGTACAGCAGCCAAAGCTCCCAGGCGTTTTTGGCCTCCCGAAAGAGCGTAAGGAGGTTTGTGGGCCAAATCTTCGATGTTTAACATTTTTAAAACTTGCCACGCCTTTTCAAATGCTTCATCCTTACTTAGCCCCATATTTAACGGGCCGAAAATGACATCGTCAAATAAGGTAGGGCAAAACAACTGATCTTCAGGGTCTTGCAATAGAAAGCCTACTTTTCGTCGGAGATATCGCAGGTCTTTCTTCGTTCTAATCTCCTTTCCCTCAAGTATGATCTTGCCTTTTAGCAGCGGACCCAGCAAACCCATGATTATATAAAAAAGTGTAGTCTTACCTGCGCCGTTTTTCCCAATTATGCATACCTTTTCCTTTGGGAAAATCTCTAAATGAAGATCCTTAAAAAGCATAGGATTGCCCGGATAGGCAAAACAAAGATTTTCAACTTGTAACAACGGCATCATACCACCAAACACCCCATTAGCAAAGCAAAAAGTATGACTATTCGAACAACGTCAGGGCGAGAAAGCTTGACTTGACGTACAGAGAAAGGAAACGATCCATTAAACCCTCTGAGAATCATTGCATCATAGACTCGCTGCGAGCGCATAATGCTTCGTATTAACAACATGCCGATTAAGTTCCCGTAAGTGCGGAAAGTAGAAAGATTTAAAGAAGGAGCAAATCCTCTCAAAATCATGCCATGTTGAATTTTAAGAGCCTCTTCACCCAGGACATGCACATATCTGTAAGTGAAATGAAGCAAAACGATTAGTTTGCGAGGAATGTGAAGCTGATTTAAAGCCTGCAATAATTCTGGCATAGATGTTGTCTGCAGTAGGGCCATAAAAGCTAATACCGCAGTGTGAACGCGAATCGTAATGAGAGCTGCCATGCGCATCCCGTCTTCAGAAAAAAAGGGGAGTGTTAACCAGATCATCAAGATAAATCCATCCAAAGTAATTAAGCGTTTCAGCAAAGTTTTTAAGGGTATGCGAGAAATCGCAACTAAAAAGATAGCATAGACCAGCAAAAAAACTTGTGCCGAAAAAGAATTTAAAACAGCGATGCATATGGCCATAGTCACCGTCAAAACTACCTTCAAACTGGATGGGACACGTCTCAAAAAGCCATATGAAGTTTCATCATGATAATCAAGCGCATGAACGTTAATTACGCTCACGACTTCTTCCCCCTTTGGACCAGAGGATAATGCCTACTAAACCGAATATATATCCAATACCCCCTACAATCTCCCTGAAACCAGGGCTTGATAATTCTTTGCGCAGTTGTATTAACTCATTGTGCAAAGGATCTAGTTCACTACGCACAGCCGTCCGCATCAATGAAAGGAGGTCCTCTTCACCTAAATGCGGTAACTCATCCTCGTCTTTGCTTCCTTCAAAGTGGCTTTTTTCGCCTGCCCTAGCGTTCATGTCGTCTTCTTGGGCATGAAAACTTATCTTTGTTTGACCCAAGTGACCCATACCAGCGTTAACGATGATCGAAAAATCCCCCTTCTTCGAATCACCAATGCTGATGACAAACTTGCCATCTTTATCGGTATGACTTTTACCTATAACCACGTCATCGCATGGGTCTTTTATAACTACCTCACAATCTCTTGCCGGAGCTCCATCGCTGAAGTAAGCTTCGCCCACTACGGCATCATTCTCGAAATAGGCAAAGACGTTTAATTTATGAGCATTGGCCACAGAGGGGCGCATTACCATAGAAAGGATTATAACCGCCATAACAACCAATGGTTTCAATTTAATCTTTATTCCCATTTTTTGCACTCTCCTACAAAAGAAGGCATCGCTTTGAAGATAAATGTCATGACAAAAGCACCTATTAATGATTCAATGATTACGACGGGTATATGAGCAAACAAAACTAATTTCGCTGTAACAACAAAAACATCTCCACTAAAAGCAAGAGCGAGTGCCGTAAATACGCCAGCTAAAACAACGCCCACTCCCCCGGCAATTGCACCACCAAGCCAAGGCGGCTTACCGGAATTTATGATACGCCTGCCCAAATAGCCCCCTATAATCCCCGATAATGCCATGGTAGAAGTATTTACGCCGAGCACCGCAAGTCCTCCAAATTGAAACAGCAATACCTGCAAAAAAAGAGCAACAAGATAAGCAGGAAAAAGCTCGAGGCCCAACAAAAGCCCTCCTATGCCGTTAAGGACAAGATGAACACTCGTTGGCCCAACGTTTATGTGGACCAACGAAGAGACGAACAATGCCGCAGATACTATTCCCACGCGAGGCACTTTGTCTATTTCCATTTTCTTCAGGCCAGCCGCAACGCCTATAGCTGCACATGCGGCTCCAACGGCCAAAGTATGAACAGAAAGAACTCCTTCAGAAATATGCATTACTTTACCTTACTTTACCTTTTCAGCCTTTATCCACAAAACTGCTCCAAGCTCGATTCCAACCTCTTCCTTGCCGTCAGGAGATTTTACTTTTTCAGGAGCCTCAGCCAAAGCAGCAAATCCCCACCAACCATCCCAGGGCATAGCGTAGGTAAATATTCCCTGATCATCTGTTTGTACAACTTGAGTCATGTAAGCATCGGCAGGTGCCTTTACCAATGACTTTTCATTGTAGAATTCAACTTCTACATCGGCTCCTTTCAAAGGCTCACCATCAACAATGACTTTCCCCTGAAAGACATTTCCAGCCCATAACCCGTAAGGCCTGGTAAGCGGTATTATCTCAGCTCGAAGCCCTACCGGTTTATCCCAGCCTTCCTCCATTCCAAAGGCATTTACGACGGTCTTGGTATAATGGATTATATATATACCTTCAGCAGGTTCCCAATAAGGGGTTGGTTCTACAAAGAAAACATGATCCCCCGGTCGTTTAATTTTGTAGGTAGTTTCCCAGCTCTTTAGGCCCTCCTCAGAAGTATTTGCCCTTAAAGTGTCTAAGAGATTTATCTTTTCCGAACGTATCACAACTCCAAATTGACGCGGCCTTTCCATGTCCATTAATTGCTGCTCAAAGGGGTGGGTAAAGAGTACTTTTAATTCTAAATTTGTGTCTCCGCCTTGCGAAACTATGTTGTTGCTTGGCAATATAACCTGAAAATGTGCCCATAACGGCGAAACGAAGCCAAAGGTGCAAAAAGCCAACAATATTCCGATCACAATTCTTCTCGATGTGCAGTTCATTAAAGGTACCTCCAGTTCGTGTTACGATATTTGAATTTAGTATTACTCAATAAAGGGTATCTGTCAAGGGAAATGCAAGAAAAAGGTGGTAAGATTATATCAATGCTTTGGACATGATGGCATTCAAAAATAGCAGCTAGAATGTTTTGAAACTTTAACTGACAGATTGCCGACGAAATTATATGTCTTATAAGCCAAGACACGAAAGGAGGGGAGTTGCTGGTAAATCTTTAGCCAGCAGAAATAATGAATACGAATATGAAAAGAATCGTCTTTTTCTTAGGAAGTCCCAGGGTCAACGGAAACAGCGAAAGGTTAGCCAGAGCTTTTGCTGCAGGAGCTCAATCAAAAGGAGCAGAAACAATATTTTTTAGGCTTCAAGACATGACGTTAAAGGGATGTACTGATTGCAGGCAATGTTGGACAAAAGATAAACATTGCGTCATGGACGATGACATGACTCAACTGTACGAGTCCATAGATAAATCAAACGTACTCGTCTTCGTTACTCCCGTCTATTGGTATAGTTGGAGCGCTCAAATCAAGGTCGTTTGGGATAGAATGTTACCATACATCTCAGAAAAAACAAAAAGCGTCATTACGGGCAAAGAATGCGTATTATTAGCCACTGCTGGTGATATATACGAAAGCGCCTTTAACGGCGTTTTGGAATCCTTTGATCGATCTACTTCTCTTTTAGGTCTCAATGTGGCAGGTAAAATATGTGCCTACAACGTTTATGACATTGGCGATATAGAGCAAAGCGATTGGCTAAATCACGCGAAAGAACTCGGAGTAGCTGTAGGCGGGCAAATTAGGGAGAGTTAGAGAGGTCATTAGAATCTGACAATAATTTTAAACCGACATTAAAAAATCATATCTAGCATAGTCGATTTTACGTGATACCAAGTTTAGTCCACTAAAAGACTTTGCAATTGTCATTCTGTTGCCAGCTACGCAGTCTACAAGGTACAAAAAACATACCTGAATAAACCATAGCAACTCCAAGAAATTCTTGGAGACATTTGTCTTTTCAAATCATAATACCTTAAATTACCTGAAGAAAATCTTTTTTATCGGTCCTTCTATGTGAGGGAGAACGATCAGGGCGATCACTGCTCCAACCCCTGTTTGAGCAAGATCAGTAAAAAACTCTATAGGAGCAACTTTCCAGCCGTAAAGAAGGCCAGCTGCACAGGTGTAGCCGGCAATCATCACACATGCCCCTGTAATTACTGCCTTTTTTCTGTTCTGTCTCATCTTGCCTACCAAAAAACCCTCGATCCCCTTAATTAAAAATGTAAAAGGAGCCCAAAGAGGATATCCGAGCACAATATCTGCAAGCGCGCCACCAATGCCGCCGCAAATTGCACCATATTTAGATCCCATTAGAAGAGCAATACAATATAACGCCCCCTCGCCAAGATTGAAATAAATTCTATATCCTGGCATAGGAACATGGATCATGGTGGCAACGGCAACAAGACCAGCAAAAAATGCTCCAAGCGCGATTTCTTTTGCTCCGCCTCGAGATGAAGACACCATCCTTCGCCTCCTTCGTCACAACTAAATCATCCAGATGCTTATTTGCGTACAAACAAACTCGTCTCGAAATATCTCCGTTGGAGCATATATTCTTTATATCACACCCGCTGAGCTTTGGATAATACCAGCACTCGAGTCAAAGGCTATTTTTTGGTATGTTGTTTCATTACAAATAATTAAATCATATACAAAGCTAAGTCAAATTGCAAAGACTTGTTAGTACGGGAATAAGTAAAGGCCCAGCTTTAGCGCTTCTTTTAGCAGGGCCATTTCTATTTTTACTTAAACGTATGAAGTTGCATGTCAGGTATTACTTCGCCATTGGGACTTTCTGATCAGTTCTAAAGTACCTGTAAGATTTTCACAGACTAAAGTGATTTCTGAAAACTCGTCTCATCAATTCAACATCAGAGTCAAACCCAAACCATAATTTAAAAGCAGCAGCCGCTTGATGAATCAACATTCCTTCACCACCCAAAGTCCTGCAACCAACTGATTTAGCGTCAGCCAATAACTTCGTCACCGGAGGATTGTAGATGACATCACAAACAAATTGACCTGGGCGCAAAAATTCGGGCAGAATTAATGACTGTCCTTCTGTTTCTCCCTTCATGCCAACTTTTGTTGCATTAACAATTATATCTGCCTCATCAATGCCTTCCGGCGGCACGGGCTTGTTATTTAAGGGTCTCCATTCACATTTCCCAGGAAAGAATTTTTCAACCCTGTCGGCCAAATACATGGCTCTACTCTTGCTGTTATTATAAATAATTACTCTAGGAACCCCAGCATTAAGGAAGGCAAAGGTAACTGCTTTTGCAGCACCACCAGCACCAACAATGAGCACTGTTTTACCTTGTGGGCTTGTATTAAATTCTTCGATAAAAGAATTTAAAAAGCCGATGCCATCGGTATTGTAACCCACTAACCCTTTTTCGGTGGTAACAATCGTATTAACTGCACCACATTGAGCCGCGCTTTCATCCAAACCATCCAAAAGCTCAATAACCTCTTCTTTATAAGGCATCGTTACGTTAGCACCTATTATATTAAATACACCCATAGATTCTATAGCATGGGACAAGTCCTCAAAGCTTTGTACTTCAAGTGGGAAATATAAATTATTCATCTTCTTTGAGTCAAAAACGGTGTTATGAAGCAACGGTGATAAAGTATGCTTTAAGGGATTTCCAAAAATCACTATATACCTTGTACTGACATCCGGACAAAACATCTTTCTCATCCACCCTTATATTCTTAGTAACCAACGGCCAAGACTTGTTGCATACTATGTTAATCTCACTAGATGCAAATTTTCCCGCTAGCACAACATCCATGTGATGTATATTTTCACAATAGTCATCCTTTGACCTTTACCCCATACACCTAGTTGCCTAAATAAGAATCATACAATACTTGATACACTTTCTTCAAATCGTCCGCGGGTATTTGCCCTGGCGCCGAAGAGGCAACACCCACTGCAAACGTCAAATCCGAACCGAAAAGCCAACCGGCGATTCGGGTTATAGAACCCAACGCTCCCATGGACATGGTAATTAAGGGAGTTTCAGGAAACTCACGCCTCGCCAGTAATGTAGCCGAGAGCAATGTCAATATGTCTTCCATGGACTGGGGCATGACTGCTACCTTAGCGATATCGCCACCAAAGGCGATTTCTTTGGCGATGGTCGCAAATATGACTTCCTTGGAAGGGGTCTTATTGAAATCATGAAAGGAAACGATGAGATAAACGCCGTTGGAAGAAGTAATTTGTTTTAATTTCTGGATTTTACAGTAGCCGTTTATAAGTTCGATATCAATAATGTCCACCAAATTATTCTCAATAGCCTCCATATATAAAACATCCCTCGTTTTGCTTGCCACTTTTTGAAAGCCACCCTCAAGATGGCTCCTGCAAGTCAAAAGCAAAGGGATGTCGTTGGTCAACCTTCTGATTTCTTTAAGCATATTCAAAGAAGTTTGCCTGTCAGTTATGAAGTTCCAGGCATCAGATCTAAGCTCGATAACATCAGGAGACCCTCCAACTGCTGTTTTTGTTTCCTCTAAGACAGCATCGGGCGTTTTTTCCACCAAAGGGAAGCAAATTAGTGGTTTATCTCCCCCAAGCTCTCTGCCCCTAATGATAACTGGCTTGGCTGCTTTTGGTCTCACAAATTGCCCCTTCCTCTTTTTAGATTAGACGAGGAATTTATAAAAAGCAAAGGATACTATCTCTCATCTGTATCTTTTGTGTAACATAGAGTACGTTGTTTATTGCTATTTATTACAAAGTAAATATTGCATTTCAACCGATTTTATAATTTCTTGTTTTCTACTTATATTATGCTATGTTCCCAAAAATCGTAGAAATAACACCTTCAACAAAACTCATCGAGCGTGTCTTAAAGTATACATTCATTCTTTAACAGGAATACTAATTTTCATTAATGGCGCATGCTGCTGAGCTCCATATACGTCCGTATCTCCTACGCTGCCCGAGTCAACATGTCTTTTCATAGTAACCTTAAAAGCCAAGGCTTGGTCAAAAAAAACGAGATGAAATACATCTTCTTCTTTAACATTATACAATTTACAAATTAATTCCTTTGTAATTACACCTGAATTTTTAACCAAAAAATAGCTTTCCTTGCTTTCAAAAATTACATCCAATGTCAATTCAAATGGACCAGCATTTTTGCTCCTTAAAACCTTAGCGAGATCATAGAGCGAAACTGTTTTACTCATAAATATACCTCCACTTATCAAAGATCAACAAATTTAGTAGAAAACAACTCACATGGATCGGCAACAAAGTCCAAATGATAAATGGTAAATTTATAAACAGGACCAAAAGGAATATCTGATGGAGAATACAAAAATGCGAGATTTCCAGCAGTAGCTTTTCTTCCTTTATAAGGGAAATGCATTAATGTAGACCTAACAGCTGCACAAATGGTATTTGCTAACTCCTGCGTGACGGCAACAACTTCAATCACAATGCCAAGTTCATGACTAACTTCTGTCTCTGGTTCAAGAGGTCCCATTACGCCATTCTTGCCATAAAGGTGAAACAAAATTTTGTATTGATCGTTTGGTATCTCGTAAAAATAGTCACTTACTTGTTCAATGACTTCTCCTTTAATTTCCTCTATGTTACTTATCATAATGGGATCCCTTATTCCTGCAATAACCAGAGTCCGATAGGCAATCTGTGCAGCCCCTTCTAATTTTATGGTATACCTTTCGCTTTTTAGATATTTACTACCCGATACCTTAACGATACCTTCTTTAAATTGTTCAAATGTGCAGCCTGATAGATCTAGCTCAAAGCCAGGTCCTAGCAAATGATAGGGATGATCTTTCTCATAAAGAGTGTGTGCTGCCACAGAGGTGGTGTAGCATTTTCTCTTTTCGTTTAAAGGCTCTACTAAAAAATGGTCGTCCCTTAAATATCCCATTATGCAATCCTTGGTCGTTCCTGGTTCGGCACATAAAGCTCCACATTCTAGTATCTTGCCAAGATGGTAGGCCAATCCTGAATCAAAGCCTTTATAAATAGGGTAAGCTGCAAATACTGAAGGATCATAGGCTCTACCTGCAACAATAAGCTGAGCTCCATTCTCTAGGGCCATAACAATCGGCTCATGACCCATTTGCCCAACAATATTGTTTGTTTGATCAAGAGCTTCCTTAGTCAATTCAGGAGCAGGGCCAAGTGGTTTGATTTCATTTTTTGCAATTTTTTCTCGAACATGTGACTTGTCCACATCAGCATATATTACGGCTGTTTTGAAATTGAGTCCTTTATCGCTTACAATCTCTTTTATTATATCCATTGTCCATTCCACGTGAGGCTTCGCTCCTGCACCCCCAGCTGATCCAATGATAACTGGTATTTGCATTTCATAACCAGCAATAAGCATCGGTTCCAAATCTTTTTTTGTAGCCTGCCTGCTTACAATGCCTACCCCAGCTCCTAACTTATGCGGACCAGCATCGGTAGAGCCAGCATCAACTGCTATAAGATCAGGTTTTCTTTTTAAGCCATTCTCAAAAGAATTTCTTGGATAACCATAGCCCAAAATACCACAAGGTGATAGTATTTTTAATTCCTTCATGCTTTTAATTCCCCTCTATCTTTAGTAATCATCAGAAAAACTCTACTAAATATGAACCATTTTCTTCGAAATTATAATTTAATGTTAAAAATATATTTAAATCACTTAGCATAAATATAACTTTCATTATTAATATTGATTAATGTTGTCGTCTTTTCGTAACCATACAAAGAACTACTAGTATCGCTAATCCGCAAAAATCAGAAAGCGTTCCCGGATAAAGCAATCCTAATGCACCAACTAGAGCTAAAATACGTTCATACCAACGAAGAGGAGCCATCATATAGTTCTCTGCAGCAGATGCAAGCAAGAAAACGCCAACGATCGCTGAAATGATAGCCTGGATCGTTACCAACCAACTAGATACATTTGTTAATAATATCTCCGGAGCTAAAATGAAGATAAAGGGTACGATAAAACCGGAGAGAGCTAATTTAACTGCCGAAAATGCAGTTTTATTGGGATCTGATCCAGCTAAGCCAGCTGCAGTATAAGCCCCCACACAAACAGGAGGTGTTACTGTCGCAAGTGCAGCAAAGTAAAAAACAAATAGATGCGCATCCAAGGGATTAACGCCAAGTAAAACTATAGCAGGAGCGGCAACAACGCTAGCCATAACATAACTTGCAGTTGTAGGCATTCCCATACCGAATAAAATTGTTATAACCATGGTTACTATAAGCGTTAGTACTAGGTGGCCTTTAGTAACTGCAATAATTGCATCCCCTATGCGAAGGGCAACGCCAGTTGCGCCCATTGTGCCAACGACAATACCTACTATAATACATGCAATAGCAACCGAAAGAGCCCCTTTGGATCCATCTTCAAGGGTAGCTATTAGAGTCTTGAAGTCTAATCGATCTGACTTTTTAACAAAGCTAAGTACAATACAACTGAATATACCCCAACACCCTGCATAAAGAGGATTATAACCCTTGACTAACAGGTACACTATAACAAAAAGTGGAATTGCCTTATAACCACTAGTCAAAAGTACATCCTTGACATTGGGTAACGTATTTTTAGGAAGACCTTCAAGACCCAATTTTGAAGCTTCCAAGCTAAGGGAACACCAAATACCCCAAAAGTAGAGAATTGCAGGAACAACCGCCGCCATTAAAACCATAAGGTAAGGAATGTTAAGAGTATCAGCGATAATAAAAGCTGCGGCTCCCATAATGGGGGGCATAATTTGGCCACCCGTAGAAGCGGCTGCTTCTACGGCTGCAGCAAAGTGCGGTTCATAGCCTATTCGTTTCATAAGTGGAATCGTAAATGTACCTGTAGTAGCCACATTAGCAGATGTACTGCCACTAATCGTTCCCACAAGAGCACTAGACAATACTGCGATTTTTGCAGGTCCGCCTTTTCGATGTCCAGTCAAAGCCATAGCGATATCATTGAAAAATTCAGAAGTTTTTGTAGAACTCAAAAAAGCTCCAAACAAAACAAACAGATATATATAAGTGGCAGAAACTCCCGTCACAAGACCAAAGAGGCCATCAGTTGTAAGATATAGTTCTTCAATAATTCGTGAAATTGATAAACCAAAATGCTGAAGTGGACCAGGTAAATAACGCCCAAAATAAGCGAAAGGCAAAAAGAGAAAGCAAAAGCTAGGAAGGACATAACCAAGAACGCGACGTCCCGCTTCAAAAACTAATACAATGAAAATTCCGCCCAGTACTAATTCATAGTTATATACAATCCCTGCTCGAAGAGCGATATCTTCATAACTTAAAAAAACGTATAGAGAGCAACCGGCAGCGGCTAAAGCTAGTACCCAATCCACTAATGAAATTTTGTTTCTTAATGAACTTTTAGCTCCAGGATACAAAAGGAAGATCATAGCCAGGATAAAAGCTACATGGAAACTTCGTTGCTGCATTGTAGGCAACACTCCAAAAAAAGCTGTATAAAGCTGGAACACGGCAAGAGAAACAGCTAAAATACTGATAATTTTGCCCGAAAAGCCATTTAAAGTTCGCCGTTTACTAACTTTATTAGAAACATCTTTATCATCAGACACACCCGATGATGAAACAAAAGGTATAGGAGAACTCACAAAAAACACCCGCCTCTTCAATTTTCTAAGTACATAAAGGCTTATCTTCTTTGTAACAATCTATTTAACTAAGCCACATTCCCTATAATACTTTAGTGCTCCTGGATGTACTTCTATTGAACAGCCATTAAGTGCATTCTCGATGCTGAAATTGGCAAAGTAACTCGGAAGACGATCTTTCAAAAGTTGTGAATTTTCATACATCATCTTAACAGTCTTATAAACAACGTCTTCATCCATATCAGCATAGGTAATTAAGGCTCCAATTGCAGCAACAGTAGGGATATCTTGGTCGTATCCTTTGTAAGTGCCAGCAGGTATAACTGATAGAGTAAAGAAAGGATATTGCTCCAGAATTGCATCGCGGTGTTCTGGATCAATAGGCAAAAGGCGTACATTCTTAGTAAGCATTTCTTGGATTTGAGCGTTTGGATAGGTAGTAAACCATATATGGCCATTGACAGTGCCTGTCTGAAGAGCTTCTACGACCTCTGAGCGACCATAGCGATCAATCTTAATGTCTTCATCTTTTATGCCATAAGCGCCAAGCACAATGCGACAATTCGTTTCTATGCCACCACCAATAGGACCAAAGTCAACCTTCCTGCCTTTGAGGTCAGCGATAGAATCAATTCCCTCGCCGCTTACCAAGACATGAGCTGGCATTGGATAAACCGCCGTCACAAAACGAAGTTGTTTAAGAGGGCGTCCTTCAAATCCACCAATCCCTCTATAAGCCTCGTCGAGTGCTGCAGATTGCGCAAGGCCAAATTCCACATCCTTCTTTGATAGTGAAATTAAATTCTTCGTAGAACCACCCGTGACGGCCGTGTAGTTGATACCGATTTTTAATTGATTTCCCACTTGAGCTATTGTATTGCCTATTAAGTAAAAACCGCCCCCAATACTGCTGGTGCCAATTCGAACAAATTCTGCGGCATAAGAAGCCCCCAAAAAAGAACCAACAATAACAAACGCCATCAAAATACTTGCTGCAATTTTTCGATACATGTGTATACCTCCTTTTATTTTAAATATAACTTTTTTAATGTAATTTAACGTTACAATCTTACATTCCATCGCGCAAAAGTGACAAAGATCATTTTTGACAGCTTATTCTTTATTTATTTAACCTGTTTCTCATTTGGCACAATGGTTTCTAAGCTTCCAGGAAAACCCAATTGATATGAAATTTCCTCAGCTGCAACTCTGACTTCATCAATTATTTCTTTTGTTATGTCAAAACGAGAAATAGGTCCACTAAGGCTCAAGGACGCTAAAATTTCACCTTCTTTATCAAAGACTGGTGCGGCTACGGCTACCACTTCCATGTCTCGTTCTCCATAACTTATCGCATACCCTTCTTCCCTTATCTTCGCAAGTTCCTTTTTAAAGAGGGCGGCATCGGAGATAGTGTTTTTCGTCAGAGGTTTAAGTTGTGTATGGGAAATTACTTTTTCGATAAAATCATTTGGCTGCCATGCCAATAACACTTTTCCGGCAGCACCACAATAGGCAGGAACTTTCTGACCCAAGTGAACCACTTGTCTTACGAGGTGTATACCTTCTACCTGTTTTATGCACACTCGTTCAAAACCGTCTAGAACATAAAGGTTTACGGTTTCTCCTGTTATGTCACGCAATCGCTCCATTACAGATCGGGCAACATAATTGATGTTCATAGTATTAGTTACGATAGAGCCTAAATGAAAGAGCTTTACGCTTAAGCGATATTTGTTGGTTTTTGAATCTTGACAAACATAACCTTCTTCCTGGAGCACTTGAAGGAGCCAATGTACAGAGCTTTTTGGTAAATCAACCTTTCTGGATATTTCACTTACACCAAGAAAAGGCTCCTCCAGCGAGAAGGCCGATAGGACTTTTAGGGCACGACGAATTGAAGTACCTCCTACTTTTTCTTTCATCTGATGCACGCACTCCCTTGGGACATGCTAATGGTGCTCTGCCTTTGCTTTCTCCAAACCATCGCGGCTTTGATATCTCATCGATATCTCTTCGTCAGTGAGATAACGCGATTCCAAATCTCTGATCTCATCTAGCGCTACAAAGTTGGCAAACTCCTCAAAGCTGATCACGCCAGGCAGACCCTTTATGGTGCCCTTCTCCTTTATGTACTCCAGAGCCTGCTTTACGCCCCACGCAGCTGCCATAGTGGCAGTAACAGGAATGCTAACCCTGGCAGCTCCCCATTCTTGAAGTTCTTGAATGGTAACAAGAGGCGTTCTTCCGCCCTGAAGCAAATTTATAGAAACAGGAGCGTCGATCTCCTTTATCACTCGTTTTATTCCTTCAACGGAGGTTACAGCTTCGACAAATATCAGATCGGCCCCGGCTTTGGCGTACATATTTCCACGGCGAATTGCCTCATCTATACCCAAGACCATATAAGCATCGGTCCGAGCGTTGATTACAAAATCTGGGTCTTTGGCAGCTTCCCTAGCCGCCTTGATTTTTAGAACCATTTCCTCGGCCGATATGCATTGTTTTCCCGTAATGTGACCACACCTTTTGGGGCTGACTTGGTCCTCCAGATTGATGCCCGCTGCACCTGCGGCCTCAAATTCGCGAACAGTATAATAGGTGTTTACTGCATTCCCAAACCCGTTATCACCATCGGCCATTACAGGAATATCCACGGCATGACAAACATTACGCGTAATTTCAAGCATCTGCGTACTGCTTAAAATGCCAATATCGGGTAGTCCTAATAAAGATGCCGCGAAGCCAAATCCAGAACACTGAACTGCCTTAAAACCAGCAGCTTCAATCAAGCGTGCCGAAAGGACGTCATAGGCACCAGGCATTACCAAGATCTCTGGGTCGTTAATCATTTTCTTTAAAAGAGTGGTTCTCCTCATCCAAGTCACCTCAATGTTCAATAATATGGAACATAGTATTATTATGTTGAACCTTAATTGTATTTTATCACTCTTATGGGTTCTGTCAAGCTTCGTCCTAACAAAAAATATATGAATGTTCAAATATTCCTATACCACAATGTCGTAGATTAAGGATTATAATTCAGAGGAAACAATTTGACACGATAAACAGGAGGATAGAGGAAACATGAGTTACGTTACCGGGTTTGTCAATTGTAAAGCTTACAACACCGTCAAAGTTGGTCAACCCTTTGAAGCCTTTTTGGTTGTCCAAGGGAAGGTGGCATCGTTGGGATCGAGCAAAAAAATCACCGAACTGGCAAAATCCTTGGAAGGAGACGTCGTAGATTTAAACGGAAAATGCGTTTTGCCGGGCTTCATAGATTCCCACCTGCACATAGACGAGCTTGGAATGTACCTGAACTCGCTGGACCTGAGGGACACAAAAAGCATAAAAGAGCTTCAGAAAAGGCTGAAAGACTTTGCCTCAAATGCGACGACGTCGTGGATCTTGGGACATGGCTGGGACCAGGAGCTTTTCAGCGAAAAAAGATGGCCAACCAAGGACGACCTGGACGCAGTAGAAAATAAAAGGCCTGTAGTCTTTTCCCGGGTGTGCCTGCACGCAGCCGTCTTAAATTCCAAGGCTTTAGAAGTTACGGGCATCTCATCCCCCACCGGTATAGTTGTCGAGGGAGACTTTCAGCGCACCAGGGACGCCTTCAAGCAAAGTCTTTCGCTTGAAGAGTGCAAAAAGATGCTAAAAGATGCTCTAGTTTACGCTTCAAGCCTGGGATTAACATGCCTGGGGTTCGTAAGCTGCGACCGAAAGACACTGTCCGCACTGATGTCTATGTGGTACGAGAAAGAAATTACAACAAGGGTCAGGGTATATCTAGAACCAGGCAAAAGATGTCAAACTGGAGAAAGGATGTACGAGGACATCGAACTCCTCGATGCTATCGAAAAGCTCGGCATAAAAAGGGGCTTTGGCGACGATGTGTTTAAAATACAGGGGATAAAAATCCTTGCCGACGGATCGCTAGGTGCCCGCACCGCATGGCTGACCAAACCTTACGCAGACCAACCGGACCAGCAGGGATTTCCAAACATTGGCAAGGAAGAGCTCACTGAACTGGTAAAGCTGGCAGATGCCACCGATTTGCAACTGGCCATTCACGGGATCGGCGACGCCACTATAGACATGATATTAGACATATTTCACGAAGCTAAAATATATAACCGCGGGCATAGAATCGAGCATCTTTCCATTTTAAGGCCCGATCAACTTAAACGCATGAAGGACTTGGGACTATATGCCTCAGTTCAACCTCATTTTGTAATTTCCGATTGGTGGGCGATGGAAAGATTGGGCATGGAAAGGGCAAGCTTCATACACCCCTTCAAAAGCATTTACTTCTCAGGCATACCGATGGCCTTCGGCACGGATTCTCCCGTTGAAAAGTTGAATCCTTGGGAGACCATATATGCCGCGGTGACGAGAGGCAAATTTGATGACATTCCCATCGCTTCGGCAACCCCCGATGAGGTTTTGGACACAAAAGAAGCGATTTACTGTTATACGGAAGGCGGAGGTACTGTCATGCATGACCCCTATATTGGCAGCTTGGAAATAGGCAAGCTGGCCGATTTTATCGTGGTAGACGAAGATCCCTTTGAGGCAGACGCAGGCTCCCTCAAAGACATTGTGGTGTTAAAGACATACATCGGTGGGAAAGCTTCATAATCCTCTATCTTTACACTGGAGCTTGCTACAGTTTAAGTTTCGAGGCATAATTTTAATCAGTACATAAATTTACAACCCTAAAAAAGAGGAGGGACAAATTTGGTTACGTTAAAAGAATTCCTGCGATCGGAAGTGGTGCCTGCACTTGGCTGTACCGAGCCCGGAGCCGTGGCTTTAGCCGTGGCCCGGGCAAGGAAGGAGGCAAACTTCGAGGAAGTTAAAAAGATTGACGTTGTCGTTAGCGCAAACATTTACAAAAACGGATATGCTGTCGGGATTCCAGGCACCAAAGGCCTAAAGGGGAATGTCATTGCTGCCGCTCTAGGAGCTATCTGTGGAAATTACGAATGTGGTCTCGAAGTGCTAAAATGTTGCAATGACGATGATGTAAAAAGAGCGTTACACCTTGTCGATGAAGGTCTTGTAACCCTATCTCCAGACCTTAAGAGAAAGGGCGTATACGTGCAAGCGACGATAACCACCGAAAGGCACGTGTGCACCTGTATAATCGAGGATACTCACACCAATATTTCAAAAGTAAAGCTAGACGGAAGACTCATTCTTTCAAAGAAAAAAAGATTCCAATCAAAACAAAACGCGGAAAATGCAAGTATTACAGGCCAAATAAAAAATATGACATTCAAGGAACTGACCTACCTGATAGACGAAATAGATGAAGCAGACACGAACTTTATCTTTGAAGGAGTAAAAATGAACATGGCTATGTCTCAAGCAGGTTTAGATCCTAAAAACAAGTTTGGCTTAGGAGTCGGAAGAACTATCATGAAATTAGTAAATGCCAACACCCCCTCAACTTTACCCCAAAAAATAAAAGCCTACACTGCGGCTGCTGTAGATGCAAGGATGGCAGGGGTTTCAATGCCCGTCATGAGCAGCGCAGGAAGTGGAAACCACGGCATAACCGCAATACTTCCCGTTTACATAGTAGCAGAATTTTATAATAAAACGAGAGAAGAAACTGCCAAAGCTATAGCCTTAAGTCATTTAACCACTAGCTTTTTGAAAAGCAGAACAGGGCGATTAAGCCCAATTTGCGGATGTACCGTAGCAGCTGGCGCTGGAGCGGCTGCCGGCATCACTTATCTTTTTTCTGATGATATACATAAAATTGAGAAAGCCATTGAAATCCACGTTAGCAACCTCATCGGCATGATATGCGATGGTGCAAAAGATACTTGCGCCTTAAAGGTTGGTACAGGAGCCTGTGAGGCTTTTGTAGCCGCCATGATGGCATTGGAAGAAAACAGACCTGAGATACCACAGGGTGTTTTGGGAATGACACTTGAAGAAACGGCAGAAAATCTGGCATCATTGAGTAATAGAGGCATGAAAGATGTTGATTCTATCATAATAGAATTGCTTTCGAAAAATAATCCATAAAATTATTTTTTAAAAATTGCCAAGATCAAATACAAACACGAGTTCTTTTAGAACCAAACTAAAGGAACTCGTGTTTATTTTTGCCTTATCCAACGCTACATGATCAATTTGCCACCCGACTTGCCGCCTTTAGTAATTTTGTCAAGCTCGGATAAAACCGCCGGTGAGGCCACATCAAGGCGTGGCTTTTTCATCTCCTGAGAAGCAAGCTCGCGAAGTCTTTGCTCATATTCTTCCATGCTCTTTTTTATAGTTGCAGCATCGCCTTTGAGCCATACAATAATATTATCTGCTATTGCCCTAACCTCTTCATCTGAAAGTTCGGCTTGCGTAACCCCGATGGCTTTCATCAGCTTTCCTTGCTCTCTTACCGATTCGACGATATCATCATCAGTTATTATCCCTTTTTTATAAAGGACACGTCCCAAAACGTCGAACTTTGTTTTCAGGCTTTCTTCAGACATGGCGATGCTGTCTATGCGAGCCATCAAGAAAGAAAGCATATCCTCCAAAGTCATTTGCATCATCCTGGGTTGCATTATATATTCCCCCTTATGGTAAATTTCCCCTTAACCTTTTTAGCCTCCTATGAAACGTGAAGCACGTGTATTTTAACAGAAAAGTAGCGAAATTTAAATAAAAGTTAATAAAAAAGGGACCCACACGGGCCCCTTTTTTTGAGGAGGAGATAGGGTTTAGGTACGGATTACCGGATTTTGCCTTCATAACCGCACCCAGCAAAAAAGTTTAATCATTTAAGACGGCTCTGTCAATAAGGAAAATTATATTCTATATATTCGCAACATTTATAACTTTCCAAAATGCTTTCGGTGGAAAACCAAATACAGAAATATCAAGTAACAGCCAAAATTTTCTGCAATGATAAAGAGCAATGACGGTAAATTTGTTACACTAAAGCCAAATTGAAATGGCACTCCTAATTTCTTGCAATGACCTAGGCTACAGCTATTGCCTCTATTTCTAACATCGCTTCTTTCCTCGGCAAAGCACTTACCTCTATTAGGGACCTGGCGGGTTTATGTTCTCCAAAAAATTGCGAGTATATCTTATTGATCGCTTGAAAGTTTGCCATATCTGTCACGAAAACTGTAGTTTTTACCACCTTAGAAATATCAGAACCCGCAGCTTCTAAAATAGCAGCGATATTTTCTAAAACTTTTAGGGCCTGATCTTCCACAGACCCGCTAACCACTTGGCCGCTTTCCAATTCCAGGGGCAGTTGCCCCGATAGAAAAATAAACCCGCTCGACTTAATCGCCTGTGAGTAAGGCCCTATGGCCTTAGGAACTTTATCGCTGGACACATAATGCATTACAGTCGCCTCCCATACATTTTTAATAATAAGACTCAGGATATATTATGAAGTTCCAAAACACCCCACCATTGCTGGCGGGGTGTAAATCGTAAATCATCCGTCATTATAAACGGGCAACGATCGAGAGCGGACCGTTTCACCCGCCTTTATGCTTTTTTTCCCGTGAATTTGGGCTAGAATCGCCTATGAAATCGATCCCAGCCTTTGGGGCATATTTGCTTAGCAACTCTTTAAGCAACGCCTCTTCTTCCCGCTTAAATAGAATCTTCCAACCGGTAATTCCTCTCTCGAAAAAGACCATCATTGCATCGCCTTTAAATGAAAAGGTGACGGCTTTAACCTCTTGCCATGGGAAAAATTCAACGGAAGTCCCTAATATCCCCTTTACTTCTTTAACCAGCCCCTCAGAAGAAACATAGATCCTTTTTTTGTATATAATCCCATAAAAAGCTGCAATGGCTAATATCAATTTATGAATCGCAAACTCTGAAAAGGACGAATAAATGCAATAAAGCCCAAAAAGAAGTAGAAATACTTTCATCCATTTGGAGGCTGAATAACTCGATCGCGATTCAATGATGGTCTCCATTTATACACCTCTTCCTAGAAATTATACTTTTATGATGTCTTCGTCTGTTTCCTTGCGCCAGTAAATGTATTTGCCCATCGCCGTTAGCACGATAGCAACAATGGGGTTAAGATAATTTAAGAAAGCGTAGGGCAAATACTGAACCGTCGGCACGCCGAGGACACCAGTATGATAGGCCCCACAGGTATTCCATGGAAACAAAACAGACGTCAAGGTGCCGCTATCCTCTAAGGTTCTTGAAAGCATTCTGGGATGCAATCCCCTTTCGTCGAAGGCGGGCTTGAACATCCTCCCAGGGAGCACAATTGCCACATACTGATCCGCTAAGAGGGCATTTGTGGCTATACATGCAACTATCACGGACGTAATAAGGCCTGTAACGCTCTTAACGTGGCGTAAAAGGGCATGTAACAACACTTCCAAGAAACCACAACGCTCCATTACCCCACCAAAGGAAAGGGCACAAAATATCAACGAAATGGTCCACATCATAGAGTCAAGTCCGCCTCTTTCCAGTAAATCGCTAAGCAATACGCTTACCTCTTGTGCAAGCTCTGGGGCGATGCCTACCACATCATGTGCGGCAAGGAGATCGGCGACGACATCTAGGCTTTCAGCTCCAGCTATTTCGGCGCTGAATACAGGAACGTAACCATAATGAATCGCTTCAACCATGGTACCTAGGCCATGACCCTGAGAAAGGATCATAATACCTCCTAAGACAACTCCTGCGAACAAGCTTGGTATGGCGGGAAACCGAAGAGCCGCCAAAAGTATAACTATTATCGGTGGAATAAATCCTAAAAAACTAATATTGAACTCGGCGGCTAACAGCTTTTGGAAAGTTTCTATCCTAGAGACGTCCAAAACGCCTCCAGCAAACCTGAGTCCCAAAACTACTGTTATTATCGCAACTATGGCGTAAGTGATCATAGTAGTGGATATCATAGCACGAATGTGACTGAAAAGAGTTGTCCCGGCCACTGCAGGAGCAAGGTTTGTTGTATCGGATAAAGGCGATATTTTATCTCCAAAATAAGCCCCCGAAATAACAACACCTGCTGCCAAAGGTATGGGAACTCCAAGGCCCGCTGCTATGCCTATCAAAGCTAAACCCACAGTCCCCGACGTACCCCAAGACGTTCCAGTCGCAAGAGATACGATAGAACATATGAGCAAGGTAGCAAGCAAGAAGATTTTTGGTGACAATATGCTCAATCCATAATAAATCAGGGTAGGAACTATGCCGCCCTGGATCCAAGCGCCAATAATCATCCCCACTACCGTTAAAATCAATATAGCCTGAAGCCCCGCGAGAATGCCGCGAAAAATACCATCCTCCATTTCCTTCCATTCAATGTGTAGTAAATAACGACCCATTAAACAGGCAAAGGCAACAGAAAAAACTAATGGTACGTGAACATCAACTTCCAAGACTAAAACCCCTATGCCTATACATATAGCGGCAACAACAATCGCAATCACTGCCTCCAAAAGTGTAGGCTTTCTTGGAGAGCCCCTTAATCCACCCATTTTTCCCTACCTCCTCTCACTCTTATAATAAAGTGTCATAGAATCACTAGAGCTTCTGCTGCTTGAGCCGCGAAGGTTTTACACTCATATTCTCATATTACTATTTTCTCATACTATCATCTCCCTCAACTGACGTCTTCATATATAAAATGTACATCACGATACTTATGTATCTTTATGTTTTTATCATGACATGTTCTATTATAATGAGAAAGAATCACATAACGCAACGTGCCCCTAAGCCTATGCAATTCTTAGGAGTTCTTCCCGTTTTTGAAGCAAGATTAATTATTAATCTAGCCTTAAAGTCCCTCGATTTTAAAAGATTTTCCAACCTTTTTGCTCATTTTTCACTCTTTTCCGTTAGATGTAGGACGTTGATAAGGAAGAGGCACGTATTGAACGGATGGACGCCTTTGGGCTGCTTGGGGATATAGATGCATAAGTGCCGCTACCTCTTCGGGTATCCCAAAAGTCACATTAAGGCCTAACTGCTTTGCTTCATCGGGCATAATTGGGTAATCATGGGTCCACCTTCCATCAGTTAGAGTAACCGCAATTTCTTGGGCTTTATCCTCGGGAAATTCGTTTCTTACTAATAAATCGTAAACACACCGTCGCGTCTGCGCAATTGCCTTCTTGGACATATCGGCTAAGATAATAGTGTTGTCGTCTATTTCGGATATGGGTTTCTGCTCCAAAACCTTTAAGATTGATACAGCTGGAAACTGGCCGATCTGAGGATCTACAGGACCTAATACTGCGTTTTCATCCATAACGATTTCATCTGCAGCAAGGGCAATTAGTGTACCCCCAGACATGGCATAGTGGGGAACGAAAACGCTTACCTTTGCTTCGTGTTTTGACATGGCGCCTGCGATTTGTTCAGCAGCTAAAAGTAACCCTCCAGGAGTATGAACGATGAGGTCAATGGGCATATCCTTGGGCGTAAGTTTTATGGCTCTTAAGACTTCTTCGGAATCTTCGATGCTTATGAAATTCCTAGAAAACATTCCAAGAAAGCCAACAGATTCCTGCCTATGGATCA
>Ga0209608_1000712_pt1 | contig 30816 bp, 20 predicted proteins | sample AD_UKC130_MetaG_FD_184428 | JGI IMG/M metagenome (GOLD analysis project Ga0209608, IMG submission 184428) | Active sludge microbial communities of municipal wastewater-treating anaerobic digesters from Canada - AD_UKC130_MetaG (SPAdes) (version 2) | ecosystem: Engineered > Bioreactor > Anaerobic... | reverse complement strand
GTTCAATACCGATTCCAATAGCGCTGACACGCCGGCATCCTTGTTATTTCCTAAAAATAGACGGTGCAAAAGTTCTTGATCTACGGTAATCTGGTATTGAGCCATTCAAATTCCTCCTCTTAGAATTTTGGTTTGTCCAACTTCTATTCTAACTGAGGAATTTGTTAATGGCTCTCCTATTTTTTTAGAAAACCATTTTTACACCATTATACGGACTCAACTCGCTTCCCTCGGCCTGTTGACGGCTGGAATCGCGTTGTCCGAGACAGATATGGAGCATATGAAATCTCCGGACAACCTGGCGGCGATCCTAAACAAGTTCGGCGCAGAGTTTCCGGAGCTGAAAAGCATGCTTATCGACGAGCGAGACTATGTTTTGGCGCAGAATATAAAGAAAGCGCCCGGCAGCAAGGTGGTGGCGGTCATCGGTGCCGCCCATGTGCCGGGCATTGTCAAACATCTGCTTGATTATTGAGCGTGGGCTTCGGATCTTAACAGCATGTCTTGCACAGCGGCCTTGTCTTTGCTTTCGGCCACAGAATCCCTTACTACCAACTCCACTCCCACGATCACCTTGATCGGTTTGGCATCAGGCTCCTCAAGCAACTCCAGCAGCCTTTTCGCGGCCATTGTCCCCATTTCGCGCTTTTGAATCCTTACCGTTGTCAATTGGGGGATTGTATGCTGCGCCATTGTGATGTCGTCGAATCCGACGACAGAGATATCACTGGGGATTTCCAAATCTAGGTCGAAGACAGCACGCATGGCGCCAATAGCCAGCATGTCGTTGGCGGCGAAAATAGCAGTCGGTAAAAGACGGCAGTTTTTCAACATGGCCAGTGTGGCCCGGTATCCATCATCGGCATCAAATCTCGGCTTGCAAAAGGTAATGTATTCCTCGTTCTTCTTGATCCCGGCCCGGCGCAGTGCCTGTTTGTAACCTATGTAGCGCTCGTCCAGCGATGTATGGCTCAACGGCCCTCCCACAAAAGCGATCCGCCTGTGGCCGAGGCTGATTAAATAATCGACTGCGGCCCGCGCTCCGGTTGTGTTGTCATTCAGGACCATGTTCACGTTCTCGTCGTAGAGGTTGCTGTCCACCAAGACCAGCGGCAGTCTGTTCTTCTTAATCTGTTTCACCAACTGCTCGTCGATCTCGTAACCGGCCAGGATGATCCCTGCGAGTTTCTCATCGTTTATCAGTGTTTCAATCTTTTCCAGATCGCTGCTCAGATGCCCTGTCACCGTACGGAAAAACAGATTGTAATTCTTGGGGCTGACAATCTGCTCAATACCGGCGATCACTTGGCCGTAGAACGGATCATCGGTAAGGCTGCTCAACCGATTGTTGAACACGATAGCGATGTTTTTCCTTAGGTTATCCTTCCGCGCACTCTTAGGTGTCCGCGGTCTGTACCCCAGCTTTGCCGCCGTCGCCAAGACCAGTTCTCTGGTTTCCGCCGAGATGCTTGGGTTGTTGTTGAAAACCCTCGACACCGTTGCCGGTGAAACATTGGCCTCTCTGGCCACATCCTTTACCGTAACTTTCACCACTATCACCCTTTCCGGAATGCATCCTCCAGTAAATAGTTACAATGCCGATGTGGAAATTTCCTTTCTATTAGTGCAATTTACTGAATACCAAATACGATTGGTGCGGCCAACCTCAAGCTAGCCGGCCGCACCTGTCAGTCGCAGCAATCGCAAAGCCTGTTTTAGGGCTGGCTTTAGAAGGCCACTACGTTGTCTTCAGCATCAAGGAATTCCAGTTTGAACACGGCCCATTCGCCGGCGGTCCAGTTGCCGCCGAACTCGATATGGATCGGTTCGCCTGCTTCAATCAGACTGATGAACCCAGACGGTATGTTTTTTGTCTCGACAGCGCCTTTCGCCGGAGTAGTTCCGCCCGCCGCGTTCTGAATCCCATTGGTTTCCGGGTTGATCATACGGAGGCGCCAAAGTCCTGAGCTCATGCCGGCGCTGACATCCATCACGGTAACTCTCACCTTTACAGCGCTGGTGGGCACGATCAAGTTCGCCAGCCTGGCGTATTCATATGTCGACGACATTGTCAGCTTCAGCAGTCCGCCGGCGCTGTCTATCTCAAAGTCCCCACGGTTGTCGACATATGTCTGGGCCCAGAAATCCACCAAACCCATCAGTTCGGGAGCCCACTGCACGTTTCCGTCCTCGGTGTAGAAATTGCGGAACACCGCGGTAATACTCTTCGGCTGGTCAAATGTGACAGAAACGGGGTTGTCGTTTCCTTCCAGATCCCCTTCCCACCTGATGAAAACCCACGGGTCTACAGGGATAGCTCTCAAAGTTGCTTCACCGGTATCATCCAGGGTGACTCTGACAGTTCCTTCGCCGACTGTTTCGACACTACCGGCAACCCCCACAATCCGCAGATTCTTTTCTTGTTTTTTCACAGTGTGCGGCCCGGTGAACAGATAGCCTTCTTTGTGGGCGGTTATGGTGGCGGTGTCTTTCAAGCCGGTGAATGAAAACCGGCCCTGCGCGTCTGTGGTCGCGGTCGTGGCGGACTCTGCCTCCGCAACCACCTCGACATCAGCGACAGGATTGCCCTCTAAATCTACAACAGTGCCAGAAACATCGTAAGAACCACCCAGAGAGAAGCATCCACTAAAGGCCAAAGCAATGATACAAATTGCAGTCAAAAGACGTGCTTTTTTCACAAGAATTCACCTCGTTTTCATGTGCTTGTGTCCGAACACCATGTGTACAAAACAGCAATCAGACAACTTACGCTTGCTTTTTCCCGCTCCCTCCTTGCTTTCCAGAAATTGTTCGTGCAACTTGTTATATTGTTTCTGCAAAATAAATGAAATTTCCTTTGCGCAACGTTGAATTTGCTTCGATAATTTCCAGAAATGTTTCTGCATCCATGTTCGCAAGAAGGTGGATTCTCCTTTATTTGGCCTCGTGCTCTCTCAAAACCGCCGCCGCATGGCTGGCGTAAAGGGACCGCATATCCTGGATGTATTCCTCGAGGATGCGCCTTCCGATCCCCTGATAATCCCCGATCGCATACAGCGCTTTGGCCAGGATCAACTCTCGCAGCGAGTATTCCCGGAGGGTGTGGGTGATATCGCCGATAAAGTACAGCCTGTGCGCGTCATCGAGGGTCTTTACAGCGTATCCCCGCATGCCCGGCTTCGCAAGAAGTTCTGCCAAGGCCTGGGCGCCTGCCGGATGGTTTATGGCTTCCAAGGCGGCTGCCACAGCCCGATGGTGCGAAAACTCACTGTTCGCATCCAAAAGCCTGGCCTTGTCCAGGATGGCCTCCAACCCCTTTTCGCTGCCCGTAAAGCCCAAAGCCATCACCAGGCTGTCCAGCTCGCTGCGGCAGTCTCCGTACACTCCATACACGCGGTAATCCCAGCCTTGATCCCACTGGCTGTAGCCGTTGACAGCGGCGACGAGGTCATCAACTCCGGAAGGATCGCCAAGGACTCCCATAATCTTGGCGTAGACCGTTCTGGTGCGCTGATCAAGCGCTTCTGATCCGTATCCTTCCCGCAGCAGTTCCAGGGCGGTATCCGGTTCAGCCGCCAAAACCAGAGGCATGTTTCGCAGATTCAGCTTGAAACTCCCCAACGCATAGTTCACAATATCTGCGTTGCTGGGTGGGGTGTCCTTTTCCACTATGGCGTTTCGGGTAATAATGCCTACAGCCACCAGGTGGTCCTGCAGCTTGCGGATATCAATGTCCCTGGTGGAACTTCCTGTCTCGGCGGCCATGGCGGCTGCCGCCCCCGCGGCGTACCCTACGTTCTGCACATCAGCCTGCATCCGCAAGGCAGGAATCGCGTCCCGGTGGGCGCTGATACCAAGCCCCACGACCAGAATGCCGTCCAACCCTCTGGGCAAAAGGGCGCGGTACGGTATGTTCGACTGGTACTGGCGGTGCTCCGGTGGATTGATGATGAACAGGGGATGGACATAAAACCCGTGGGAATCGATGCTCGATTTGGCAAAGGCGATAGTGTCGCGGAACTGTTTGCCGGTGATCACGTCCACCGGAGAGATTTCATAGTCTCCCACAATGGTCCGCCTTTCTCTGGTCTGAATCAGTTGGCCGAGGTCGAAATGGTCGGCGAACCGCTGTTTCGCCACAATCAGAGCGTGCCATACATTGACCAAATCCATGTCGTCCACGAACATCCAGTCCAAATTGACAAACCAGTACTTCGTGTCGGGCGGCAGATCCCGGTAGACAACCGCCGCTCCCTGCATGGCCGCGTGTTCCGCATCTGTGTAGCGAAAAGCCGCCCCTGCCGCGATGGCTATATCCGAGTTGCCGGTGCCGTCGATGACCACATCAGCCAGGACTACGCCGCGGCCGTGAGGTGTCGCCACAACAACGCCCCGGACGCGGTTGTTGTCCACCACAGCGCCGATGCCCATCGTATGGAACCAGATATCGGCGCCGGCTTCCAGCAGTTCTCTCCGGTACCATTCCATTTTCGCTTCCACATTCCACGACTTCTCATTCCAAGTCTCAATGCCGCCCAAAGCCTCCACACCTTTGTCAATTTCGGCGGTGAACCCTTTAGTGTATCCGCCAAAATAGGTGCTCACCTGGCCGAGCGTCCCCATGCCGCCAAGCCCGTGAAGGTACTCTACCACCAGGGTCCGGGCCCCCTGCCTTGCCGCCGCGATCGCCGCCGGCGCTCCGCCAGTGCCGCCCCCTACAACCACCACGTCATACTCGCCCAGCACCGGCAGGTGGCGCGCGTCGGACGTGAGTGTGGGAAGCCCTGCCTGGATCGGCCTGATTCCGATCAGGATCTCGCCAACATCTCCTGCCAGGACGGCTGGATTGGAATCAGTCTTACTTCCCATAACGGTTACCTTTTCAGGTAAAGCAAGCTTCGCTGCGGCTGCCGCCGCAGCAGCGCCGATCCGCGCCCCCACCCTCATGTATTCCAGTGGGCGCAGCAGTTGGGCGGCGGCTTCCCGCGAAACGTCCGCGTATCCGCTGATCACATACAAGTGATCAATCCCAGCCGGCTGAAACACAGCCAAGTCAATCTGGCCCGCCCCCGGCCATGCGCCACGATCACTGAGCCTGCCGACAATGCTGATAGGCGGAATGTGAAAGAGCATCTCGGAAGCATCAGCCTGGTAAGGATCAAAGGTGATGCTGCGGGCGATTTGCTCTGCCTCGGCGTATGAAGCGTGGGAAACGTCCGGCATTGGAATGCTGAGTGTGTATTCAACAGCCTGATTGCTTCCGCCAGTGGCCGGCAGCCGCGTAGGCAGCACCCTGGCGGCAGTAATGCTGGGATCTGTTTTAACGGCCACCTGATCGCCCACGACTACCCGAGTGAAAAGCAGATCACCGCCGGAAAACGGTGTTAATTCAGCACCGGCAGCCTTTGCCGCCGCCGCATGCATGCTGGCGTCGATGATCACTTTGCCGACGACCGCCTGGCGGCCGGCACGGTTGCCCATCACCACTCCAGCCAGTTTCCCCTCGCTGTCGATCAATACTTCCGTGGCGTAAGAGCTGTAGAAAAACTTGACACCGTGCTCCAGCAGGGCGTCCTCCAACGCCTTTTTGACCTGCATCATGGTAGGTGGTGTCCGGTGCTCCTGCGCCCCCGGTTCCAAATTGCGGACAACGATTTCAGAAAGCAGTATCCGCTTGGCATCGCTGCTTTTCCTGACCGTCAGCCTTAGATACCGGGCTTTGGCTTGTGCCTGCAGGGAGATGCGGACGCCTCCGTTTGATTCAAAGCGATCCGTGCCCGCGAGTCCGTTTTTCACTTGTCCGATCTGGTGCCACGACCGCAGATCGTTACTTGTGTGCACTGTGACTTCCGCCACTTCGAAATCCCGCGGCCGCTGAAAGGCGAACAAATCCACACTGTTGAACTCTTTGACTTCTCTAAGGTCGATGGTGACAGTGACATCGCCGTTAAACTGGAGGCTGTTGCCGGAAGCTGTTGTGGCCAACCCGTCGGTCAGCTTCGGCCTTTGCGGGTTTTCCAAATGGCTGCCTGAGGGCTGCAGGCTGACAGTATAGGTGAAATCAAACCCTTTAGGCAAAGAAAACGACTCCTTGAACATAGCCTCGGCCAGAGGGAAGTCGGGCACTTCACCATTTTCCAGCCACAAGCGGTATGTGCCTGTGATGTCCTCGCCGAGATACGGCCGTTCAGCGATCAACAGGACAGAGGCACCCTGGGCGGCCGCTTCCACAGCTGCGGCCACTCCGGCAGAAGTGCCGCCGACAACGATCACGTCAACTTTTTCCACGATAGGGATCTCCCGCTGCGACTCAAGCACCACTGCCTGGGCGGAACAGGAGCCGGCAGCGGCGGTGATCAGGCCTAAAGCGGCGCAGACCGCTAGGAACCAGCAGATCGTTCTGTGTTTCACCACTTGTTATTACCTCCATGAACCGTCTTTTTTCCACTAGTCTTGATAAAACAGCTCCACATTGCTGCCAAAGTCCCAGATACTCACTCGCCGGGTTGTGGAGTAGCTCCCGAGGATCAGCTGAACATGGTGGACGCCTGGTGTTATTGGCTGCGAGGCTTCAGACAGCGCTTCGGCGATATCGATCTCGAGCCGGGCGTCTGACGCCGGCTCGGCCAGCGCGGTTTCAGTCCCATCCTCCCAGCGGAGTCTGACCAGATACCTGCCCGGCGCGTAGACCCCCATAAGCCTCAGGATCGGCCGGCGGCCGAGATCCAGTTCGAACACCGGGCTGACAACTCCGCCCCACTCGTCGTTGGCATTGCTTTTTTGAATCATCACCGTCGTGTTTTCCACATTGATCGACGCAGGATATCGTTCATGAGCAGCCCAACTGCTGGGGTCGAGGGCTCCGGCTCTGCCCAGTATCCGGTTGTCCACCGTGACCAGTATTCTATCTGTGTTCTTGAATCCGCTGGCGGTGCCCACTTCGACTCTCAGTTCGCAAAGGCTGCCGTCTTCGATACCGGATGTATCCAGGGCAAACTGCCCGGCAAGCCCTTCGGTGTAGTAAACCTGCCGATCGTCAAGGTAAGCGGCAGTATAGAGAGGAGGATCCGTAAGCTGGACTGCTGCCAGCGCGACGGGATACCGATCGTGCACAATGTCTCCGCCCTGCAAGTTGCTGAATTTGACCGACGCATACTGGTAGTCCACGACAACACCATCGACCAGAAGCCGTTTTCCATCGATAGCGACTTCTCCATCGGCTGGAGTTACCACAATCACAGCTGCCGAGTCGGCTTCCAGCTCGAAGGCGGTTTCTCCAGTGACGGGGCCGGAGATGAACTGTTTAGATACAGCATCGTAAAGGCGGCTTGCCGCGCCGCCCACGTCGATGGCCACGGTCTTTGACTCGCTGTAAGGATTATAGTAGAGATAGCTGGGATACGCCGGAGCATGGAAGAAATCCGTGGCCAAAAGATCCAACTGCAGAATCTTCTCATCATTGGTCGCTCCGATACACGCGGCCATCAATCCCACATGGGAAGAACCGTACAGCCCAAAATCTGTCGGCGCCCAGTCGTTTTTCACCCCATCGCCCATTGCATACAGTGTCTTGCCGTTCCATTCACGGCGCAGGGCCTCGTAGGCGATGACAGATTCCGGATCCCCTTCCCAATCGGGGCGCGTCCTGTGCTCGTCATCATGGTACTTACCGTAAAACAAGCGGGCGTTGTTGGCAGCGTTGAGCACGTATTTTCCGATGGCCCTGGCAAAGGACGAGTCATAGCGGGCCACAGGCACAAACGCCGCCACAGTGGCAAAGGTATTCATCGCGAAAACATAATCGGTCGTGATGCTGCCCATCAAACCATTGACATCCTTGCCGGCCCATGTGCCGTGGACAATGCCCCATCCAGGCCTGGCATCAGCCGGCCCAAAGGTCCAATCGATATACTTTTTGACATCATAGTCTGTGCCCAGTTCAGCGTTGAGCCGGGCAGCGAGATATGCGCCGTAGGGAACGATCACTTCGTAAAGTGGATTGTATGGGGAATCCTCCACAAAGTCCATGCACCACTCCACTGTTTCCAAGAACTCCGGTTCACCCCACATCGTATACGCCATGTAATTCATCCAGGCGATACCCACCAAACCTTCGTGAAGTTGGTTGCCGTTGGCGAAACGGTATTTGTCGTTTTCATACCGGTAAACCGGCTGACCCGACAGCAAATCGTAGCGCAGCAGATTCAGCCGGTGAATATCCGGCCTGTTCCGGAGATCGGCAACCGCCTCAGCCCACCGCTGCGCATTGGCATACATGATATCCTGCATGCTCATGGTCTTGTTGGTGAAGCTTAATTCCGTCTGAATCTGTGCAGTTTCCGGATACTGGCTGGACAGCATGAAAAACAGCATGCCGGGCCATACATTGTACCAGAAACTGCCTCCGGTTGAATTCACATTGTTGTTGACAATACCCAGCCCATTTTTGGCATTGAAGTACTGCTTGGTCATCAAAACCCAGTTTTGCCCGTTCTGATTGCTCTTGTCGATGCCGACCAAGGTTGCGCCGAGGACGGCAGAGATCTGGGTCAGCGCTTCATTGCCCCCTGGCGATCCCACATATGAAGGAATCATGAAGCTTTGCAGCTTGAAGTTGACATTCCTGTTGTCCCATTTGATCAAAGGCAGATACTGCCCTGTTTGACTGAAGTCGAACACCAGGGCGTCGTATTTGCGGGCCACTTCTTTCCAGTCGCGCATCTCAAACGGTTGTGGAATATTGGGCATCATCTCGATTGCTTTGATGGCCCGCTGCCCAGGCTGAGCCAGCCCTGGCTGCGCAAGCCCCAGCAGAACAACCAGCGATATTAACAACACTCGAAGTCTCATGCAGCATCACCTCGTCAATTCTGGGACAAGCCCGGAAGCACATAGTCCGCCAAACAATCACCGATTACCTGAGCCCAAACCTGGTTTCCCAGCGCCGACAAATGGACACCGTCGCGGGTGAATTCCCGGGGATCGTACTGATCACACGCGGCCCGGACATCGGCAAGAGGCACGTCCAATTCACGAGCCACCTTCCGCATGGCGCCGATGTACTTGTCGAGCCTGGCCAGGGCACCGCCGTCTGCAGCGTAGTAGGCAGGGTCATGCCGGTTGTAGTAATAATTCTCGTCTGTATTGGCGGCATCGCCCTCATAGATATAGCTGACGGTGATCAGAACTGGCACGGAACCAGCTGTCCGTACCAGTTCGATCATCTTCCTCAAGTTCCGCTCATAGTCGGCAAGGGAAACGATTTCAACGTACTTACCGGCCTTGACGTGATCATTCATGCCGAAATTGATCAGCACAATGTCGGGATTATGCTCCAGTACATCCGATTGGATGCGCTTCAACCCCTTGGCTGTGGTGTCGCCGCCAACACCTGCATTGATAATTTCGAGGTTGAACCGTTCCATCAAAATCTCTGTCCAGTGCTTCCATTTCAAGCGGCCGTTGTTGAACGTGAGACTGTCGCCGAAGGCCGCCACCCTTATCTGTGCTTCTGCGTTTGCCACAGCGCTCTCACCTCCCTTGCGGCTCATTGCTGAAAATAATGGAGAGGGTTGCCGTGGCTGTCTAAGAATTCCAATTTGAAGGTGACTGATTCACCCAATGCCCATGTACCTCCCAACTCGATGGCCGGAATGGGCTGGCCTGACTGCACCAAAGACAAGAACGGTTCCGGCAGGTCGATGGTTTCAACCAATCCAGCGGCAGCGGCGCCGCCACCGCCCACATTGGTGACCTTCATTTCCGGGGTGGTCATGCGCAGCCTCCACAAATTGCGTTCCCCCGAACCCTGTTCCGGGCTGACGGCTAAAATCGTGACCCGGGCCTGAACCGCGTTCTGGGGAATGCCAACGTTCTGGATCATCGCATAGGCGTAATTGGTTTCCAGGGTGACTGTGACTGTATCGCCTTCCTGGACGATCCCAACGTTTCCCCCGGAGGCGACTTGCCCTGCGACCCATTCAACCTCCGGAACGATGGCGGAAGCAGCGCCCGAGCCTTCTCCCGCGCCGTTCGCCCGATCTGGATTGCAGCCCACAAGCAGCGCTCCAATCGCCACCAACATTATCAACCTTGCCAATGATGTTTTGCTGAACAGTTTCATAATAGTTCCTCCTTCACAGATGTTTGTCAAGTGAAACTAATCTCGCTCAACGCTACTCGCGCGGCGCCTATGACTGTGTCAGCAGCGCCGTAGTATACGTACAGATAGCCGTTGTGCACCACCTGGCCGCAGCTGAACACCACATTCGGCACGTTGCCTTCCCGCTCCCAGGGCAGCTCCGGTTCTAGAATCGGTTCTGGAAGCCGTTTAAGGACCTTCGTCGGATCACGGCGATCCAGAAGCGCAGCCCCCAAGCGGTACACATGCCGGTCGTCCACCGCATGATAGATCATCAGATACCCTTGTTCGATCAGAATCGGCTCGCCGGCGATGCCGATCTTTTTCGACTCCCAACCATTTGGCAGAGTTGTCATGACGATCTGATGGTCACACCAGGTCTTCAGATCGTCGGAGAAGGCAACCCAGATATGGGGTTCCCGCCGGTGAAACAGGACGTACTTCCCGTTGATCTTGTCAGCCAGGAGGCCTCCGTCCTTGTTCACCTCATCCAGCATCACGCCGTGGCGCTCCCAGTCCACAAGGTTCTTGGAACTGGCAAGGCTGATCCGGTGATCACTCCATCCCCTTCCTCCAAACCCCGTGTAAACCATGTAGTAGGTGTCGCCGATTTTCGTCACCCGCGGGTCTTCCACACCCCATGCCTCTTGAGGGCCCGAACCGGTAAACACCGGCTCCGGCTGCCGTTCAAAGCTGATCCCGTCCCGGCTTTTTGCCAAGCCGATCACGGAACAGAATCTCTTATCGCCTCTTGGTAATTCATCCCTTAACGCCGCGAAGTCGCGGTCACTCGCCCGGTACAGCAGATGGATGTATCCATCCTTATAGACAACGGCAGTGTTGAATACCGCCCCCCGTTCCCAGGGATTCTCCCGGCGCGGCTCCAGCACGGGTGAATTGGATATGCGCTCTAATTTAAACATGAACCACCCTCCCTCACACCTGTACTGATTGTGCTGCGTCCCAGCACGAAAGCAGCATGCCGGGCGAACAGACTGCGATAATCCCTGGAATACTGCTCTAGAATTGAAACTCCCAACCTGTCTTGGTCGCCCAACCGGTAAAGGGCTCCCGCAAGAATCACCTCGCGCAGCGAGCGCTCCCGCAGCGTGTTCGTGACATTACCGATGTAGTACAAGCGCTCGGCCTCCTCAATGGTCGTCACAGCGTAGCCCGTCATATCTGGCTTTGACAAAAGTTCCGCCAAGACAGCCGCCGCCCGCGGATCTCCCATGGCCTCCAGCGCCAGAGCGACAGCGCGGAAGTGGGAAAATGGGCTGTCGGAATTCAAAAGCTTGGCCTTTTCCATGACAGCGTGCAGAGCTTCATCGGTTCTTGCTTTTTTGGCCGCCCGCCCTATCGCCACCACCAAACTGTCCAGGTAGCTCCATGTCTCTCCGTAGACACCGTAGACTTTGAAGTGCCATCCCTCGTCCCAACCGCTAAAGTTTCGGACCTTTGCCACAAGAATGAGAAGCCCCATGGGTTCGCCCATGACCGCCATCACGTGCGCTGCCCGCAGCTTGCCCTGGTCTTCGTCATCAAGCTGAAGGTAGGCTTGTTTGAGCAGTTCAAGCGCCTGTCCTCTCTCAGCGGCAAGGATCACCCCCACTTGGCTGTAACCGCTGGAAACAAGGTCGTCAACGGCAGCTTTGACCATCTCGCCGTTGGGCGGGTATGAATCCTGCCCGCTCAACACATCTGCGGTGAGCGCCCCGACAGCAACCAGATGCCGCTGGAGCTCTTTCAGATCTACAGAACGCAGCGGGACGCCTTGTTTGGCCGCGGCGGCAGCCGCCAAGCCCGCAGCATAGCCTTGGTTTTGAACGTCAGACTGCATGCGGATCACCGGAATGGCGTCGCGATGGGCGCTGATGCCAAGGCCAACAACCAGTGTCCCTTCAATACCTTTTGGCAGCAGGCACCGGTAGGGGATATTGGCATGATAGTTCCCTCGCGGAGGCGTCAGAAGAAAAAAGTCGTGCACAAAGAACCCGTGAGAGTCAAAGCTGGAATACGCCTGGGCTATGGTGTCGGGAAAGGTTCTTCCATTCACGATGTCCAGCGGCGACAGGGCATACTCGCCGACAATCCGGCGTCTTTCCCTTGTCTGGAGCATGTGGACCAAGTCATACTTGTTGGCGAACCTGTGCTTGCCGATGACCTGTGCATGCCAGACATTGACCAGGTCCGATTCTTCTCCGTAAGTCCAATCCAGGTTGACAAATCCATACTTGCCAATCGGATGGATCTCACGGTAGGCGATGCCTGTGCCCTGCAAGGCCGCATGCTGTATATCGCCGAACTCATATTCCGCGCCTGCCGCAATTGCGATATCAGCGCTGCCGGTGGCATCTATCACCACTTTGGCAGTCACAGCGGCGCGGCCTTCACTGGTGGCCACAATCACTCCGCATACCCGGCCGCCCTCTACCAAAGCGCCGATTCCCGCTGCATGCAGCCAGATTTCTGCGCCGGCTTTACGCAGCTCTCGCCGGTACCATTCCATTTTCGCCTCAATGTTCCAGCACGTCTCTCTCCAGGGAGGCAGGCCGCCGAGGGCTGCGACGCCGGCATCTATTTCCCGGGTGAACCCGCCGCGGTAACCGGCGAAGTAGGTGCTGACATGGCCGACAGTACCCAGGCCGCCCAGCCCGTGACTTGACTCCAAAACCAGTGTCTTCGCCCCTTGCCGTGCCGCGCTGATAGCGGCTGCGGCTCCTGCCGTGCCTCCTCCCACCACCAATACGTCATACTCGCCGGCCACCGGGATTGGCTGCGGTTCCACATCGACAGCAGCAAGTACCTGATCAGTCGGCCTTAGGCCCTGCAGGATTTCCCTGGTGTCAATCCCTTCCATGCACTGATCAGAACACCGGGCCGTGTCCACGGCGGGTTTTACCTTGACAGGCCAGGGCTTTTCCAAGGCTTTCACTTCCGCGGCAGCGGCCTTACCGATCCGCCTTCCCACAGCCATATACTGCAAAGGCCGCAGAAAGTCTGCCGCCGCAGAGCGACTCATAGCGGCGCACCCACCGAGGACATACAGGCGCGGCAGATCCGCCGGGCGGAAAACGTTCAAATTGACCTGATCGGCTCCAGGCCACTCCCCTCCCAACAGTTCCCGTCCAGCCATCCAATCAGGCGGCACTTGATACAGCGCTTCTGCCGCGTCGGCCTGATTGGCGTCCCAAGTCAGGTCCCTGGCGATCTGTTCCGCCCGGGCAAATGACGAGAAAGAGCCATCTTCCATGTAAATGGCCAGCTCGTATTCATAAGCCTGATTACTGCCGCCTTTCTCGCTCAAGGTGGTTGGCATGGCGCGCACAGAGCGGATGCCGGGCCCCAGGTGAGGTTTAACTGCGTTTCCGACCACGATTCGGTGAAAGACATGCTGCCCCGATGGGTAGCTGGTGAACCGGACTCCGGCCATCCTTGCCGCCGCGGCCCGTGCTGTCGCGTCAATGATGCCTTTGGCTGTGATCGCCTGACGCCCGGCCCTGCCGGCAATGACGATCCCCACCGGCCTTCCGTCGGCATCCACAAGTACGTTCGTTGGGTATGAGCAGTATAAAAACCGGACATTGGCCCGAAACAGCGCCTGTTCCAATCCCAGCTTCACCTGCATTGGCGTCGGTGCCGGCGATCCGAAAATGATCTGTTCCAATTCGCCTTCACAAGTTTCCTCCGGTTCGAGCCAGAGCCTGTAAGTGCCGCACACATCAAACCCAAGATAAGGGTGTTGTTCAACCAGCATCACTGTGCAGCCTGATTCCGCCGCTGCCACAGCTGCCGCGACACCGCCTGTCAGGCCGCCCACCACCACCAGATCCACTTCCGCGATGATGGGGATTGCCCGTCCGGATTCCTGAATATATTTACCAACTGCGACCATAGCCCCGCCCCCTACCGTACGAGCCGCTCGTACTCGATAAACGGATCAGGAATCACTGCCCGCCCGATCTGACAGTCGTTCAGGCCGGTGTAAATCTGGGCCATACCGCCGTCCTTGCGGATGATGCCCCCAGTGAAGGTTATGTCCTTCAGGTCCGGCCGTTTGGCTTCTCCAGGCGGGAAACAGTCGCGGGAACAGATCACTTTTGTCGCTGTCATCTCCCTGGTCGCTGGATCAAGGGCGAAGGAGGAGCTGTAATAATGCTTTTCATGCTCTCCGTTTTCCAAGTGCTCCATATAAGCGATGTGGCCGATCACTCCGATCAAGCCATTCTTCAGCCAATGCAGCTGATTGGCCCCGCCCCACTCCTGGGGCAGGAAATGCCCGTGCAGCACAGGCGCGTTGGCGATCGTTTCGGAGGTAATCTGATCGAGGCTGTCAACCACCGTGAACCCAATCTTGGCGATACAGCCGTAAGCCTTCAGCACCGCGTCACCCTGAGGGCGTGTGCAAACCGCGATCCTGCCGTCGGGCATTCCGAGGAGCCGAATGTCTTTCATATGATCAGGCCCTGATGTGAAGTACTTAAGATTGTAAATCGAGCTTCCCCTGTAGAAATCGGTCACCCAGCTCACGATCCGGCCGTTGTTCCAAATGACCCGCACACCACCGAACACGATCTCCCCGGCGATGATGGTTACAAACGGATCCTGAAGCTTTAGCCTGGGAGCGTCAGCGATTGGATACAGCACCCCGCCCTCTTCCCGGAAGAAGAAAACGGTGGAATCCTCCGAATCACGCTTCTCGACCCGCCCGGCAATCACCCATTCTCCGTCTGACAGGAACGGGACCGAAGGGTTGTAAACGTCAAACCCGGGCAAACCCTCGACGGGGAGAGTCTCGGCACATTCCACTTTCTGACTGAGCTTAAACTGATGATACAATTCTTTCGCACTAATTGGCTGGACATCTGCCTTTAACATTTGTTTCCTCCTGTTCAATCACTCGCAGTCACTCACCCCAGTGATAGTCGACCACAACGCCGCCGCACAACAGCTTTTGGCCACTCACAGCCTTCTCCGCTCCTGATGGTACCAAGACCAGCACCACAGCCTGATCAGGCGGAATCGACACAATTTCCCTACCCGACGCCTGCACGGCCAGGAACGAGTGAGTGACTGTATCGTACAAATCAACTGGATCCTCGCCAACGTTGATGGTGATCAGTCTAACCTCCGCATATGGGTTGTAGTACAGATAGGTCGGATAGGCCTCGCCTTTGAAGAAATCAGTGACACAAAGGTCAAGCTCGAGTATTCCTGGATCGTCGGTGAACCCGAGCGGCGCCGCCAAATACCCCACATGCGAGGAACCGTACAGGCAGTAATTTGTCGGTCCCCAACCACAGCGCACAGCGTCACCTGTGGCGTAAGGGCTTACCTGCTGTTCAACCGGAACGGTTATCGGGCCCTGCTTCCGCAGCCCTTCGTAGGCGATGCAGCTGTGGGGATCCAAATCCCAAGAGCTGTTCGACTGATGCTGCGGTGAATGGTAAATGCTGTAAAACAGCCGCGCATTGTTGGCCAGATTGAGAATCCATTTGCCGATCTGCGCCGCGTAGCGTTGGTCGTACCGGACCAGGGGCAGCAGAATCCCTGCCCATTGAAACGTGTTCATAGCAAACGCATAGCCACCGCTGTCGGTAACGCTTCCCTGCAGCCCATAAGCGTCAAGCCCGGCCCAGTTCTCCGCGATGATGCCCCAGCCGGGCCTCCCCCACCCGTCACGGGCGTCAGAAGGTTCGAAGCACCAGTTGATCAACTTGCTGAGGTCGTAGTCACGTCCCAACTCAGCATTGATCCGGGCTGCGAGATAAGCCCCGTAGATTAGGAGCAGTTCGTACAGGGGGTTGTAATCCATACTTACCAGCGACTGTAACGCCATTTCCGCGGCGTGCAGGAATTGACGGCTGCCAAATTTGACATATGCCATGTACTCCAGCCAAGCGATCCCCGCCGCTGCGTCCGGTTCTCTCCATCTGCCGTTGAAAACAGGTTTCATGTGGCTGAAGTCAAAGCCGGTCCACAAGTATCCCTCTGCCCCGTCCCCCAACACCTCCGCCGCCTGGCAGAAGCGTTCAGCATTGAGGTACATCATCTCTTCCATGCACAGGGACGCGGAACCGTCGCTTGTCAGGATCTGTTTTTTGGACATTTGCGGATACAGGGAAACAAGCTGGTAAAACAGAATGCACGGGAGAATCTGGTACCAGAAAGAGCCTGCGCTTTTGCTCCCTCTGGCCATGTTGTTGTTGACCAGCCGGGTGTCAGGGTTGTAGTACTGGCTGCACATCAACACCCAGTTGCGGCCGTTCTGATCTGATTTGTCAATCCCCACAAGGGATCCACCGACTACCGCCGCAATCTGATTGATGGCTTCGCCCCTGGCATCCTGCCCGACATACGACGGCAGACGGAAAGCCTCAACCTGGAAGTGGGGCTGTTCCCGATCCCACGCCACAAGCGGCAGATACTGGCCGCGCAGTTCATCGTTGAACACAAACGCATCGTACCTCTGGGCGACTGTTTTCCAGCTGCGCATGGCGAACGGTCGCGGGATTTGCGGTATGGCTTGCACTCTGCGAATCAAGTTTTCCATGGCTCCCTCTTCTTTGGGAAACCCCCTATCCCGACAGCGCGAGGTTCCCGAAATAGGGGGTTTCTGATTCTTAGTTGTAGATCTCGTCGATCAAACGCTGCATCGCCGGAGCGATGGCATCCATCGCCGCTTTGGGGCTCTGGCGGCCTTCGATGGCGCTGTTCAGCGCTTCTCCCCAGCCGATTTCCTCGGTCCCGGGCAGCACCATGGTCATCACACCGTTGTGGATCATGTCGGCCATCACTTCATATGACTCATAGTCATGGAAGTAAGGCAGGTAGCGTTCCAGAATCTCGTCTTCGTACGAGGACAGGTCACGATAGTCGCTGGTGACTTCAAACAGTGCGTTGACGATTGCGATCATCGCAGCTGGGTCCTCCACACCAGCCGGCAGAGCCGCCAAACGCGGGCCCCACAGCGGCAGTACATGGCTGTCTGCCTGCGGCCCCTTCGGCCAGTAAGCTACACCGCGTTCAAAAGGCACCTTGGCGTTCATGTTGGCGAAAGCGAACCGGCCCATGCCTGCCTGCCCTTTGCCAAAGGAGTTGGTCGGGCCTACTACTTTGTGGACATAAATCAGGTCATGCAGGAACTGAATCGCTTCCAGAACTTTGTCATCATTGCCGGTGAATGTCATGCGGCCGTCAACTTCCGTGATGTAGCTGCCCGAGTTGGTCAGCACCAGAATCTGGACGAAGTCAGCGGCGCCCCAGCGGATGTCCAGCCCCCATTGATCGATCTCGCCGTCGCCATCTGTGTCCTTGGTCAAAGCTTTGGCGATCTCCAGCATCTTGTCCCATGTCCACTCGCCTTTTTCCATCAGTTCATAGATGCTCGGCTGGCCTTCGGCGGCGAACATGTCTTTGTTCCAATACATCACGTGGCCGGAACGGACATCGTTGTCCCTTTCCAGCTCATCATTGGTGGAAAAGCCGTAAGCGCTCCCCTGGAAGGAGGAATAAAGTTCACGCATTCTGGAATGCATTCCAGGCAAGCTTGCGTAGTACTCGTCGTCCAAAATGTCGTCCAACGGCCGCAGTGCGCCTTGGGAAGCCAGTTCCACCATCCAATGGTTCGGGAAGGAATAGATGTCCCCAACCGGATCTCCCGCCATATGGCTGGCCATGATCGTATCGATGGCTCCTTCCCAGGTCAGTTCATAGAACTCGATGTCGCAGTTGAACATTTCCTCGACCAGTTCCAACCGTCCGCGGCCCAGGCCGTCCGTGAAGTACGTTTCAAGCACGTTCACGTTATAGGTGGCGATGGTCACAGTCCGGCCGCCGAGATCATAAACCTCGCGCCAGCTATTGCCGAATGCGTGAGCTGACAAAGCAGCCAGCAGCAAAACAGCAATAATCATAACAGCAAATCGTTTTTTCATGTTGTTGCCTCCTTTATCGTCTTGGCTTGAACTAAGGATCCAGACTTTCCGCTGACCAGTCACTTACCCGCTGTCACCCCCCTTCATGTCTGGCAGATCAGCCGACCAGTCCGGTTTTTTCAACACTTTCAATGAAGAATCTCTGCAAAAAAGCGTACACCAGCAGCATCGGCGCTATATACAGCAATGTTGCGGCGTTGTGGATAAGCGTGTTGCGCTCATGATCGCCGTACAAATACCTTGTCAGAATCGGCAGATCCGCGATGCCCAATGCCAGATTGGCGGTTCCTGTCAGAAACATCTGGGCGTAAAACATGTCATTCCAGATCCAGACAAAGGAAAACAGGAAGACGACAACCAGCACCGGCACCGCGTTCGGCACCATAACCTGGAAAAAGGTGCGGATCGAACCGGCCCCGTCTATGTAGGCGGCTTCCTCCAAGCTCTCTGACATTCCCGCGAAGTATTGGCGCGTGATATAGATAAACAGGGCGTTCTTCACTCCAGTCCCGGTGATCCCCATCATCAGGTACGGCCAAAAAGACCCCAATAGGTTGACCCCGTTTCCCAACAAACCCAGTGGGTTGAAGAACCGGAAATTCAAAAACAGCGGAACCATGATCATCTGCGGCGGCACAATCAGCGTCAGGATGACCAGACCCATCAGGAGCCGTTTCCCCGGAAAATGATACCTGGCGAACCCATACCCCACGAACGTGCAGGAAACCAACTGCACAACGCTTACTGTCAATGACAAAAGCAGCGTGTTCCTGAAGGCGCGCCCATACTTAAGGGCATCTACCGCCTTTTGGAAATTCTCAAGTGTTGTGTGCTTGGGAATCCAATGCACGGTGGGATCGTTCAAATCCGCCGGAGCCATGAACGCTGAAGAGATCTGCACCAACAGCGGATAGAGAATGACAAATCCAATGCCGACAATCATTACGGTCCGAAACAGGCTCCCGCTGCCGGCCAGTACCTTGGACAGGCGTAAATGTTTTCGCACTGTGTACCGCCTCCTCCTAAGACCGGCTGTGTGATGATTTGGCCATGACGCCCATTACAGCCGCCAGCACTATGGCGATGGTTATGAAGTAAAACCAGCTCATCGCCGCACTCACACCAAACCCCTGCCCCTGCCAAGCGGTGGACTTGATCAGGTTCACCAATTTGTTGTAGGGAGAAGTGAACGACTCCACGATGGTATAGACCACACTGGCCATGATCATCGGCAGGATCATGGGGAAGGTGATTTTCCAGAAACACTCCCACTTGGTGGCGCCCTCGATGCTCGCCGCCTCAAAGACCGAGCTGGGAATCGACTGCAGCGCCGCCAGCATGATCAGAATCGGTATGCCCGAGCTGTTGATAATCTGCGGCACGCTGTCGGCAGCGCCGAAGACATATGCGAGCAAACCATCCGGAAGCTGCAGCTGCATAAGGTAGTTCCTAAGCTCGCTGCCGGAAAACATGCCGAGCTCTGCGCCGATTTTGGAATAACTCATCGCCTTTTGCATGTAATCCTGGCTTTGAAGCGCCAATACCGCCTGTGCCCCCATGATTACCGGCAGGAAAAACACCACCCTGGCAATAGTGCGCCCCCTGAATCTCTGATTGAGCATGTTGGCTGCAAAGAAGCTGAAAATCAGGACAGCAGGCACCCTCGACAGCATCTGGACCAGGGTTTCGGTGAAGGCGATCCGGAAGCTCGGATGCACAAACAGCAGATTATGGTAGTTGTCCAAACCGACATAATGGAGGACATACCCGGTGGGTGTCAGCTCAAGCTGGTTGAAACTGAATATGATCGACTGAACGAACGGATACATGAAGAAACATATAAAACCCACCACAAAAGGCGACACAAACATAAACCCCGTCAGGTACTTGCGCCATTTCATTGTCAAGATACTTCGCCTGCGTTTCATTCGCCACTCCCCCACACCAACCGGAATCCCAATGCCTCAACCCGCACACCGTCGATTTCCACCGGTGCCCGGTTGTAATTGACCAGGATGGCGGCGCCGTTCTCGTAAACAGTCATGTAGACATTTTCCGCCACTTGGCGGTGATCAACAATCCGCTCTGCCCGCACCGGGCCAAGCACCGCGTCGGCGGCGGCGTAAAAGCTGCCGGCGTCGGCCAACCAGTCGCCGTAGTGCAGTGAATAGAGATGCTCATACTCAGTGCCTTTGACTGCTGTTGAATCGGCGAAAGACCATTGGTAATACGGCAAGGCTCCCGTCTCCACTAGTTTAAGCTTGTAAACCGGATCATCGCCTGCCAAGTTGATCGGCCTCCCGGTGTAATCCACGAACCCATGCAGGACGATCTGGTAGAATGGGACTGTCTCGTCCACAATATTGTAGTTTGTGCTGTCCATAGGCATCTGGACAACGGCATCGGCGTACGGCAGAGCGTAAGCATTGGCCCCTTCAACAATGAGGTTAGCCTCGTAGGTTTCCTTCATCTTGCGCAGCACATCCCCGACAATCCCGACAGCCTGCTGCCGGTCCACTGTCTGATCCGCCGCGCTCCGGAAGTCGGAATTCACCTGCAGGCCCATTTCCAGAGGCGCGACACCGCTGATCTTGTCCACCTTCAGGCTGGCAAAGAAGCTGTCTACCAGCGGCTCCAGCACCTTGGGAGACAGAATGAAGCGGTAATCGTCCGGGCGATACCTTCCGGTGGCCGCGTCATAGCTGTAATTTTTCGCCAGGAGCCCGTCCAAGAACCGAGCCCCGTCTTTCGTCGGGCGAAAACCGCGGTAGAAGGTCCTGGGGTACACATTGATAAAGTTGACACCCAAATACAGGCGCCCATTGGACGCGTTCAGCCTCTCGGCGAGAGATTCCAGCTCGGACAGTTTGCCCAGAACCTTTTCCAAACGGGCTTCTGCTGGGTACACATGCTTGATGCCGTCCTCCAGGCATCCCAGGTACCGGAGGGACACTGTCTTGATCCCAGAAGCTTCCAGGGCTGTCAGAATCTGGCCAGCCTGCTGATACGTGGTGAGGGGCTCAGTCACTTCCCAAGCAATGCCCAGGATCGGCCTGTTCACATTGATCGCGCCAATCATATCCAAAAAAAACGGAATATGTTCATGCTTGGGAAGAGGCTGAAGGCCAAACTCCCGCCGCAGATAATCCTGATAAGCATGGGCCATTCCCACGTAATCAGCATCCTCTCCCTCCAGAAACACGTAGCGCACCCTGATATCTCCCTGGTACATCCTTGATTGGTAACGGCGGACAATCGACATCACCGAAGGCCGCAGAGTGAACTGAGGGTACACCACGTTGTATGAATGCAGCTTGCCGGCAATATCAGCCTGAATGCGGGCCAGCGCTTCTCCCTCTTCGATTACCGCCAGGAATGCCTGACTGCCCTGCTTCAACCCAAATACCGGCAGATGATTTTGGGTGCGGGCGATGGGCATCTCCCGCGGGCCCAAGGACAAATCGTCGCCGTACACTGGCTGACTGTAGATGGACGCTGTGGTTTTGCCGTTGTTGAGATGGATCAAAGCGCCGGATCCGTCGGGAACAAATATGTAACCTTCTTGATCCAGATATGCCGCGCCAAAATACGGCAGCAGCGTAAAGGTGAGCAGCGGCAGGTTGGGCCTCGCCTGCTGGTAGGCGTCCTCGAACTCGGCTATTTCCCGGGTCAATTCCTCGATTTGCGCCGTCAGCGCCTGATACCGGCGGTCGACTAACAACACCAGGCCGTCCTTGTTGTCCCGGATATGCCGGTTCAGCTGGTTGTTCAGTTCCAGCAGCTGATCCACCAATTTGGTTTTTTCCTCAATCAACTGCTGGCGTTCTTGAGCCGAAAGCGGCTGTGGGTAGATGATTTCACTCACCGGCACCCTGGCGATCAGATTTGCCCCATCCAGAAGGTACTCCAGGGGAACGAAAAATACATGGGTGTTGTATGCCGGCCGATCCAGATTGTTGGCCCAGCAGTCATCACGGACGTCCTCGAAGGTGTAATCCGAGGCCTCGATAATCCGCTGCAGTTCGCGCTGGAGAAAACCGGCAATCCGTCTCAAGACATAGGTGGGAGTCTCCACCAGCTGGCTCAAATCGGCGAAAGTCAAATCAGACACTTTCTCCACATCCGCCCGGCGATCGCGGATAAGTTCCAGCATATGGTTGGCTGTGGTCTGCGTATCCCGCGCCAGCCGGTTGTAAATATTGTCCCGCTGCCGGATTAAGCCGGCAAGTTCAGCCTGATCCTCCCCATTGGCCTCTTGCAGGTCAGCAATACGGGCATTGAGGTCAGCAAGCTCCGCTTCAAGGCTTTGAAAGGCGGGATCATGAAACACCAGGCGGTAGTCGCCAAACAGCCGATCCATGTCCAAACCGGCCAAAGGAATGCGTTCAGTGCCGTCCATCCTTTCCAGAGACACAAGGATGTACGCGTCCTCCACTCTTTGCCGGTCCTTGGGATCGGCGATGCTGTCCAGAATGATCCTTTCAAACCGATCCTGCCTGACCATAGGTGGAACCATGTGTTCTGAGTTGTATCGTTTGCCCACTGTGTACTCGATCCGCACACCATTGGGGATCTGAATGATTTCATACTGTTGATGCAGCACCGAGTCGGCGTAGTTGTTCAGGGTGTACCGCCCGTCACTGTAGGTGAAAGCGAATTGGGCGTTCAGCTCTTGTTTGATGGTGGCGCTGCCGATTTTTTCCAGAGTTTCCCTGCCGTTGGGGTTGGAATACCAGACCGTGTTCCCGAACTTGACATGGACGGCTATCTCGGTGGTGTCGCGGTGGATGTACAACCCCAGATACTCATTCTCCACCGCCAGCACGAATCCAGGGCCAATCTCCACCGCCCGCGCCGAAGCGCCGCCAACGCCCAAGATCAGCGCCAAGGTTATTAAACTGATAAACATATGTCTCTGCAGCATAAGCAACCTCTCTCTTAAGTCCTGAAGACGAGCTCGGCGTAAATGGTGGTGACAAAGCCCAGCAGCAGGTTGATCACATCCAGGAATATCAGCCCGAGGAACAGGATGCTGCCGATACCGACCACAATCAGGATCGATGTCAGTAAGGTCTTGGCCACATCGTACTCGTGCAGCACCATAGTCCCGGAAAACAGCAGAAACGCGGACCAAATCACGCTGGCAGCGAGGATCAGGTAGTAAAAAGAATCCTCATTCAATGTCAGGTAATTGCTGACAATCGTCATGGGCACATTGATCAGGACAATCGGCGTCAGGGCGTAAGCGGACGCGATGTAGATCTCTTTAAGCGTCCCTTTGCCGTCCATCAGCGTCGTCAAGGCCCAATTGACCAGGCACCACAGGAGAAAGGGCACCACCACGCTGCTGATATCCATATAAACATTCATTTTGGCAGGATCTCTTGCGTTGAACAGATAGCCGGTGTACTGGCGCATGAAAATGTAAGCGGCAACCACAAGTGTCAGGATGATGGTGGCAGCGGAGGCAGTGCCCCGTTGTTCATGCTTTAAGTCCCAGAATCCGTCAAAGGGATGGAAAACCACATGAAATGCGTATTTAAGCGGGCCGGTGATCCGCTCCAGCCTAAGTGCGAGCGCAGATTTGACACGCTCTCTCTTCCCGGCCGTTTTCGCCATGCGGGCTGTGATTCTGTTTACCGCAAGCACAATCAACACCACGGCCAGGGCAAAGACGCCGAAATTCTGCTCCACCACTTCTTTGCGGTAATAGGCAAAGGCTTTGGAATAAAGATCGCGGCTGTTTCCGAGCTTGAAATAGGCCATCGCTTCCGCGTATTTGGCTTCCGTCAGGTACGACCGCCCGACCGAAAGATACGCAAAGTCCATATTGATGTTAAGGCGCAGGATCTGCTCCCAGATCTGGACTGATGCTTCCATGTCGCCGTGTTCATAATGATCAATGGCGGCATGGATCAGCCGTGTGTAAGGTGTCGGCTCAAAACGGGTGATGGAGTTGGTGCCCAGATCCAGCACCAGTATCTCATCGCCCACCACTTCCAAGGCGGCGGGCAGCTTGAAGGCGCCGAACGCTTCTCCCAAGGCCCCGAAAACATACAGCAAATAACCGTTGCTGTCGTAGGTGAACACCCGGCCGCGGGTACGGTCCAACACACTGTAGATCCCGTTCTCCCTGGCCTTGACATCCACAAATCGGGACGGCTCCCCAACCACGTCCCCCACCGGCGGCGCATAGCCGTTTCGGACCAGCACATCCCTGCCGCCGGGGACAAGTTTCTTGATGGACGTTTCATGAGCGTCGCCCGCTTCCACCGCAAACACGAAACCGTCAGGATCAGCGTCGATGTTCACATACTCCACCGGCAGGAACAGCGCCATAGCCTGTCTCTGCTCCTCAGTGGCGAACCTGCGCCAGAAAATCTCCGACAAAGTGGGCTTTACCCTCGGCGCTCCCACATACCCTCTGAACACGCCGTCTTTGTCAAACTCCATAATGCCGTCGTAGACACCATCGGCGATCACATAGATCCTGCCCAGTGGATCCACCGCCACTCTGGTGGGCTTGTACCGGAAACCGGCGTCAGCGGTTTCCGTTGTCAGGCTGGGAGCCCCGATCTCCCGCACGTAATGCCCCTCCGCGTCGAAATGGACAATCCGGCCGTTGTCCCGATCCGCGACGTACAGTTCGCCGGCGCTGGTCACAAACACACCTGTGGGAGTACTCAGCCGATCATCCCTGCCGTTGGCCTGGAACTGATCGATGATCTTGACTGTGCCGCCGTCAAGGTCAAAACCAACAACACGATTGTTGCCAGTATCCGCCAGATAGACCATGCCGGCGCCGACGGCGAGATCCCGCGGCTCTTTGAACGGGCCTACCCCGAGCGCTTCGCCGTCTATCGCCGCTGCCGGAAGGTAAGCCTGCGGAGCGTGGATCGCTTCGTTTCTCGAGTTGTAAATATAGCCTTGGTAAGGAACTGCAGCCGCGCCGCCTGTCACCATCAGAAGCCCCAAGAGGATAACAACGGCTTTGGCAGCCTTGTTGATCGTTCTCACAGACGCTCGTCCTTCCTGATCAGCTGGAAAACAGCTTTGTTCAATAACTACTTCCCAGGCATTTGGGATTCATCGATGCGGAGGATGCTCTGGAGCTTGGTGACATTTACGTCCCGCAGCCCCAGGCCGGCTTTGGCCGCCAATGCGGCGGCGGCTCCAGCCGCTTCCCCGATTTGGGCGACAATTGGCTGAACCCGGTATGAGCTGCAGACAAACCGGCTCCCGCTGATGGATTTGCCGGCGATCAGCAAGCCTTCGGCGCCCTTGGGAATCAGTGCCCGGTAAGGTATGCCGTAGGGTTTGACCAGTTTGTTCAGTTCCTTGTCTCCGACCTTCGTCGAGCCCCATGTGTCCAAGCCGTAGGAGCTTATAGCCACTGTATCGTGGTGATAGGTTCCATCAAGCATATCGTAGATGGTCAGTACGTATTCGCCGATCACGCGGCGGCATTCCCGGACACCAATCTTAGGGGCGATATGTACTGTAAAACCGTGGTCATACCAAACACGGGCATTGTGCTTGATCGTTTCCAGAGCCTTAAGATAAGCTTTTCCCACCGCCATTGGATCCCGCGTATCCTCGCAGGCGACTGTCGCTCCCCAATGGAGATAAATGCCTTTGTCGTTCTGCAGTGCCTGGTCGTAAGCGGATGAAGCCCACTTGTTCAGTTTGTCTTCAACAAACCCGCCGCCTTTGAACTCGCCGAAGTCAGGCATGGGCCCAGGCTGCAGCCTTTGGGTTATGTACATCAGCGTGCACGGCATGACCACATTGTCCTTTTCAGACGGCGCCCATTCTTCGCCGAAGTCTGCCTTGGTGTCGGCTCCGTAGCGAACATCGCAGCCGGCCAGTTCCCCAAGGATACCGGTCCCGGTTGCGTCGATCGTCACCTTGGCCCGTATTTCCAGCGGTGGAGCGCCAGGAACAGCCTCGACCAACACTCCAGCCACTCTGCTCCGGCCGCCGTCCTCACTGCCTTCAGAGCCGCCGCTTTCAGTGATCAAACCGGTGACCTTGGCGTTGGTCAACAAGGTAATATTGGGCTCTTTGTTGATAAAATGCATTGCCGCGTCGGCGTAAGCGTATGGAAGGTACCAGTGGTTGCAGCTGTCCTCGCCGTCATTGAACGGAATGATCGGCTGGCGGTCGAGTGTGTGATTTTCATTGAGATAGTTGATAATCTCACTGTAAATACCCCGCCGCGGGCCGCCGCAGATCATGCTTACATACATATCCACAGGGGCTCCTCCGGGTAGTGAATCCTCTTCCAATAGAATCACTCGCGCGCCGCAGCGGGCTGCTGCGATCGCCGCCGGGATCCCGGACGGACCTGCGCCCACCACAATGACATCCGCTTCCCTACTGCCGCTTGTAAATTGTGTCATGTCACCGCTCATTTTTCATCCTCCAATCCTTGGCCTGTTCAGGTATCCTGCCGATCATATTCGTTATATCAATGTAAATTCCTGCAAATACATGAAAATATTTTTGGTTGTTGCAGATATTTTCAGGGCATCTCTGAAGTTATTTCAGTAATATTGCATGGAATGTTCCACTGAACCCAAAAATAAAACCAAGTTTGACACAATGCGTGCAAACTTGGTCTGCAGGTTGCGCCGTGTTACACAGCTGTTTCTCTGGCGATCAGCCTAAATCTCGATAATCTGTCGAGAGACGAGGCCTCGAATTAATTCCAGTTTAGCTTTAGCCAGGCTCTCCTCTGGCTGCCTGATAGAGTAATAGACCTTGAGCTTCGGCTCAGTCCCCGACGGTCTGACAGCAATCCAGGAGCCGTCACGGAGAATGAACTTCAACACATCTGATTTGGGAAGATCCTGAATCCCCCGGCTGTAGTCGATCACTTCGGCAACATCAGGCAGAATGTCCTTGCCCTCTGTGCGCAGAAGTGCCATGATAGCGTCGATTTTGGCACTGCCGTTGATTCCTTCCAGCACAAACGAATCCAGGTGGTCCAAATAAAAGCCGTACTCCTGATACAGCTCATCAAGAGCGTCGGCCAATGTCTTTCCACGCTTCCGATGATAGGCCGCCATTTCACAGATCAGCATCGTCGCGACCACGGCGTCCTTGTCCCGCACATGGGTGCCCACCAGGTAACCATAGCTTTCCTCATACCCGGCCACAAACTCGTTGGTCCCGGACTGTTCGAACTCGGTCATTTTATCCCCGATGAATTTGAAACCGGTCAGGGTGTCTACCACATTGAGTCCATAGTCCAAGGCGATTTGAGCGCCGAGATCATTGGTGACAATCGTCTTAATCAGTGTGGACCTCGGCGAAAGATCCGCCTTTTTCTGCTCCAGGACAAACTTGACCAGAAGCGCCCCAATCTGATTTCCGGTTAGATGGACGTACTCCCGATTGTGTTTTACCGCCACACCAACTCGGTCACAGTCCGGATCAGTGCCGAGGACAATGTCGGCGCCAACAGCCTTGGCTTTGGCAATACCCAAAGCCAGCGCCTCCGTCTCCTCCGGATTGGGTGTGCGCACTGTGGAAAAACTCCCGTCGGGCTCCTGCTGTTCCTTCACGACAAATACACTGGTGAACCCGTCCCTGGCCAGAACAGAGGTCACAGGCTTCAAGCCGGTCCCATGGAGCGGTGTGTATACGATCTTGAGGCCCGCCTTTGCCTGCCCGTCCCCATACAGCGACTGGGCGTGGACGGCGTCCAGGTAAGCGTCGAGCACTTCTCTGCCCACACCATCCAATAAACCCCGCGCTCTAGCCCAATCTGCGTCGCTCACCGGAACAGCGGCGATGTCTTGAACTTGGTTCACGTACTCGATCACCTGGTCAGCCTCTCTGGGGACAAGCTGACAACCATGCTGGTTGTAGACTTTGTAACCGTTGTACTCCTTGGGATTGTGGCTGGCGGTGATCACCACTCCGGCAATGCACTTGAGATGGCGGACGGCGAAAGACAAAACCGGCGTAGGCTGAAGCTCGTCAAACAAAAATGTTTTGATCCCGCAGGCGCAAAACACCTTGGCTGCTTCTTCGGCGAACGTCTGCGAGTTGTGCCTTGAGTCGTAGGCGATGGCAATGCCTCTCGCTTTCCCTTCACCGCCGAAATTGTCCAGGATATAGTTGGCCAAACCAAAAGAGGCCTTGCGGATTGTGTAGATATTCACCCGGTTGGTCCCGGCCCCCATGATGCCCCTGAGCCCTCCGGTGCCGAATTCCAGATCCTTGTAGAACCGGTCTTCAATCTCGGCGGGCTCGCCGGCGGCGGCCAGTTCGGCCTTGGTTTGGCTGTCGATGAATGGCGCGTTCAACCATTGATTGTACTTTTGCAAATAGTCGTCCATATCCATCGCTCCGTCATGATTTGATGCCTTTACCATTGTAGTGCTCCGGGCTCTTTTTTGCAAGTGTTTTTGGCAGCGGTGCAGCAAACTGGATCGGTTGGTTGAAAGCTGGATGAATGATGGTGATCTGCCGGCAGTGCAGGGCCAGAGGCTGGTTTTCGCCATATCCGTAGAGGGGATCCCCCACCACCGGGTGCCCAATTTGGGACAGGTGGATTCTGATCTGGTGTGTCCTGCCTGTGTGCAGCCGCACTTGTAGAGTAGTGACATCTTCACCTGTCTCAAGTGGGGTGTATTCGGTCGCTGCCGGTTTGCCTTTGACTGGGGATGTAATCACTCCCCTGTCCGTGATTCTACCGTGGACCTGCACCCAGTAGATTTTTTCCGCTTCCGGCCAGGTTTTGGTCAGCTGATCCTGCACCTGTGCCGATTTAGCAAAGATCACCACCCCCGATGCGTCTTTGTCCAGGCGGTGGACCGGCCGAGGTGTGATTGTTCTCCCATGCTGTTGGAAATAATAGGCTGCTCCTTCCACCAAACTGACATACCCGCCGGGGCGCACGTTGTGCACGGCCACACCGGCGGGCTTGTTGACCACCAGAAGATATTCATCCTCGTAAATGACATCCAGACTCAGAGGCCTGGCCGGAACCTTCACCTGCTCCGCCTCGGGCAGCAGCACCTCCAAAACCTGTCCCACCTTAACCTTCACCAGAGAATGGACCGGTTTTCCATCCAGGCGAATCCCACGGGTGCGGACAACCTTCTGCCGCTGCCGGGCAGACAAATGCAGTTCATCTTTGAGAATGGCGGCGATCGTCCAACCCGCCAGTTCTGGTGTAATTGTCACCTTTGCCAAGGTCTTTTTCGCCACGGCAGATCCCTTTCATTCCGGCCGCTCTGTGCTTCCGTTGATAATCGGCCCCAGCTTGCGCGCCAGCGCCTCGCCCATCATGATATGGCCGTCGTCCGAAGGATGGAGCAGGTCGACAGTCAATCCGGCAGCTGCTGTAAGGATCTCTTCACCGGGAATAAAATAGAGCCGGCGGTCAGCTCTTTCTCTGACGATCTCCCGGGAAATTTGGTTGAAAGCCTCATGCTTCCGGGCTGCTTCACTGTTCCGGTCCCAGCCTAGGCTGACGCTGTGGGGGAAGATCCCGAGAATGGCAATGGGTTTCCCCGGCAGAGCTGCCCTTAACGTATCCACAAGGTAACTCGCCCGGTCCCGGAACTCATCGCAGCTGAACCGGTTCAGCATGTTGATCCCCAGTTCAAGGGTGACCAGATCACAGGTGATGCTGGCGAGATAATCGGCAGCCGCCTGATCGCAGAAACAGGAACCGGCGATTCCTTTGTTGAGGACATCCAGGTTCAGGCGCACGGCTGCCTGCTGCACATAGGTGTTCGTATACAGATGGGTGTCGCCGCCGAAAGTGATCGATGAACCGTACGCCAACCAGGATCGCGGCGGTTTCTCGGCCGCCAGCGGCGGGCGCACGGCATGGCCGAATGTGTCGAGATGGATAAAGCTGATTGGGCTGTTCTTGCCAAACAACAGCCGCCAAACACTGGGAGCGAAACCTCTTCCGTGCAGTACAGCTGGATCAACATCCTTGAACTTCGGCGGCTCTTCCAAGTGCAGGCAAGAAATGACACCGGCCGGCAGCTTGTGCACCGAATGCAGCAGACTGCCTTTATACACAAAAACAACACCTTCATGTTCTGAAGCTGAAAGGTACACCTTGACGAATTTAGCCTCGGTCACGAACCTGATTTCGCAGCCGACGGCTATCTGAGCTTGAAACCGGCCCCGTTCGTGGTCCATGTGTCCCAGTTTGTCCCTCACCTCACGGGGAAACCGCTGCAGGCGCTGTCCGGGCAAAGCACCAAGGGACTCCAGTTCGGCTGTGTTGTGAAATTCCAATTGATGTTCGATCATCGTTCTGCACCTCTTTTATCTCGGATTCTTCAAGGAAACGGCCAGTACAATGTAGAATTAGGACAGGAGCAGTCCATAGGAGGCCTCAATCATGCAGCGTATTATAGTTCTCTTAAGCTTGGCCGTTGTCCTTTGCCTGTCCGCCTCGGGCGTGGCCAAAACCAATGTCGACATAGTCTGGGATATGCAAAACAACTTCAATGAACTCTTTGCCGCAGTCAATGCCGAATTGAGTCCGAGCTTCGCTCTGGAGCTGGGGGTGAGCACCGAAGGGCATATGCAGAGCGGCGCCAGCCAAACTTTCGCTGTGCACAAGCTGGGTTTGAACTACCAAAACAGCTGGCTGAAGGTTTTTGCCGGGGCACTGCCGCCGCAGTTCAACCGCGCCGCAGGCATCGAGGTTCATGAAGTCCTCCTGCCGGATTCGAGCCCATCCGTACCTATCCTCGG
>Ga0209608_1000707_pt1 | contig 30951 bp, 20 predicted proteins | sample AD_UKC130_MetaG_FD_184428 | JGI IMG/M metagenome (GOLD analysis project Ga0209608, IMG submission 184428) | Active sludge microbial communities of municipal wastewater-treating anaerobic digesters from Canada - AD_UKC130_MetaG (SPAdes) (version 2) | ecosystem: Engineered > Bioreactor > Anaerobic... | reverse complement strand
TATCTTGATCACAGCTACCGAACGCGTCGGCCACTATCGTCTTCGCGGAGGGGGCAAAGATGAGGAATTTGTCTTCGGGTTTAGCGTCAATTACCCCGGGGCGTTGATGGAACTCAATCGGGTCTCCAAAGGAGAACTCGCCGAACTCTTTAAGAACGTTTCGTTCCAGATAGCCCATGATCGCTCGGACTTGAGCCGACAGGTGACCGCTGGGCGAACAGGCTTTGATGCAACACCCTATGTCCTGATGGCGATGGTTCTCATTTTGGGACTGGAACAGGTCGTGGCGAACCGGTTTTATCGCGCTGCGGGGCAAGAGCCGACCAAACAGAGGGCAGCGGCAACATGAGGTGGTTCAAAGGGGAACGTGCGTGAACAGCAAGTGTGTGGGGGCATGAACAGGGTAGTACTTTATTTGGGAACGGCCACAGAACGGCGTTATTGATTATCGGTGTGGAACTAACACTAACGTTTTATCCAATTGCCGAAAGTTATTTCCTGGTAGCCGGCCTCATTTTGACGCTGTTGCTACTGTGGAGGCTTTTTCCACTCAGTCAGCAACTGTCAGGGGGACGGCGCAGGATACTCCTTGCGCTGCGTGTTGCCACCATTATCGTGGTCTTATTTGTACTGCTTCGGCCGACCTTGGTCTATCTGACAAGGACAAAGCAAGCCGCCAGTGTCGTTCTTCTCATTGACCAATCGCAGAGCATGTCGGTTCCGGATGAGGTGGGGGGGAAGACGCGGTTTGATGCCGTCGTGGAGACGCTCCAGAAGAACGCCGCCGTTCTCCAAAAACTTGCGGAGGATGTTCAAATCCACAGCTATGCATTCGATGGGCAGTTACATGCCCTTCCGTTGGAGAAAGGCCTCCCTAAGTTGCCGGACGCGCCGCGTGGCAATCAAACGGCCATCGGGGCTGTGCTGGAAGATGTGATACGCGAAGTAGCCGGGCAGCGGGTTATTGGAATCATCATGATGAGTGATGGGGCGCAGCGAGCGATCTATCCGCGGGACACACCACCGCAGCCCGCCGCACAGCGATTGCGGTCGCTTGATCAGCCGCTCTACACAATCCGCTTTGGACGGGCGCGCGCGGGGGCCGAAGGCCGCGATATCGTCCTGGAAGATCTGTTCGCCCCGGATCGTGTCTTTGTGAAAAACGAGTTGAATATCGGTACATATCTTCGGGCTATCGGTTACGCCAATCGCACAATTGAGGTGCAACTTTTCTTTGAAACGGAACCGGGTAAACCCGAAATGGTGGAAAAGCAGAGGGTTACTGTCGAAACCTCTGACGAACGCATCCCTGTCCGGTTTCGTTATATCCCCGAAGCAACTGGCGAGCGAAAGGTAAGTATTGTCGTCCCACCGCAACCCGGTGAGGCTTTGATTACCAATAATGAGCAAAGCACACTGGTCAAAGTCCTCGCAGGGGGAATCAAGGTCTTATATGTCGAAGGTGCCCTTCGCGTAGAACAACGGTTCCTCCGGAAAGCTCTAGATGCCTCGCCCGATATTCACGTGGACTATGTGCGACTGGAGCTTCGCAGCCGGGAGGGACGCCCGGCCGACATGGATCGCCGTTTGCAACCGGGGGGATATGACGTTTACTTTTTGGGCGACGTGGATGCAACCTTGTTTGAAGGGCAGGAATTGGCGTCGCTGGCAGATGCGGTTTCAAAAGGGGCTGGCCTTTTGATGTTGGGAGGATTGCAGAGTTTTGGTGCCGGGGGATATGCAGAAACGCCGCTGGCGGAGGTCCTACCCATCCGAATGAACCGTTTCGAACGGCAACAACCTAACGAACCCGTTCGAGAAGACCTTCACATCACAGGACCTGTGCGGATGGTCCCCACGCCTGTTGGGCTGAAACATTTTGTCATGACGTTGTCGCCTTCTCCCGCGGAAAATCAACGACTGTGGGAATCGATTCCACCACTGGACGGGGCCAATCGTTGGGCAGGCATCAAACCCGGAGCCATCGTTTTGGCGGAGGACGACCGTGGTGGACCGCTCCTTGTTGCCCAATTCTATGGACAGGGACGCGTGGTAGCTTTTGCGGGCGACTCCACATGGCGATGGTGTCTCCACGGGTTTGAGACGGCCCACAAAAGGTTCTGGCGGCAGTTAACCCTATGGTTGGCCAAGAAAGAGGACACGCAGCAGAACCCCGTTTGGATTCACCTCGCCCAGCGCCAAATTCCTCTCGGCGAACGCCTATTCTTTGAAGTGGGGGCTGGCGACCCGCTCGGAGAAGCGATCACCGATGTGACCTGGCAAGTAGAAATCGTTTCGCCAAGTGGTAAGCGTCATCCTGTTGCCGTCCGCCAGCAAGGCAAGAATTGGCAAGGCGAATTTGCAGAGACAGCCGAGCCGGGAGATTATCAACTGGAAGTGCAGGCCTCTCAAAATGGGCAGGTGCTCGGCCAGGATAAAGCGCGGTTTTTGGTCGTCAAGCGTGACGTGGAGATGGATCAGCCGGCATCTGACCCCGGTTTGTTAGCCGCTCTGGCTTCGGCTTCAGGAGGCCGATCATGCGCACCCGAAGAGTTTCCAGAAGTTTTGGCGGAACTTCGGCAGAGGTTAAAGGAAATGGAAGTCCCCGTAGCCACTCGGGTGACCCTTTGGGATCGTTGGCCGGTCTTGCTCATCTTTGTCGGTTTGACCAGCCTAGAATGGTTTCTCCGAAAGCGCTGGGGTTTGGTGTAATTGGCGGGACGGTTACCTGACTTGTGATGTTGGAAATGGAAATTCCCAGAATGAGGGACACATGTTATCCGGGACTGCGTGTGGCCGTTGTGGGGCGGCTGGCGGCGATGTCCCGGCAAGAGTTGCAGAAGCATTTGTCAGAGCGAGGACTTTTTTTGATCTCTGATCTTTCCGACAACCCTGATTGGGTTGTGTTTGGGGAGTATGACCTGGCCTGGGCAGACGACCCGCGGATCGCATCACTTTTGGATAAGCCCTCTCCGCCGGAAGTGATCCCTGAATCGGAGCTCTGGAGGCGTTTGGGATTGACACCTGATTGTGGGAATACGAAGTCCTTGTTCACGCCGGCTATGATTGCCGACTTGGTAAAGGTCCCCGTCAGGGAGGTGCGGCGTTGGTATCGCCTGGGATTACTGACGGCGGTGCAAGTCGTCCATCGTCTGCCATACTTTGACTATCAGGGCCTTCTTGATGCCCGACGATTGGCCGAACTGTGGGAGTCGGGGATCCCGTCCCAACGGTTGAATAGGGTCCTCGAAAATGTCTGTCGTGCGATCCCACGTTGGAAAAAACGCCTTCCGCAACTCTCTTTTGTGGTGCACGGCGAGACGATTCTTCTCCAGTCTGGAGACAAACTGATTGATTACCGAGGCCAACTCCAGTTACCTCTGGTTTTTGAAGATGATGGTCCAAGCAAGAAGGATTGCGAGACCGTCTTGAGGATTGCCGATCATATCGCGCAGCGGCAAGAGGATTCGTCGCTTTCGTTGGCTGAGATCATGGAGATGGCCGAATGGATGGAATCGCAAGGAAACTGGGAAAAGGCGGCCGAGGCCTACCGCGTGGCCCTGGCCGTCGGTGGCCCAAATGCTGAAGTGTGCTTCCGCCTGGCCGATATGCTTTATCAAATGGGAGACCTCAACGGCGCACGGGAACGCTATTATATGGCCGTGGAGTTAGATGAAGACTACATCGAAGCCCGGGCAAGCTTGGGATCCATCCTAGTTGAGCTCGGTCAAACAGAGTTGGCCATCGCTGCCTACCAAGGGGCCCTGGCTATCTATCCTGATTATGCCGATGCCCACTTCCTTCTCGCTAAGTTGCTCGATGATCTTGGCCGCCATGAGGAAGCCCTCGAACACTGGCGCCGGTTTTTGGCATTAGCCCCCGAAAGCCCGTGGGCGTCACACGCCCAAGGTCGCCTTGTCTTGAACGATGAGACGCCCAATCCATGATTAAAGCGCGAGGTTGTGAGACGGCCTCGACTGACTAGGAGCCTATCCTACAACCTCCCCTCTCCCGTTTGGCGGGAGAGGGGCCGGGGCTGAGGGTGACTCGAATCGCTGCTGGTTTTCTCGATCGACTCCGACGGTCACTTGCCCTCACCCCAACTCTCTCCCAAAGAGAGAGGAAGTTTTGGGATAGGCTTTAGGTTGCTGATACCGGTAGGGAGTAGGGATGTATTCCACCGTCGGCTGGCCGCGGCGGGGCTGTGGGTAAAGTTGCAAAAGCTGCACGAACTCGACTGGCATGTCCGTACTGACTGGTAATCCCAGTTGCTGAGCCGTTTCGGGCGTGAGGGGATAGTCGTGGGTCCAAGTTCCTTCGCACAGCAAGCGAGCCACTTCCTCGGCCTTTTCTTGTGGCATCTTGCCGGCAAGCAGTTCCGACACGGCCATGCGGACCTGATTGATCGCCTTTTCCGCAATATCGGCAAGGATCAGAGTTTGATCGTCAATCTCGTCCGGATTTTTCCGCTGAAGGACCCGCAGAATGGATGCTGCCGGTTGCTGATTGATCTGTGGATCCACAGGTCCCAACACGGCATGCTTGCACATCACGATTTCATCGGCGGCCAAGGCGATCAGGGTCCCACCCGACATGGCGTAATGGGGGACGAAAACGGTAACTTTGGCGGGGTGCATTTTTACCGCCCGGGCTATTTGCAAGGCAGCCAAGACCAATCCACCGGGCGTATGAAGGACGAGATCGATAGGGATATCCGGATCGGTGAGTTGGATGGCACGCAAGACCTCCTCGGAATCATTAATATCGATGAATCGCATCAGGGGGAAACCGAGGAGACTCATGGTCTCTTGGCGGTGAATCAATACGATAACCCGGGAACGGCGTTTCCTTTCGATGCGGGCGATCACCCGCTGGCGTGCTGCCTCGATCATCTTTTGCCGCAGAACTGGCTGAAGTGCCGAGACCATCAAGAAGATCCAGAAAAAGTCGATGACGTTCATTCCGCTAGCCCTTTCCCTTCAAGGCTTACCACCGCATCCAACCCAATTCGGTGCCGTACTCATCTGGGTAACAACCCCGACAAGGTCGCTGGCGCTCGACGAATAGAGGACAGAGGACCATTCCCGCCACAAATCCCCCAATATGGGCCCACCACGCAATCCCTCCCACCTGTTGTCCGGGAAGAAGACTCCCCACACCGCTAAGAAACTGCGTGAGAAACCAAATACCAAGATAGACCACTGCCGGCAGGGCAATGAAGACGGGATAAAAGAGAATCGGGATAAACGTGATCACCCGTGAATGGGGAAAAAGCAGAAAGTAAGCTCCCATGACACCGGAAATCGCCCCCGAGGCACCAATGGTGGGGATCGTGGAATTGGGATTCGTCAAAAAATGCACAATGCCAGCCGCGATCCCACAACATAGGTAGAAGAGTAGGAAGCGAAGCGGCCTCATGCGATCTTCCACATTATCCCCAAAAATCCAGAGGGTCCACATATTCCCGATGAGATGCATCCAGCCTCCGTGTAAAAACATGCTGGTAACGAACGGCCAGTAATTGTCCACGGGCAACCCCACGTATTCTGCCCAGGCCGGATGTGTGTATCGAGCGGGTACAATCCCAAAATAGTAGAAGAACCGCTGCAGCGACTCCTCTGGCAATTCAAGTTGAAATAGAAAAATGAGCACGTTGGCGAAAATGAGAAAATAGGTTGTGAGGGGAACATTTCGACTGGGGATTGTGTCTCGAATCGGAATCATAGAAGCTGTGATTCATCCAAAGAGTTCAAGTTACCCACGATCAAAGTTCATTGTGTCCCTACGTAACCGGTGTGCAGGCTGGGAAGCCATTTGTGCCATGGCCCCATGATCTACTCGCGGTCATTGGGTACCCTGTCCTCTGGCCCTGCCATCTTTTCAAAATCGGGAGCTGGTTGCTCCCCGCCCGCAGAAATCTGACTTGATGCAAGAAACGGTGGGCGTTTCTTCTCTCGCCAGGTGAACCAGGTCGCCACAATAACCACAACCATGATAAGAATCAACACACCTCCCAGCAAGGTGAAAGTCATCACGCCAGTGTTCTGGGCTGCCCGACTGGTGACCTTAAGAGCTTCGCGGCCAATAAGCAGTGGGGCCAATTGCCAGGTATGGGGCGGTGCATCGGGCGAGAGATTTCGTTGCGGGCGAAAGGCCCACGTCTTATAGAAAAAACCCGCAAGGGCAAGATCCACGGCATACCGAGGCCCTTCACCTGGCGTCACACCCGGCGGTAAATGGATGACACAAAAAACGACCGGGTAATTTTGAGAATCTTCTGTAAAAAGATAGATGGTGTAATACCTGCTAATCCCCAATCGCTTTTGGATATCGGGATTCTCGACGGTCACTTCTTCGATGCGCCGTGCCGTCCCGTAGAGGAGAACGAGTTTGCCTTGCTGCTCTGCGGGATCATTAAAAAGCGGCACCACAGAGGAGGCTGTCCGCTGTTGTCGGGCCAACTCTTCCTTGGCAATGCGGAAGAGCTCCCCAGGTCGTGTTCGGTTGGCCGCCGCCATCAACTGATAGAAACACTCCCGATCACGGCCCGTTAAGCGTAACCGATCGAGGAGGGACTCCGTGTCGTCTGTTGCGGGTGACGACGCTTCGACAAACCGCTCGTTGATGCGTGTTGGGACAACATCATCGAAAAGAGCGCAGTCCATGCCCAATCGGCCTAGCAGATTGTCAGGAAACCATCCTGGCCGATCTGTGACCAGGATCGGCTGAGGGGATTCTGGATTCTCCGAGGCCAGTTTCAGGAAGATGCCATGAACCAAAGTTTTCTCATGAATAGGCTCGTCGAGTTTCCATTTTCGAGGCAAACGCTTGGCATAGACCCAATAGCTAATTCCATCGTCCCCGGCAACTTCGCACAGATAGTAGGACTTCATCCCCAAGCGACTGCTCAACTCGGGCGGTACGTCCTCGGCCATCGCCTTTTTGACGTAACCCGGTACCCGAAAGAGCTTTCCTCGCAGCCCGTCCAGTTCGTTATGAACATCCGACCAGCAGGGTGGTGACTCGGCCCACTCGGCAATCTCCGGCGGCTGAAACATGTGCGAATAAAAGAGCACTCGCAAAAGAAGCTCCCTTTCTGCTGGCTGTACGGGCTGCCCATCTTCAAAACTTTGGAGAAAGCTCTCGGTAACACCAAAGGCGGCCAAAACGTCCCGAGGCCCTTCCAAGCGTGTTTCCTTTTTTGGTGTCTCCTCGGGGAGAGGTGTTTGCTCCGCCAAACTGGCCGTCGCGAGGAATGCCCCCCACTGAGTGGGCATCGCTTGGGCCGCCAGGCCACACGTTTCGCAACGCAGCCAAGATAGGCCCAATAGGCCAAGCAGTACGAGCCAACACGGTATTGATCTTTTCACTAAAAGAGCCTTTCCATACCGGCAAGCTTTCGGAGACATGTTCATAAAATTTATCCGCCAAGTACGTGGAGGTTACGACAACTCGGGAATATGTCTTTGGTGAGGTCTAAAAAGATAAGCCAAAAGGATGACGGTCAGAACGACTGAGATGGCAACGGCCAGAAGGATATTCTGGGGTGAAGTCAAAGATCCCGTCGTTGAGATAGGAGTGCGTTTCCACATCGGCTCCTTTGTCAGAACAACTGGCGCCACCCGCAATCCATCTTGGGCCTGATAAACCCAACGCTTGAAAAAAACGCCGATCACTTCGACCGGTTCCTGGATACGCATTCCCTCAGGAAAACCAGGGGGCAATTGCAGGCAGTAAACCACCACAGGGTCATTTTCCCGTTCCGGTTGCAACCAGGCCTGATAATATCCGTCGATCCCCTTGTCGTTAGCCGGTGCCGGATAGTAGGCAATGCCCCTAAACTCACCGCGGAGAGCGACAAGTTTTCTTCGGTAGTTTGAGGGATTCCGATAGAGTTGCGAAAACGTGACCCATGGTGGGTTCGCAGACCGGAGATCGTCCACAGAAAATTGGGTGAGAAGATGCAAGGTAGAAAACCAGGCGGTGGTTTCTTTTTTGCCAAAGGGTGTGTTATCCTCGACCGCGGAAAAATCGATCTCGGACAACTGCTTGAGGAGTTCTTCACTCCGTCCAGCGAACCGCGAATCATCCTGGGACCTTGAAAGAGTTTCCGGTTGAGCAACACGCGATCGAGAATTATGTCGTTCGTTGTTCAAGAAGGTGTCCGGAGCGAAAAGTCTCCAGGAAATCAGCCACTGGGGGATCAAAATAACCCCACCGATTAGCAGCACCAGGAGCAGAAGCCGCCTCTGCTCCCGCTGCGAAGGGAGAGACGGTGCTCGCCGGTAGCCATCAAAGCGAAGCACGGTGAAAACTCCTATCGAATCTGCAAAAATCGCCCATGTGCCGGGCACGCGCGGCATAGATCAGCTTGTCCAGGGCATCCTTCCCTCATTCTAGGTTACTTCTCCTAGAGGGCAAAAGATGTGAAATTACCGTGCTCCGAAGTTGGAACTTGGCACACGATGAACCACTCGGAACGGCTCGAATAATCCATACGCGATGGTATCGTAGCGATCGCCCGCGGGTGGGCCTTCGGCAGGGCCTTGAGCAAAAGCGTGGGGCCAGGCTGAGCCGCGCATGACTCCCGCATGATGGGGTCCCAGAGTATTCTTGAGCGTGCCAATAACGACGACTGTGACGGTGTTATCACCCTCTTTCAGTGCCGACGCGATATCGCACTCGTAAGGGGGTTTAAAGATAACGCCGCAATCCCGGCCATTGAGGATCACCTTGGCTAGTGATCCCTCCCAGCGACCCAATCGCACAAGGTATTGGCCCTCTCCTTTTTTCCACTGAAAGTGCCCTGTGTAACCGACGCCGTGGCCATAGAACGGGCATCCCTGGTTATTCCAGCCGGTCTGGCCCAATCCACTTCCATCGATGAGGTGTTGGGCAAGTCTTTGGAAATTCCCCTTCAGTTCGCTTGAGCACGCAACCTGAACCCCTTTAATCTCCTCGAGCGCGTTGTCCTTCTTGGACAGAAAGCGAACTTCGCTTAGCCCCACAAAGGCGTTGTCCACCGCGGGTTTGTCTGCGGGGAATGTCACGCCCGCGTGATTGGAGAGGATCCGAAAACCTAAGCGTCGAACCTTCGTTTCGGGAATCGCAATCGTGGCGGGAAGTCCCGATGTCCCACTGACGGTTTCTCGCCCCAAGGCTTGCGGAAGCGTGACACGGGCGATGACTTTCCCAGCCTCCAGCGACGGGGCATCGTCCAAAAGCACAATCTCCAGGTCTTTCACGCCCCGGGATGTTAAATTGACTTCGTTGTAATTCCAAATCTGAATGACGGCTAAAGACACAGTCCTACCGAAATCGAAAACGAGCCACGGTTGAGGATCATCGGCCGGCGCAGCAGAGCGGTCAAAGCCAATTCCCGCCGATAGCCACATCGTATGATTAGGCTGAGCTGTGTGCGCCCCTAGGCCTGAGGCAATCTGCAGCGGCTTGGCGGGCACGATCACGAAACCTTTCTCGGCTGGCTCGAGAGAGAAATCCCCTAACACGTAGGCCGGGGCTATCTCGTGGAAAAGCGTGAATGGGCGTGCCACAAGCTGCACTTCATTCTCACCGACTCGTACTGATCGGGAGATGTCGATCTTTCCAAACGCACGATCCAGCCACCAATCCTTACCATTCCACGAGACCGGTTGCCCGTTGCAGGTGATGGCGTAAAGGTCTGGGCGTTCAATCACAATCGCCAGATCACTGGGGACACTTTCACGAATCTGAAAGCGATAGGTCAAGGTAAACCCAGTTTCTGGTGGGAAGGATTGGCGAATAATCTCGTCCTTGAATTGGACGGCCCGATCCCAAGGATTGCCCGGCAGCCCGTGCTTCTTGAAGACCCAATCACAAGCCTGGTAGTAGTAGATGCCGCGTCGAAGTTCTGAGCCGACCTGGATATCGACATAATCGAGCGTCAAGACATTCGGCTGCAAGCGCGCGATGCTAATCGGTGACAGCGACACCGGTTGTTCTTGAAATTCTTGAGCGGGACCGGATACCGTTTCCTTCTGAGAAAAGAACACCACTAGGCTACCGACAGGCGATAAATCGAAGGGGAGTAAGAGACGGTTATCCTTCCGCACGAAGTGAGCAGGACGGGTGTTACCTTCTTCCAAATCCCAAATTTCGGCCCCAGCATAGCTCGTTTCAATAACACCACGGGTGGATTCGGTATCACTTGTATTGACCAAAACGACAATCTCGCCATCGGCCAAGCGCCGCCGCTGGTGAAAGAGCAACCCCCGATCGTCTTTTTCGCGAATAATGCGAATCCGAGGATCTTGACGTTCCGAAAGAATCAGCGGCAAGTCAGTGGGGTCACACTTCTTCCAACCTGGGAGTCGTTTTAGGGAATCAATTCGCTGGGACGGTGTGGCATTGACAAGGGAAGGACTTTCGCCGCAAACAAGCACGTGGCCGCCAAGTTTCAGAAATCTTTCGAGGAGCTCCACCGTGGTGCTTTCGAGGTTCTCGCACCCAGGGGGTAAAACCACCGTGTGGTAATGCCGAGATCCAACGATCAATCTCCCATCAGCGACGCTACCATGCCGGGCCATGATGTCTTCACATCCCAGGTCATATTCAATTTGGGCCGCTTCCAAAGATTTGAGCAGTTCAAAGAAACTACTTCCCAGGAGCGACAGTTCGGTTTTGTTTGGGGTTTGTCCCTGGTACATCCAGGCCGTCGAGGTCGGCTCGATCACGAGGATCTCGTTGACCCGCTCACCGGAAGAAAGGACTAAGGAGAGTCGCTTGAGATACCGAGCGATGACATAATAAGAATCCCACCATGGTTCGTGATACGAGAACGATTGGGGATGATCCATCTTTCGCGCGCCTCGAATGGAGATAAACGAAAGATGCTCGTCGAAAGTGTTGACGCCCAGAACGCCCAGCCAATCGGCGATCCGTTTCATGTCTTGGAAGCGTAAGTCCCAGCCCCCGGCCCCGTATAACTCACAGAGTGTACGTTGTCGTCCTAACTGATCGGCCACACTCGAAAGTTCTCGAACAGCACGGATATTGCCAAATTGGGCGTGCGTATGTTCGGCGTATTGGTTCATCAAGCAGTCAATCGCCGGACGCTGATGCCAGGCATAAAGGGCCATATTGTCGGGCACAAACCGACACCGTGGCCATTCGTGTTCCCAGTAATGGCCGGTGAACTCAAGATTGTGCCGCTCGCACCACTGGTAATACGGCTTGGCCCAGCGTTCGATGAATAAATGAAGCAGTAACCGATAGTAATCATGCCGTACCCGCTTCCAATCGCCCACCGGGCGAATCAACGAGGGTAGATGGTCAAGAAGGTCATAGCCGTAGGTCTCCCAAAAGCGATCCGCCAAATCGTCCGTCCATGAAAGCTGCCCGGCGGCAAGCAATCGCGGTTCATCCGTGAATGAACCGGGAATCCGTGACCCGAACCACTCTCCTACTTCGCGCTGGTAAGCGTCCAATGTGACTTCTAAAAACTTTTGCGTGACGCCCGGGTAAATCAAGTCCACATACGGTCGTCCGCCGTGCCAAGGAGATGGTGCGGAACGAACTACCTCGGCATAGAGATACTGATTGCCACCGAGTTGTTCCTTGGCTCGGAATTGTTGGGTGACATTCTCATAACCGTCGTTCGTCAAACGATAGACAGCAACCGCGGAAGGAGGAACCTCGGCTAGATTGCCTGTTTCTTTAACTGCCAGACCCCGGCCAATTGATTCCGGCATAACTTCAGGTACCCATCCCCCGGCAAAGCCCGAAGGATAGGAGTTTTCATCATAAATCCAGACATTCATGTCGAGAGACTCGGCCGTTTTAAGTGCTAGTTTCCACAAGCGGAACCATTCGTCCGACAAATAAGGCGTAATCAAGCCGGGCCGAGGATGAACAAACACCTGTTTGACGTCTTGCCCCGCCAAATCATGCAGGGTCGAAACGATCTGCTCATCGGTCAAGAGGTCATTCCATACCCACAAAGGCGCCGAGCTAAATTGACGGGGCGGTTTGGCCAAAAGGGACTTAACGGCAGTGGATGTCGTCAAAGGCTCGTCGGCACAATCCGTCACCCCAACGTGTGATAGGACCACGATCAATCCAACAGCAACACAAAAACTTCCATTCTTCATACAAGATTCTCCCATTCGCACTAATGGTCACCAGGCAAGCACATCGAAGATCACGGTAAGCGACATGGTGACCATCAATTCGCCAGCTTTTCCACACTGACATAATAAGCCCCGCAAAGGTCTTCGCCTTGGCTATTAAGAAACCACCCCTGGAGGATCGTCCGCCCAGCGGGCAAGGATACCTCGAAGGTAATGCCCATGGCCTCGGGTGAAGTTTGTTTCTGAAATTCCTGATTACCGATCACCAACACTGCACCGGCGATAGGCAGGGCCTTTCGGTTGCGGATGACTTCCTCCAGGGAACGTCCCGCCACGGTTTGCTTTGGGCCCGCGGAACCGAGGGGTTCATTGCAGTGGAACGGCCAGCGACGCAGTTCAATTCGGTAACGTCCCGGTGTGGCCACATCGATGTGATAAGGACCACCCCGGGGACCGCCTTCACCTGCGGAAACGCGGTGATGATTATCCACATCAACTCCAGCCCAATAGTTTGATGAAAGGATCACTGGGTTCTCCTGCTCCGTTCCCACAACCACAGGTTGGTACTCATACACTGTGGGTTCAATCTGGGTCCACCAGTGGTCGTAAAATGACTGCATTTTCTTGACAACGTCGGGGTGAACCTGGCTGAGATCTTGCTCTTGAGCCAAGTCACGCGACACGTCGTAAAGTTCGCTACCCTTGACAAGTCGCCAATTCCCCCAGATGACGCAGCAGTCGTTCTTTTCTGCCCGAGTCCGCCCACCATATTGGACGACCATCATGCGATCGGGAAGATTTGCCTGAGGGTTCCGCAGGACCTCGGCCAGGCTTAGTCCATCGAACCGCGCCGCGGGCGGCACACGTAGTCCGCACAGATCCACCAAAGTTGGCAGGATATCCTGGACCTGTGTCGGCTGACTGATGAAGCGAGGGCCTTGAATTCCTCCGTTAGGCCAACGGATAAAGCAGGGGACGCGATGACCACCCTCGTAGTAACTGCCTTTTCCTTCCCGCAAACCTGCGTTGAAAACCTTGCGTCCTGCCGTCCCACCATTGTCTGTCATGAAGATCACGATGGTGTCCTCGCGGAGCCCGGAGTCGATGAGCCAATTCTCGAGCCGCCCCATGTTCTCGTCGATGTTGGCGATCATGCCAAAAAAGTTGGCCACTGCGGCAGGCACGCGGCTGCGATACGGAGCCGCATCCTTGTCTTGGGCCCAGAGCGGCCCATGCGGGGCATTTGTGGCGATGTAACAAAAGAAAGGTTGTTGTGATTTTCGGCACTCCTCCATCCAGCGAAGGGCCTCATCGAACCAAAAGTCGGTGCAATAACGGTCGGCCACGGAAACCTGATCACCATCACGATACCGAATCTTCAGACAATCGTTGTCGAACTCCACATCGGAAGAAACACCCCATCCTCCGAACCAAACCGATTTTTCGAAACCACGATCTGTAGGCCGATCAGGATAATGGTCCCCGAGGTGCCACTTACCGAAATGTCCTGTCCGATAGCCGCTGGCCCGGAATATCTCGGCCATTGTCGGCACGTGACGCCAAATCATGTTGGTACCAGCGGGGACACTACGGGCACCATTGCGAAGGGCATCCTGACCCGTCATCAGTTGCCCCCGCGTCGGTGTGCACACCGGAGCCACGTGAAAATCGGTTAAGCGAACACCCTCAGCGGCAAGCCGGTCGAGGTGGGGAGTCCAAAGAATCGGGTTCCCCTGGCAAGAAAGATCGCCTAACCCCTGATCATCGGTGATGACGATAATCACGTTCGGTGTTTTCTCTTTACGGGGGGCCGATCCGTGGCCAGCTTGGGGCTGCGACGTTGGTTCTTGATGCTCGAGCGTCAACTTTTCAGGGTCGATGATCACATGGCAAATGCGTTGACGTTTCCAAGTATAAACGATGTGGACCAAACCATCGCGGGTCTGAATCACCGAAGGATAGCTAAATTCGCCGGGTTGGTCCTCCAGCACTAATACTGGCACCCAGTTGACTCCATCATGAGACAGCGCGACATTAAGCGGCGATCGCCCTGTTGTCGCGTGGTTATAAACCAAAAGCTGCCGTCCATCGCGAAGCGTAACGGCATCGATCCCGGCGTTAGGATTTGGCACGGTGGTCTTTTGGACGGGCGTCCATGTCTGACCATTGTCATACGAAGCCGTGAAAAAGACCCGTCGCTGCCGTGTCCTCCCCACGGCTACAAGACGATCGTTTGATAGTCGCAATATGGAAGGCTGAATGGCATCCAGGGGTTCAGCTCCCTGAGGGGGGATGCGCTTTTCCCAAGTTACGCCCCGATCTCGGGTGAACTCAAAATGGATTTGCCAACGGCTGGGCGACTCCGGCGTCTCTGTGCTGGAAGGGCATAACCATGTGCCATCAGCCAACTCGATGGGCTTATTCTTAATAGGGCCCAGAAAACCGTCGGGCGGTCGTTTCGGCGGGCCCCAGGTACGTCCTCCGTCCTGACTACTCATCATCATCCCCCACCAACTGCTAGGCCGAGGACCAACCTTGTAAAAGAGGACGAGTGGTCCCTCCTTCGGTTGAAACAGAACGGGATTCCAGCAGGGGTAGCGGCGACCATCTTCTTGAACACCAGTTGCAATTTCGACCGGAGCACTCCAGCCATCTTGTGTGAGTCGGCTCAGCCAGATGCCGACATTCTCTGCCCCCTCGCGGTCCCCGCCAAACCAGGCAACAGCCAACCCAGCCTCGGTTTCGGCAATCGTGGAAGCATGGCAGCTCTTAAACGGTGCCGACTCGAAAACGAACTGGCGACCGACAACCGCCGAAGACTGCTCATTGGCGTGAGCATGGCCGTAGTTTAACGGTGTCATCATCAACCCCGCGCTGATGACTACGAAGTAGTGAACGGACAACGTCGGCGACGCCACGGCAATCTTCATGGGTAAACCTCCCTCAGCTCGTCTTTTTCGGGGTGCCCCGCAAGAGCTCCAAATCCAGCGGTACCCACCATGCTATCGCTTCGCGTTGGGGTCTTCAATTGTCGGGAAGAGCAAGCGCGGCGGAGCCAGCGAAAGAAAAGAGGTCGTCCCCTGGAAGACGGATTGCGGGAAATGGGTTCGTTTGATTGTGCGCGCCATCAACCGGTCCGCTGGATTGCGAAAGAATCACCCGCCCTGCGTGTCGATGAGCTGATGCGTCGTACCTGCTCTTCGATTTTTTTCCGCCGCATCATTGTCTTTAAATCGTTTGTTTAATACAATTGTTTGTTTGAAAGGCCAGGTAGTGATACTGTGGGAGGGCCCATAATGTCTGTGGAAGTGGATGACACGAAGTCTCGGCTGTTGACGGCTGCCGGGGAACTATTTGCCGAGCGAGGGTTTGAGGGGGCCACCGCCCGCCAAATTTGCGAAAGGGCGGGCGTCAATCTCGCCGCGATCAATTACCACTTCAAGTCGAAGGAACAGCTTTACATTGAGGCCGTCAAGGCGGCCGCACCGGTGTTTCACGCGGAGCTGGCTGAGCTAGAAGTCGAACTCGATCAGATCCAGGAAGAAAGGCGGCGGGACGCGGCGGCAGCGCTCCTCAAAAAATACATCTATCTCTTAATGCACCGTATGGTCGGGATTCACGTCCCTGACTGGAAGGTCAAGCTGATTATGCGGGAAATGCTGGAGCCGACAGGGGGGTGTCAGGAGTTCTTTCGGCAGCATGTCCAGCGAGGGTTTGAGATCTTAATGAGAATTGTGAACCTCCTTTTGCCAGAGGACACGCCGGAGCATCGCCGGGTTCAGATCGGTTTGAGCATCGTTTCGCAGTGCCTTCATTATCGCATGGCACGCGATGTGATCCAGTTTTTGATTCCGCGTCGAGATGATCCGGCGTTTAGCCCGGACAGTTTGGCAGAGCATATCGTGGAGTTTGTCTTCTCCGCCCTAGGATTGTCGCCGCCTTTCGTTCGGCAATGGGAACGTAAGGATTGCGAATATAGAGAAGGTGCCCATCTGTCCGGATGATGGACGCGGTCAATCGCCAGTGTGAGAGACCGAAAACCCAATTACTGGACATGGAGATAAACATCATTCGGTGAAGACCGAAAGGTTTCTGCCGAGGAATAAGCGGAAAGGGTGGTTGCATGTCTTATCGGGCCGTTGCGGAACGATCTTGGTTCGAGGTCATTTTCAATGTCGTGGCTCCATTTGTTGTCATTGGCCTGGGGATTCTCGGCTTCTTAACCCTGAAGGCCTTGAAGAAGCCCGTGCCCCGTGAAAAACCTCAGTCGCCGTTGCCGCTCGTTCAGACGACACGGGTTGTTCGACATGAGGGTGGCCTCGAGCTAAAAACCGACGGCGTCGTCGTTCCCTACCGCGAAATTCAGATCGCGACGGAAGTGGATGGGCGAATTGTGGAAAAAACCGCTGACTGCGAAGCAGGGCGATACGTGACCAAGGGCACATTGTTGTTAACGATCGACAAAAGTGATTATCAGATTGAATATGCCAGGCTTCAGGAACAGTTGAGACAGGCAGAGGCCAGTTTGGCTGAGCTGGATGTTGAAATTAATAACACGCAGCGGCTCCTGGAAGTGGCGGAGCAACAATTTGAGATTCAAAAGCAGGATTTTGCCCGCGCAGAACGGTTGTTTGGCACAAAGGCGATCAGTCAGGCGGAGTTTGATGCAGCGCGCAAGAGCCTGCTTCTCGCCAGGCAGGAATTGATCAATCTCGAGAACCTCCTGCGCCTTAAACAGAGTAGCAAGGAGCGTTTAGTCGCTGCGCGGAATCAGGTTGAGGTATCTTTGAAAAAGGCGGAGTTGGATCTTTCCCGGACGGAGATCCGCGCACCCAGCGACGGTGTCGTGATCAGTGATCTTGTCGAACAAAATAGCTACGTGCGAAAGGGCACAGTGGTGGTGACCTTTGAAGACACGTCTGTGGCCCAGGTGAGATGTAATCTAACGACTCGGCAAGTCGCATGGCTTTGGGCTTTGATCCACGGGAAGACGTTGGAGAACGCGGACCGGGGGGAAGCTTATCAGGTTCCAAAATTGCCGGTAACGGTTGAGTACAACCTCGATGGGCGTGTGTTCGTTTGGAATGGTGTGCTAGATGGATATGAAGGAATCGGCGTGGATGATCGCACCCGCATGGTTCCTTGCCGAGTTCTTGTAGATCGCCCCACCGTTGTCTCAATAAAAGCCGGCGAAGGGAAATCCAAAGAGTCCCTAGTTGATGTTCCGCGACATCCCCCGGCCCTTGTTCGCGGAATGTATGTCACGGTAAGGATTTACGTCGCTCCCGGAGTGCCGGTGCTTCGCGTTCCCGAACGTGCTGTCCAACCTGGGGGGATGGTGGGACGGATTCGTGACGGCAAGTTGAAGATGATCCCGGTGGAACTTGCGGAAGTTGTTCCTGAGGGGGCATTGATCGTTGCCCCACCCGATATCTTACAAGAAGGCGATAGTGTGGCGGTTTCGCCGACGCCGTTTATTGAAAACAATCCCTTGGCGATTTCAGGAGATGGGCTGCCAGTTGAGGAGCAGCCGGTCTTATGAAGAGCATTCTCCGTTGGTCCATTCGCAACGCCCCGGCCATGAACACGCTGCTCATTGGGCTGCTTGTGGTCGGGACGGTGAGTCTTCTCCGAATGCGGCGAGAGGTCTTCCCCGATTTTAACCTCGACATGATCCTGATTAGTGTCCCCTATCCAGGGGCAAGCCCCACGGAGGTAGAAGAGGGAATTTGCCAGAAAATCGAGGAAGCCGTTCGGGCGGTGGCGGGGATCAAGAAGACCTATTCCGTGGCAAGGGAAAGTGGTGGTGCCGTCATCTTGGAGCTATTCAGCAATGCCGATGCCCAGCGCGTCTTGGATGAAGTCCGTTCGGAGGTAGATCGCATTCCGAGTTTTCCGGAAATGGCCGAGAATCCGGAGATCAAACTTATCACCATCCGCCGTGCAGCGATTACCGTGGGGGTGATTGGACCGGACTCCGACGATCCTCGGTCAGAACGGGCCCTTCGTGAGTTGGCCGAACAAGTGCGGGATGAGCTGATCGCATTGCCGAATGTTAATCAGGCTGACCTGATGGGCGTTCGCCCGTACGAAATTTCAGTGGAAATCTCTGAAAAGACGTTACGCGAGTACGGCTTGACGCTGCAAAAGGTTGCCCAAGTGATCCGTCAGGAGAACATCGAAGTGCCGGGTGGAACGCTCCGGGCGCACTCACAGGAAGTGCTTCTCCGGGGCAAGAACAAAGGCATGACGGGCAAGGAGCTTGCAAGCATTCCTCTCGTCACACAACCGGACGGACGTATTCTAACATTGGGTGATTTGGCAACAATTCAAGATGGTTTTGCCGACACCACGGCAGTGAGCCGGATCAACGGACGCCCGGGAATGGCTGTCGTCGTTACGAGCACCTCGACAGAGGACCTCCTCAAGACGACGAAAGATGTCCACGAATATGTAGCGCAGAAAAAGTTGCCCCCGGGTTATGAACTTGTTACCAGGGGGATATTTCGGTTTATGTCCGCGATCGGCTCAATCTTTTGGCCAAGAATGGTTTGCAGGGGCTTATCATCGTGTTCGTGCTCCTCGCCGTATTTCTAGAAATCCATTTGGCATTTTGGGTGGCACTTGGCATCCCTGTCGCCATGCTGGGGACAGCCATCATCATGCAGTGGAGCGATCAGACCCTGAATATGATGTCCGTGTTCGCGTTCCTCATGGCCCTGGGGATGCTGGTCGACGACGCCATCGTCATCGGTGAAAACGTTTATGTCCACCGACAGATGGGCAAGGGCTATGTGCAGGCAGCAATTGACGGAACATACGAAGTCCTGCCTTCCGTGACTGCTGCGGTTGCGACAACAGTGATCGCCTTTGCCCCGTTGTTTTTCGTCCCGGGCATTATGGGTAAGTTTATTTGGCTCCTACCGTTTGGGGTCGTGACGATGCTTCTTGTATCGTTGATGGAAGCCGTGTTTATATTGCCTTGCCACCTTGCCCATGACCCTAGCAAGTGGGAACGGCAGTTTGGAGGTACGGCGGAGGAAAACTCCTTCGCTGGATCAGATGCCCCGCAACCGGTGCGCTCAGGCCGACGTTGGCTGGGAATCATTTGGCGAGTCAGTCTCACATTTCTCTTGGTAGGGGTATTGTTGATTTTGAGCCGTGGTGAAATTCCTTGGGAGATGAGTTGGCCCGTTTGGGTCATTTGTGTCATTATTGTGGCCTTGATTACTTTCGCCCGTGCCCTGCCGAGAATTGAAGGCTTTACGAACCTTATCAATCGTTACGCGGATATTGCGTTGCAGACTTTCATCAAGCGTGTTTACATGCCCAGTCTTAAGTTGGCTTTGCGTTTTGCGCCGGTGACACTGGCTCTGGCAATTGCACTCTTGATAGCTTCACTGGGCCTTGTAGTCTCCGGATATGTTCCATTTGTTCCCTTCCCGAAGCTCGATGCCGAATCCATTGAGGCCGTGGTCTATTATCCGGCCGGTACACCGGAGGATGTCACGAATCGGGCGACGCTCGCCATCGAACAGGCGATTCGTGATGTGGATGAAGAATACCGCCGTCAGGGCAGGCCGCTTGTCAAAACAATTTACCGAGTGGTGGGAGAAGTGACGGTGGGCGCTTTGCGGGTGGGCAACGAGCTGCCCACGGGCAGTCACTCGGGCAAGGTCGAGGTGGAACTTGTGGAGGCGGCGGTGCGGGACTTAAGCAGCGAAGAGATTGTCAAACGGTGGCGCGAACGGTCGTTAGAATTGGGCCGTCAATTCCCGGGTGCTGAAAGCGTGACATTTCAGTCCCAAGCACGCGGGCCTGGTGGATTGCCCATCGAGTTTCGGCTTTTGGCACCGGTCCATCGAATGGCGGAACTTGAGGAGGCGGTCGAAAAATGCAAAGCGTATCTGGCTGAGATTCCGGGTGTCTTCGATATCCAAGATGATGCACGGCCTGGCAAATGGGAATTTCAGATAAAGACGACCGACAAGGCTAAGGCCTTGGGGGTTTCGCTCCTCGATTTGGCGGGAACGGTCCGCGCGGCATATTACGGCGAAGAGGCGATGCGACTTCAACGGGGCCGTCATGAGGTTAAAGTCATGGTTCGCTATCCGGAAGAGGAACGTCGCTCCCTAGCTCGCTTTGATGATATCCGAATTAGGGCAGGGGGGATCGAACGCCCCATCACCGAGCTGGCGGAAATCACCGTTGCCAGAGGCTATTCGCAGATTCATCGTCTCAATCAACTGCGGGCCATAGCTATTACGGCCGACGTGGATGAAGCCGTTGTCAATTCGCAAAAAGTCATTACCGATTTGAAAACCCGGTTCCTTCCCGACCTCTTGTCCAATCCCCGCTATTCGGATATCCAGATCTCCTGGGAAGGTGCCCAAGAGTCGACCAACGAGTCGATTTCCGCCATGATCCGCGGGCTTTTGGTGGCCCTAATCGCTATGTTTGCACTCTTGACACTCGAATTCCGCTCGTATTTTCAGCCTATCATGATTCTCATCATCATTCCGTTTGGGCTGCTAGGTGCGATCGTCGGACACCTCATAATGGGTCTTCCGCTGACCCTCATGAGCATTTTTGGAATGGTGGCCCTCACAGGTGTGGTGGTCAATGACTCCATTGTGCTGGTGGACTTTATCAATTCGCGGGTCCGTGAGGGTAAACCGATTAGGGAGGCCCTCATCGAATCAGGGCAGCGGCGCTTACGTCCCGTCCTGTTGACCTCGGTGACCACCATCGGTGGGCTGGCTCCGCTTGTCCTGGAACGGTCGGTTCAGGCTGAATACTTGGTGCCGATGGCCGTAACGTTGTCGTTTGGCCTCATGTTTACCACGGTGATTGCCTTGATTCTGGTCCCGACGGTGTACCTTATGTACAGTTGGGTCATGCCCGTATCGAGAAAAGACGAGGAAGAAATCGAGGAGTCTTGGAAAAAGGAGCACCCTCCTGCAGAAAAGGAGGAGTCTTACGTAGATACTATCCCCAAAGTCCCCGAAGGTGCCTTGCCGGAACCTTTTCTCATGGAATCTCCTCAGGATTGAACCGTCGCGGCTGCGGCCGTTTGGGTGGCCGCCCCCTTTGTCTTCAGTTAGACTCGACGGACGACTTGCTCCCACGGGTGGGTCTCGCAGGTCGGGATCGACGTCTTATAATGGGAACATGAATCGTTAAGGCAGTGTCGGAGAGTTTTGAAGGAGCGAGGATAGATTTCGTTCGAACTCGGCGGTCTTGTTGGTCTTGCATCTAAGGGAAGCGGGTGCCAAAAGAGCCCCTTTTATACGCCTAGGAGTTTCCCAATGAATCTGCGCGAAGAACGTTATAGCCGCTTTGCTCTGGTTCGGGAGATGATGGAAACCCCGGAAATCATCGCTCAGTTTGATCCTGCGGTCGTGGCCGATGCCGTGCCAATTGTGCAGGAGGTCAAGAACCTCTTTTTGACGGGCGAGGGTTCCAGCCGGATCTTTCCCGCGAAGAACCTGATTTACGAAAACCTGAAGCGTGGCGGTGTTTGGCACATTGCAACGGATGGTGCCCGCCAGGCACATGAGTATGACCTAAAACAGTTTGCCGTTTTTGCTGCAAGTAATAGCGGTAAGACAAAAGAAGTCATCTCCCTATTCACGAAGCTCGCTCAAGAAGGGCATCCCCGTCGGCTTGGTTTGACCGCCAACTACGGCGTGAAACTGGAGGAAGTCGCAACGCGGTGTTACCACCTGAAGTGTGGCTCGGAAAATGCCGTGGCGGCGACCAAGAGCGTGGTCGAGCAAGCACTGTTTTATCGGGCGATGCTGGCCTGCCAAGAAAACGATTCTTCTTTCTGGCGGTTAAAAGAGAAGGCTGCCGCGGCGGCACGCGAGGTTCTGGAAATGCCAATACCGCAGTCGCTTGTTGATCGCATTGCCCAGGCTCCATTGGTCTATTTTGCTGGCCGCAATAACGGCGTCGCCGAGGAATTGACACTCAAGACTAATGAGATCACGCGAAAGAAGAGTGATTTCCTCGAGGGCACTTATGCCGTCCATGGAATTGAAGAAGTCATGGATGCCAACGAGGTCATGATTGTGGTGGAGCCATTCGCGGCGGAGGCCGAGAAGTTTCATCAGACCCTCGTCGAGCGAGTTGGCCTTACGATCGTGGCGATTTCGGCAGAAGAGACTATGTTCCCGACGATCCGGATACCGCATGTACCGGGCTACGAGACGATCCTGCAACTTTTAGCAGGTTGGAACCTTCTCGTCGAAGTGGGCGTGACCATGGGCATTGACCTCGATAAGCCTGTGCGAGCTCGGAAGATCGGAAACGAGTACTTGCCTGGATGATCGCCCTCAGATGCGGCGGGTTTTTTAAGTCCCGTTTGAGCAGCCTTCCAAGGAGAGGTAACCTGGGACTGAGAACTTGGAGCAATAGGAGACGCGTAATCATTTAGCCATTGGCTTGGGTCTCAAGTATCAAATCCAGAGGGAACTCGCATGCAATCTGGTGTGAAATACATGCGTCGGCTCGATGATCGAGTGATGGCGTCAGAAGAGGCTGCCGACGTTTTTGACCAGTGGGAAGTCGGGCAGGAACGCTGGATGTTTGTCTCACCTCACGACGATGATGCGGTGATCGGAGCAGGCCTGACGATCCAAGTAGGGATGGCTGCCGGAGCTGAGGTCTATGTTGTGATTACCACAGACGGCCGGATGGGCTATTGCCGCATTCCGCAGCGTCGAACAATCACGCGGATTCGCAGTGAGGAAGCGCGAGAGGCCTACCGGATGTTAGGGCTGCCTCCTGAGCGGTTACGATGCCTCGGATTTCCCGATTGCAACCTCAACGCCTATCGGGGACGGCATTTCACAACGATTGGTGATCCAACTGAAATTGAAGGTGCCAGTGGGCTGCAAAACGCCTTTCCCTATGTGTTGAGGCAGATTAGGCCGACGCGAGTGTTCTTGCCCACCCCTACGGACCTCCATCCCGACCACCGCATTGTCTATGAGGAAATGCTCATCAGTTTGTTTCACGCCCAAGGGAGTATCTGGCCGGAGTTGGGTCCACCCATCGTAAGAATTCCCGTGGTATATGAGTTCGCTACGTATTGCGATTTCCCTGAGCCTCCCCAGATTCGCCTGGTGACGCCAGTCGCGTTTCTCGAGCGTAAGCTGGAGGCCATCCAGTGTTTTGCGAGTCAAGAACAGATAGAGGTGTTGGTAAAGGTTCAGCGGGACGTTGGACCGGTGGAATACCTGCGCCAAGTTGCTTTCAATTTCTATTCCCCGGAAAAATACGCAGCTTTATTTGAGGGCTGAAAGTGGGTAGTGCAACGAAGAGAAGAGGTTTGGGTAATATAATCTGCCAGTGACGGGATTTTACAGGACCCTCTATTAAGAGCCTATCCGAACAAGTCCCCCTCTCCCTCCGGGAGAGGGTTGGGGTGAGGGCAAGCGAAAATAGGAATCGATGGAGAAAACCGGCATCGATTCGAGCCACCCTCACCCCCGACCCCTCTCCCGCCGAACGGGCGAGGGGAGATTATGGGATGGGTTCTAAGCGACGATTCCCCTTCACAGGAATGTGATCTACTCTTTCCCGACTTTCCGGTTGGCTAGCGGGGTGATTTTGATCAGATTGTAACATCTTCTCTGGTTGTTCCATTTTTCCAATTCAGCTCGGTCATTTCGGTACATTGGGGGGCTTTCGATAAACGTGGCTCTCGCGATTAGCCGATAATCCATTTGAGTGATGGTTCTGAGGAGCGTATTGGAAATCTCGCCGGGACGAACCGATCAATTTCTTCCTGCTTTTTGGAGAGTCAGGGATGATGAAACGACGACTAACAATGGCTTTGCTGGGCTGGTCCTGGATGTGTTGGATTGGGCTTGTCTCTGCCCAGGTTTATCCAACCGCAGCCTTTGATAAAGGGGTCGGAGGATGCGCCGCCTGTGGCGACGTGAATCGGCGTATCTGCAAAGATGACACATGCTGGCTTTCCGACTTCTTCTACTGTGATCCCTGTCGGCCGAAGGACCCCTGGAAGTTGCCCACGCCCCAATTCTTGGCCTGCCGCGGATGGGAGTTCGGAGGCTGGGTCAGCGGTGGCATCAGCGTGGTGGCCAACAATCCGGCTGACAACTACAACGGCGTGGTGACTTTCAACGATCGTGACCGCGAATTCCAGATGAATCAGCTCAATTTTTATTTGGAAAAGGTCACGCAAACCAACGGCTGTGGCTGGGATTGGGGGGGACGTGTCGATGTCCTCTACGGGACGGATGCCCGCTTCACCCAGGCCATCGATGGTTTGGAATCGGACTGGAATCAGACCGAGCGCTTCTATCAGGTGGCCTTGCCACAGTTTTACCTTGACGTGGCCTACAATGACTGGCTCCTGCGGGCAGGGCACTTCTATTCCCTGGTCGGGTATGAAGCCGTCCCGGTTACCCAGAACTTCTTTTATTCCCACAGTTACTCGCACCAGTATGGTCAGCCATTTACCCATACGGGCTTGTTACTCAGCCGCAAGCTGAATCAGTGGGTCTTCACGGCAGGACTGCAGCGGGGGAACAATCAGTTTGATGACACCGACGGTCGGGATGCCATTGGCTTTTTGGGCGGCATTCGCTGGACGAGCTATGACGAGCGCTTTGCCGTAGCCTTTGGGATCTCCGCCGACGAGCAGGGGATTGACCGACCCATCACCATCTACAGCCTGGCGGGGACCTGGAATGTCACGTCTCGGTTGCAATATGTCCTGGAACACACTTACGGCGAGTCGGAGGATCCTCAGATCGGCAAGAGCCAATGGTATGGCTTGACCAACTACTTGTATTACAAGATCAATCCGTGCTGGCAAACCGGTCTGCGGGTGGAATGGTTCCGGGATGAGGACGGCGTTCGCGTGGCCGGAATTGGGGACGGCAACCGCGCGGTTGGTCCTTATCCGGGAGACTTCTACGAAATCAGCTTCGGGGTGAACTGGTCACCGCATCCCAACCTGCGGGTCCGCCCCGAGGTCCGTTGGGATTGGTTTGACGAACGGCGGCCTGTGGCCCTCTACCCCTATGACGCCGGCGACCGCGACGACCAGTTCCTCTTGGGTTGCGATTTTATCGTGACGTTCTAAGTGTTGAAGCTCGCTAAAGCATCCCGTGCCCACAAAGTCATCCGCTGACGAAGGGTTACCGAAGCCTGTGTGGGTACGACCGGGATTCTTCGTCCAGAGCCGACTTGCCCACCGCATCCGACCGTGCTAGGATAGCCCCAAGAGTGATAACCGCGCGGAGAATCCCATGAAACTGATCATCGCCATTATTCAGCCACATCGCTTGGAGGCAGTGAAGCAGGCTTTGGCCGATGTGGAGGTTTTTCGCTTGACGGTCATGGACGTACAAGGATTCGGGCGAGAGCGAGGCCACGCGGAGGCCTTTCGCGGTCATGAGTTTAGCGTGAACTTGACGCGAAAGGTCCAACTGATGATCGCCGTCAACGACAATTTCCTCGAACCGACCATCGACGCCATTATCAAGGGCGCGAGGACAGGTCCGCAAGGTCAAGTGGGCGACGGCAAGATCTTTGTCCTACCCTTAGAAGATTGCATCCGCATTCGCACCGGAGAACGCGGCGGCGAGGCCATCTGAAGGAGCGCTTCGCCTCGCCGGCCAGCCACTTAGGCCGTTCCCTATCCCATCGTATTCTGGCCCTCGTGGCTTAGAGCCTATCCCGTAATCTCACCCCCGCCCGTTTGGCGGGAGAAAAGCAGGGGTGGGGGTGGCTCGAAGCGCTGCCGGTTGTCTCGATCGACTCCGACGATCGCTTGCCCTCACCCCAACCCTCTCCCGGAGGGAGAGGGGGAACTTTTTGGGATAGACTCTTAACTCCGCGTTTGCTCGCCAAACCAGGTCTTAGTGCTTCTTGACGGAAACCGAGACTCCTGCCCCCTCCATATGGAGAAAGACCGTCTCATACTCCGGTGTCGTCGTAATGGCCTTGACAAATCGAGGATCGGCCGAACGTGGTGTCATGTTGTGGGCAATCACCACACCACCGGGCCGGACAAGGGGAGAAAGTTTCTCAAAGTAATCGATGTAGCCGGTCTTGTCAGCATCGAGGAAAAGTACGTCAATCGGCTCCTTAAGCTGGGTCACAGTTTGGTGGGCATCGCCAAGGACGATCGTGACAATGTCACTGACCCCTGCCCTTTCAAAGTTTTTCTTGGCCTGAGCAGCACGTCTCTCGTCAATTTCGAACGTTGTAAGTTTACCACCGGTCTTCTTCAGGACCAGGCAAAACCAAAGGCCGGAGTAACCCACGGATGTTCCGATTTCCACGACATGCTTGGCACCCACGGCTTCTGCCCAAGCTCGGAGAAGCCGACCATCTTCCTCCGGCACGATCATATTGCCCGCTCGCTGATTCGCTCCTACCTCGGCGATGACATCCAAGATCTGCTTCTCGATATCATCTTTGGGCAAGGTCTTGACTTCAAAAGCCGTGGTCCCCCTGGCACCCGGTCCGCCCGATGGGGGCGTCCGCTGCGGTGGTTGGGCAGAAACTGACAACGTCGGCAACAGCATTAGCAAAACCCCAAGTCCGATCGCTCGATACATGCAGCTTCTTCTTTTCTAACCGATCATCGAACAACGCTATTGAAATCGCTCAAAAAACATTGAACCTTCGTGATACTTGGCCCTTTGCCCCTTTTCCTGGGACATGTTCACCCGGAAAATAGCCGTTTACGGATGCACAGCCGTACCATTATAAACCCCCGTTATTTGAAAGAGGACCGCTCACCCGTCCGGGAGGTTGTGTCCATGCGCCCCGATTACGACCAAGAGAGCCTTAGCCATGACCCCATTCATGGGTACATACCATTCGTCTCGAGGAGGGGGGTATCCACTGGCGAGGTCTCGGAGCAGGAGCTTATCGACCATCCTTGGATTCAACGTCTCCGCCAAATCCATCAGCTTCAAACCGCCTGGTGGGTTTTCCCCTCCGCGACGCACACCAGATTTCAACATGTGTTGGGGGTGATGCACCTTGCCGGCCGGATCGCCAACGAACTCTACCCAACGCTGGCTGCAAGTGACCCCAATGTCCCAAGTCGCGGTTACGTGGTCTCATTGATACGAGTAGCCGGACTTCTCCATGACGTGGGACATGGACCGTTCGGCCATTTTTTCGATCAGTTTTATCTATCCCGTTACCAGCTCAATCACGAGTCACTTGGAGCTGAGATCATTCGCCGCGACCTGGCGCCCCTGATCCGTGGCATTCGGCGAAATCCATTTGGAAAACTCGAGTCCCACGAAGAACTGGACCCGGAGCAGGTCTGCTTTCTTATGATGCGTCCGAGAAGCGGATCCGATCGAACGGCGCCACTTTGGCTACGCTTGCTGCGAGGCCTGTTTAGCGGCATCTACACGGTCGATAACATGGATTTCGTCCTACGAGATGCCTACATGTCGGGATACAGTCAGAAGGCATTTGACCTCGAACGCCTCATCCATTACAGCTTTTTCACACCTCAAGGTGTGACGATCCACGAACGAGGATTGTCGGCACTGGTGCGCTTCATCACAGTGCGGGCGGAACTGTTTCGGTCCATCTACTTCCACAGGACGGTCCGGTCGATCGACCTGTCTCTTCAGGACTTGTTTCAGGAGAGTGCGAACCTGCTATTTCCCGGCAATCCTTTAGATCACCTAGAAGAATATAGGCGTTTGACGGACTGGTCACTGTTGGTCGATGTCGAGCGCTGGGCCGAATCGTCCGACGAGCGGCGGGCGCGTTTGGGGCACCAGTGGCGGGAATGGTTAGCCCGCAAAATCCGCTGGAAAATGGTCTGTGAACGAACCATCTTTTTTGGGCCGGGCAAAGCAGAAGAAATGAGCGTTTTCAGCGATGAGCACCTATTTGAGGAAGCAGTTCGTCGCCGACTTCCTTCCGATTTGCGAGATATGCCGCTCCGCTTTGACCCACCGCGGCATGTTCATCGTCCGGGAACACGTGCCCCCGCCGCCGGGCAGAATTTCTTGTACGACCCGGCCCAAAATGCGGTTCGCAGCCTCGATGCCAGGGAACTCTATCGCCAGATTCCGCTCAGTTACCGCATCTGCCGTGTCTATGCACTCTCGACAGAGCACGCATCCGAGATTGCACAGGCCATGGATTCCCTACTGAGCGAAGACCATGTTGATGACGTAACCAATATGTGAAACTCGGTAATGCATGTCGCTAGAATCGGTTCCTCCAAGCAGAAGGTAATCCGCTATGTCAAAAAGTGATCCATATGCCATGTACGATAATCCCCTTGTGGGCCGATATGCCTCACAGGAAATGAGCGAACTTTTCGGGCCTCGGCGGCGCATCGAAACCTGGCGACGGTTGTGGGTCATCTTGGCCGAATCCCAGGCCGAGCTGGGGCTTCCGATTACCGAACAGCAAATTGCCGAGATGAAAAGCCAGATCAGCAACATTGATTGGGAAAAAGCGGCGGAATACGAGCGGCGATTTCGTCATGACGTGATGGCTCACGTCCATGCCTTTGGTGATGTTTGCCCTTCCGCCCGCGGAATTATTCACTTGGGTGCCACCAGTTGTTATGTCACCGATAACACCGACCTCATTCTCATGCGCGAAGGGTTGAAGCTCATTGCCCGTCGTCTGGCAGCAGCCATTGATCATTTGGGAACGTTTGCCGCCAAATACCGGGACTTGCCCTGCCTCAGCTTTACCCATTTCCAACCGGCACAGCCCACCACGGTGGGAAGGCGCGCTTGTCTTTGGGCGTACGATTTTGCCATGGATTTGCAGGAGGTGGAACACCGACTCAGTCAGTTACAGGCCCGCGGTGTTCAGGGGACCACGGGAACGCAGGCCAGTTTTCTTACGCTGTTCAACGGCGATCACGAGAAGGTGAAAAAGCTCAATCAATTAGTTTGCCAGAAGATGGGATTTCCTGGTAGCTATGTCATCACGGGACAAACCTATTCTCGGAAGATCGATGCCCAAATTCTTGCGACCCTCGCCCAAATTGCCGCCACTGCTCACAAGGTGGCTACCGATATTCGCCTATTGGCACATCGAAAAGAGATCGAAGAACCGTTTGAAAAAGAACAGATTGGCTCTTCCGCCATGGCATACAAGAGAAACCCCATGCGGAGTGAGCGAATTTGCGGCCTGGCGCGATATGTGATGAGTCTGGAGGCGAACACCACCCTCACGCATGGCGTCCAGTGGTTGGAACGAACCCTGGACGATAGTGCCAATCGCCGCCTCGTCATCCCGCAAGCGTTTTTGGCAATCGATGCCATCCTCATTCTCTGCTGCAACGTCTTCTCGGGTCTGGTTGTTTATCCCAAGGTTATCGAAAAGAACCTTTTGGCAGAATTGCCTTTCATGATGACTGAAGACATCCTCATGGCTGCCGTGCAAGCGGGCGGTGATCGGCAGGAACTGCACGAGCGAATCCGGCAGCATAGCCATCAGGTTGCCCGAAAGATCAAAGAGGAAGGGGGTGAAAACGATCTCATCGAGCGTCTTAAGGCCGACCCAGCCTTTGCTGAGGTCAATTTTGAAAGTGTGACCGACCCACTGAAATACGTAGGGCGTTCCCGAGAACAGGTTGACGAATTCATCCGAGACGTGGTCCAGCCCATTCGGGAACGTTATACGGGGGCGAGAGATCTTGCCGCCGAAGTCCAGGTGTGAATACAGGGATGGTGTGATCGATAAGGGTGAGACTCCTGCCAATGCGGTCCTTTACCCCATTGGCCCCGCGGTTCCGAGTTTCTTCTTCAGGAACCGTGCCCGCTCTACGTTGCGGTCAGCGCTGTCCATCTCCACACCGACAACCTTTTGAAGATGGGCTGGCTGGGTGTACAAGAACAACTCATTGAGAAGCGGGATGGAAATATCCTTGACCAAACCAAGGTGGACGCCCATCCGCACCAGAGACAGGCATTCCAGGGTCTCTTGCGAGGAAATAATCTGCGCCGTCTTTAGCACACCATATGCTCGACTGATTCGGTCGTGAACCCGCTGGCTTCCTTCGTCAAGGAGGAACTGTCGGGCCTTCCTTTCGGCGCCAACAATCGCCGGGATGACATCCAGCATCTTGCGAATCAACTCCCCCTCGCTACGGCCCAGCGTCACCTGGTTGCTAACCTGGTAGAAATCGCCTAGAGCCTGCGAGCCTTCCCCGTACAATCCCCGCACGACCAACTCCAGTTTCTCTAGGCTGCGGAAAATCTGTTCAATCTGCTTAACGATGACCGAGGCGGGCAAATGCAGCATGACACTTACCCGCATCCCCGTTCCCACATTTGTCGGGCAGGCCGTGAGAAACCCCCACTCTTGATGGTACGCAAAGACCAGCTTCTGTCCGAGGTAATCGTCCAACTCGTTAATCAGGGCCCAAGTTGGCTCCGGTTCAAAACCGCTCTGCATCGCTTGAATTCGAAGATGATCCTCTTCGTTCACCATGATACTGAAACGCTCGGCATGGTCGATAAAAACGGCCTTGGGCCCCTGCCCTTCTGCCAATTCGCGGCTGATGAGATGGCGTTCCACAAGAAACTGGCGGTCTAGCTCGGAAAGCTCCTCCATGGGAACATAGAGAAGTTGCTCAGAGAATGGACTGGCCGCAATGACATCTCTCACACGATCAAGGATCTGCCGTTGCTCTGCTTCACTGGCGATACTGGTGAAAGGAAAGTCCGCCAGATTACGGGCCAGGCGGATTCGGGTGGAAATAACGATGTCGTTATCCCGACCCTTACCCTGGAGCCATTCCCCACAACCCTGCATCAAATCATCGACAGTTAACATTGTGCTACTCGTGTTT